>JAANMY010002271.1_pt1 | contig 18561 bp, 21 predicted proteins | sample 7279691 | NCBI WGS metagenome assembly JAANMY01 (sample SAMN14094543, study PRJNA606508) | bioreactor metagenome | isolation source: A lab-scale SPAN reactor treating ammonium-rich wastewater day 388 | place: Ireland: Galway | collected 2018-02-07
AGTACACTGGGGTCCAGCGCGGCTGACGGGTGGGGTTTTGCTCTGGTGTGGCAATCTGGTAAAACACATCTTGCTGAAAATCATGGCCGGTTTCTACCTGTAGTGCCCAATCGGCCGGCGATATGCGGATAAACTGCTCTTTGCTGATAAAGTAAAAATTAAAAAAGTCATGCAGCATCAGGGGAGACAACTGCTGCCATAAGCCGGCCGTTACGTCAAACAAGGCCGCTGTCCGACCGTTGTAGCCATTAGCGGCAATAAAGGCGCCGGAATAATCATCCCATGAGCGCACACTGCCGTCGGCGGCCTCCGTTAACCGGAGCGGCGCAGCCAAACGGGTCTGAGCCAACTTGCGCATTACTACCTGGTTGGCCGCCAGTGCTTTTTGTTCTTTTTGCAGTAAATCGTTATTGAGGCGGGTCGCCAGACGTTTGGCGCGTTGCTCTATCTGTTGTTGCTGTTGCTGCAAGGCTATATCCTGTTGCAACAGCATAACCACATAACCAATAGCAAAACCGGCCAGTACTATAGCGCTAAACACCACCAGGGCAAATTTGAAGCCCAGTGAGTCTGTTCCGCTTGGTTTAGTAAAATTGACGTCCTTCACTTATACGGCCTGATCCTGTAAAACACTTGATTATTGGCAGAATATTGCGTTCTGCTAAGCTATTGCCAAATCATTATTGCATGTAAATTCAGCAAAAGAGAATGAAACCATGAAAAAACCCTTAGTCGCAACCCTGTTATTCACCCTATGTTCATCTACTGTGATGGCAAAAAGCGCTTTTACTGACGCTGGCGACAGTGTGCAGTACCGCCAATCGGCCTTTCAACTGATCCGCCACAATATGGCTGACATTGGCGACATGTTAAAAGGTGATGTTAATTATGATGCTGCCAGAGTGGCAAAACGGGCAACTGCACTGGCCACACTGACTACGCTGCCCTGGGAAGCCTTTACCGTACCAGGTGCCGAGCAAGGCGGTGGTGAGGCTAAAGCAGCAATCTGGCAAAACCTGCAAGACTTTAACAGCCGCGGTGAAAAGCTGGCTGCCGATGCACAGCTATTAAAAACCGCAGCTGACAGTGGCGATCAGGCTGAAATTCGAAAAGCCTTTGGCAGCTTTGCCCGTAACTGCAAAGCCTGCCACGACGATTATAAAAACTAACCCATTGGCGGCGCTGCGTTACAGCAGCGCCATTAGCTTAGCGCCCTGCCAGAAGTACAACGCAGTTAACAGCAGCACAACCCACAAAAAAAACCAACCTGCGTGTTTTAATCTGGGGGGGACTCCAGCAGCCTGACTATCTTTACCGCTTAGCATCACCCACAACACATTATGTAGCCGCAGGCTGTGCCACAGCGCCGCGACTATATGCACTGCTATGGCAGCCAATAGCACATTGATATTGATTTTGTGGATAGCCGATGCCACATCTACCCAGGCTGATGGCAGCACACTGACCAGCGGGCCATCATTTAAATAGCTGTTATCAAAGGTTGCCAGGCCGGTAACAAGCTGCAGTAGCACCAGGGCGATAAGCAGCATAATCATATAAAACGACGCCGGGTTATGCCCTGTTACCGGGTAAGGCCGGCGCAGGTAACGCAGCGCCTGAAGCGGCGTGGCGGCAAAGCGGCTAAAGCGTGCCGTGTCGCTGCCAATAACGCCCCAGACAATACGCGCCACTATAAGTGCCAACAAGGTGTAGGCTAACAGCTGGTGCTGGGCCATTAATCCCTCTTCACCGGTGTACCACAGGCCGGCTATCAGCAACAGCTGGCTCCAGTGGAAAAACCGCACGGCAAAGTCCCATACTTTAACTGGTTGTGACATTAGGCAAAGTCTCCGTTATGCTAAGTTTTTGATTTTATACTACAGAGTACGAAAGATGAATTGGTGGAAATGGCTGCTGAGCCTGGTAACGCTAATATTTGCCGCAGCAACTGCAGTGATATTTACCCTGCTGTATTTAAGTTTACCTAAGTACGAAGGCGAGCAAAGCGCTGGTATTGCTAACGCCGCCCGTTTAGAGCGCGACGCGCTGGGATACCTGAGCATTCATGCCGCCAATCGCAATGATGCAGCCTTTGCGTTGGGCTTTGCCCATGGCCAGGAGCGCTTTTTTCAGATGGACTTATTACGCCGCAGTGCCGCAGGTGAACTGTCAGCACTATTTGGTGAGCGTGCCGTATCTACCGATAAAGCACTGCGCCAGCACCGCTTTCGCCAACGTGCGCAAAGCGCCCTCGCGCAGTTAACGGCAGCAGAAAAGCAGCTACTGAATGACTACAGCCGCGGTGTTAACCATGGCCTGGCAGCACTAACAGTCAGACCGTTTGAATACCTGCTGTTAAGGCAGCAGCCCGAGCGCTGGCAAAGTGCTGACTCGTTTTTGGTCATCTACGCCATGTATCTGGATTTACAGGGTAAATTGGGTCGTGATGACTATGCGATGACAGTGTTAAAACAAAGCATTCCGGCTGACTGGTACCGCTTTTTACAGCAAGAATCTGATATCTGGCAAGCGGCTCTGGACAGCAGCCTGACGGCACCAGTCAGTCTGCCTGACAGCCCCTATCCGGCATTACTGCGCCAGCAATTGACCAGCTGTACGCAATGCCAGGTAAAAGATGCCACCGACATTGGCAGTAATAACTTTGCCGTGGCTGGCAGCCTGACAGCACATGGCGGTGCTATTCTGGCCGATGACATGCACTTAAGCAGCCGGGTGCCCGGCATCTGGTTTAAGGCCCAGTTAAACTGGCGCGATGGCGACAAAATACGTACCGTCAGCGGGCTCACCCTGCCAGGCGCACCGGCCGTGGTGGTGGGCTCTAACGGTAAACTAGCCTGGGGCTTTACCAACAGTACGGCAGACTGGCATGACCTGGTTGCGCTTAAGTTATCTGACGATGGTAAGCGCTACCTAACCGCGGATGGCTGGCAAAACCTGCAGTATTATTATGAAACCATTAAAGTAGCTGGCGGCGCCGACCAGACCGTTGAACTGGCCGAAACCCAGTGGGGGCCGCTGGTACGTTTTGGCGACAGCCCGGCCTATGCGTTGAGCTGGGTGGGTTATGCTGGCCAGGCGGTAAACTTTAACCTGCTGGCGTTAGAGCAGGCAACCACCACAGAGCAGGCGCTGGCACTGGCACCCAGCTTTGGTATACCGTCGCAAAACCTGCTGGTTGCTGACAGTGGCGGTGACATTGGCTGGCGCCTGACTAACCGCATTCCCAAGCGGCAACTGGATGATTTTGATACCGCGCAGGATTGGAGCGATGGCCGTCAGGGTTGGTTTGGCCTGATAGACGAAGCCCAGCACCTGAGTGTCAGTGAGGCCGACCGTTTATGGACCGCCAACGCACGCATGATTGGTGGTGAGTTTTATAACCTTATTGGCAGCGGCGGCTATGACTTAGGCGCCCGGGGCTGGCAAATTCAGCAAGGCCTTAACGCTCTGGTTCAGGCCGATGAGCAGGCCCTACACGCAATACAACTGGATAACCGCGCACTGATGCTAGAGCGCTGGCGCGAACTTTTATTGACAGTGTTAACCAATGACGTGGTATCAGCACATCAGCTACAAGCTTATCGCCAGTATATCGTCGCCAGCAGCCAGCGTGCAGCGGTGGACGACGTCGGCTACAGCCTGGTGCGCGCGTTTCGGCTTAAGCTGCTGGAACTACAGTTTGCGCCACTATCAGCCTATCTTGAGCAACATGGCGCCCAAAGCCAGGATTTAAAATACTCTTTGGAAACGCCACTTTGGGCCCTGCTGCAACTACGCCGTGCTGACACTTTACCTGAAATCTATGCCAACTGGGATGCCTTACTGCTTGACGCTGTGCTGCAAAGCAAAACCCAGCTGGAGCAGCAACTCGGCAGCCTGAACGACAGCAACTGGGGCAACATTAACACCGCCCGCATTGCGCACCCACTGGCCAGCTCCTTACCACTGCTGGGCGACTGGCTAAATATGCCGGCAACGCCGCTTAATGGTGACAGCCATATGCCAAGGGTACAGCGGCCCGGGTTTGGCCAGTCGCAACGCATGGTAGTGTCGCCAGGGCAAGAACAGCTGGGCATATTAACCATACCGGCCGGCCAGTCGGGGCATCCGCTATCACCATTTTACCGCGGCGATCATCAGTACTGGCTAAACGAAGTGGCGCTGCCATTTTTACCCGGTGAGAAAAAATATCAGCTGCTGCTGACACCGCAGGGTTGACTTTAGCCATCCAGACGGACTATGTTAGCAGCCATGAACACCGTATTTATCGCGCTCAGCTTTTTTCGCTTTACCACCTTAAACGGGAGGCGGTAAGCTGCGCGCGCAGTAAAACCTGAAAACCTCCCATGCCGGGAGGTTTTTTTTTGCTTATTTTACCTATACAAAGAGAATGAACATGGAACTGGATGAAATACGCCACGCGATAAGCGATACCGATCAGCAGCTGTTAGGCCTGCTGGCCAAGCGTCGCCAACTGGCTCTGGCGGTGGCCGATGCCAAACTGGCACAAAATAAACCGATCCGCGATCAAAAGCGCGAGCAGGAGTTACTGGTATCTTTGATTAACCAGGGCAAGCCGCTGGGACTGGATGCACAGTATGTCACCCGCTTGTACCATGTCATTATTGAAGACTCGGTATTGCAGCAACAGGCCAAAATTCAAGGCCAGTTAAACGGCACCGACGCACCAGCAGTTCGGGTGGCCTTTTTAGGTGGTCAGGGCTCATACAGTTACTGGGCAACACAAAAGTATTTTACCCGCCGCGCCGAACGTATTATCGAGCAAGGCTGCGACAGCTTTAATGAGATTGTGCAGGCAGTAGAAACCGGCCATGCCGATTACGCACTGTTGCCGATAGAAAACACCTCATCGGGCAGTATTAACGAGGTATACGATTTACTGCAGCACACCCGTTTGTCTATTGTTGGCGAGCTGACCCACCCTATTGCCCATTGTCTGCTGGGTTTGCCGGGCACTGATTTAAGCAAAATTCGTCAGGTGTGCGCCCACCCGCAGGTAATAGCCCAGTGCAGCCAGTACCTGCAAGGATTATCGCAAGTGAAAATAGAATACTGCGACAGCTCATCGGATGCTTTTAACCGCATAAAACAGCAGCAAGACCCGACGGTTGTGGCCATTGGCGGCGAAGAAGGTGGCCAGCTGTATGGCCTTGAGGTGCTGACCCGCGATTTAGCCAACCAGAAAGACAATGTCAGCCGCTTTATCGTGGTAGCACGTAAACCGGTAACCGTGGCCAAAGCCATCCCGGCGAAAACCACTTTTATAATGTACACCGGCCAGCAACCGGGTGCCTTAGTAGATGCGCTGTTAGTGTTAAAACAACATGGTATCAGTATGGGCAAACTGGAATCGCGGCCGATCAACGGCAACCCGTGGGAGGAGATGTTCTATGTGGATGTGTTTGCCAACATTAACGACTACGCCATGACCCGTGCGCTGGAAGAGCTTAATAAAATTACCAAGTTTATTAAGGTATTAGGCTGTTACCCGAGCGAAGATATAGAGCCGACACAGGTTATCGCCAGCTGATGAGGTGGTTAGACAGGGGCCTGAAGCCCCTATCTAACCATATCTGAACCACAGTATGCACCTTGCACTTCAGCCTTTATGCGCATAAGCTATGCACATATCAGGTATGGAGTATAGCAATGAACCATGTCTACAATACTCAGGCACAAAAAAAACCTACTAATGTAAGTATAAACAGCGACTTACTGGAAAAAGCCCGCAGCCTGAATATCAACCTGTCCGCCACGCTGGAGCAGGCGTTAGCCGAGCAACTACGCAGCGCCCAGCGTGCAAAATGGCTGAGCGAGAATAAAGACGCTATTGCAGCTTACAACCAGTTTGTTGAAACGAACGGCACTTTTAGTGATAGTGTCAGGAAGTTCTAATGGCGCAGTTTACCGCTTACGCTAACAGCAACCCCGTTACACAAAAGCAGTATCCGTATTTGCTGGATATTCAAAGTGAGTTATTAAGCGAGCTGAAGACTACAGTGGTGATACCGCTATCCCCCGCCAACCTGGTTGGTACTATCAGCCTGAGCCGGCTTAACCCCAGATTGACACTACATGGCGAACAGCTTATCGCCATGACCCAGGATCTGGCCGGGATAGATCGCCGCCAACTCGGCGCTGTAGCTGGTGACTTATCGACCTATCGCAATGAAATTATTGCCGCACTGGATTTTGTTATCTCGGGTATTTAGCAGCAAAACCACCGAAAATAATTAATTACGGCCCCATTTTCTATCGCCAGCTAATCTGGGGGCACCCTATGTAGGGGCGCATACTTGCGCCCTGTAACATCAGAGATGTTTAATGGGCGCAATTATGCGCCCCTACAGCTATCAATGCTGATACAGCTCCAGTGGCAGGCCGTCGGGGTCCTGAAAAAAAGTAAAGGCTTTGCCGGTATATTCATCGATACGAATAGGCTCTACCACAACGCCGTTTGCGGTTAAGTAATCAGCAAACTCCGCCACATCGTCTACCACAAAGGCCAGATGCCGCAGGCCCTGCGCTTCAGGTTGGCTGGGCCTGGGTGGTGGACTCGGAAAGCTGAACAACTCGATTTGGTTGCCATTAGGCAGAGCAAGATCGAGCTTCCAGGAGTCGCGCGCGGCGCGGTAGTTTTCCGCCAGGATTTTTAGCCCTAACAGCTCAGTGTAAAAGTGTTTTGAGACGGCGTAACTACTGCAAATTATCGCCACATGATGAATAGCATTCAGGGTTGGACGTGTCATAACAAAGGCCTGATAAGCGTCAGGCCTCTAGTTTATCAAAGTATCTTTTTCAGCTCAGCTTTAAGTTTATCATCTTGGGTTGAGGCCAATAGCGGCTTAGCAATGGCACTGGCTTTTTCCAACTCTTCTGCCAATACATACAACTGTGCTAAACGCAATTGTGCCCAATCAAGGCGATCGCTCTTTGGCTCATGCTGCAAATAGTGCTGCATAGCAGTAATGCCTTCGCTAATAGCGGTTTTACCCAGTACCGCACAGCGTGCCAACTGATAATGGCTTTCAGCTATTGAAGCTTTAGCGTCATCATCCACAGCGGCTTGTTGTATTGCCTGCTGCAGCAATGCAATAGCAGCGGGATAATTCTGCTGTGCAGTTAGCTGCATAGCACGCTGAAAATAAGCCTCCGGGCGCTGTTGTAGCGGCTTAGCGTCAGCCAAAAACTGCGCAAAGGCCGCATCGTCACTGAACTCAGTCAACCGCAGCTGCAGCAACCAGCCTTGCACGTCGTCCAGCTGCTTAAGCTGCTGCGCCAGTGCTAGTGCTTTATCTTTATCGCCGCCGGCAATCCCAGGAGCCTGGGCTAAAAAGCTGCCCAAAGCGATATAACTGCGCGGATTCTGCGGCGCCAGTGTCAGTGCGGTTTCATAGGCTTTTTTACAGCGTTTAGCATAGCCCAGCGCACTAAACATACTGGCACTGCTGGCGAGGTTACAGCTGGCAGTTGCATACCAGTGCTGATAGTCGGCGTTCTTGGCGTCATATTTAACTGCCTTTTCCAGCAATTCCTCAGCACGTTCCATCTGTTGCAGGCCCGCTTCAGTGCGTCCCAGTAACGCTAATAATTGGGCATCTTTGCTTTGTTTTGTTACCAAGGGTGCCAGTAAAGCCTTGGCTGCAGCATAATCATTAGCCTGCCACAACGCCTGAACCTGGCTGGCAAGCTCCATATTGTTCGCCTGTACTGCACTGCTTAACAGTAACAAACCAGAAAAAAGAGTACGGCATAGTGTATTACCCCGCATAGTGCTGCTCCATGTTGCACTGCCAAAATTGACAATAGCCACACTATAATGCGGCACCCGGCGTCCGACCATAGGCCATAAGTAACAAAGTGTTACCCCAGACCTACAGTTCAATAACATCTCCTTTGGTTGGAATTTGCGCTGCTATACCCAGCTCTGCCAGTTCGCGCTGTAAAGCTTCCTGCGCCTCTATCTCACCATGCACCAGATAAAACTGCGGCTGGCCACCTATTGCCTGCGCCCAGTCCAGTAATTCGCTTTGACCGGCATGGGCGGAAAAACCGCCTATGGTATGCACCTTGGCCTTTACCACTATTTCCTGACCAAACAGCTTTACCCGCCGTTCACCATCGACCAAACGGCGGCCTAAAGTGCCATACGCTTGAAAACCAACAAAAATAAGATGGTTAGAGCTTTTCCATAAATTGTGTTTTAAATGGTGCACTATACGGCCACCGTTGCACATGCCACTGCCGGCGATAATAATGGCGCCACCGCTGACACGGTTAATCGCCATAGACTCTTCAACATTTTCCGTTAAGCGCAGCATTGGCAGTAAATCTTGCAGCTGCATGCCTTTTTTAAAGTTTATCGCCGCCAGATCCTGTTGATTCAAACAATGCAGATAATCGTTGTAAATATTGGTAATGCTAATAGCCATGGGGCTATCTAAAAAAATCATCCGCTGTTTTAACCGGCCCTGATGATGCAACAGCGCCAGGTAGTACAGTATTTCCTGCGAGCGGCCCAGCGCAAAAGCAGGAATAAATACATTGCCGCCGTCTTTATTGGCTTGCTCTAACGCCTGAGCCAGCTCATCCAGCGAGTTATCGAGATTCTGGTGATTACGGTTACCATAGGTAGACTCCATCAGCACTATATCCGCCTGGCCGATATCGGTCGGGTCATGCATCAGTACTGTAGCCGGGTTGCCCAGGTCACCGGAAAACACCAACTTACGCATAGCCTTATGGCCTTTTAACCATAATTGCACTATCGCCGAGCCCAGAATATGACCGGCATCGGCAAACTCCAGCTCCAGGCCGGGTAGCGGTGTCAGGCGTTTTTTGTAAGCCAGGGTTTCGCACAGTTGCACTACCCGCTCGGCATCATGCAGCGACAGCACTGGCTCTTGCAGTTTTTTGCCGGCACGGGCGGCTTTTTTGTTCTGCCACTCTAAGTCTTTTAAGTACAGCAACACAGAATCTTTTAGCAGCACCGGCAGTAACTCGGCCGTGCCCGGCGTGCAGATAATTTTGCCGTCAAAACCGCGTGCCACCAGCAGCGGCAACAGGCCACTGTGGTCAATATGAGCGTGCGATAAAATAACCAGATCAATCTCTTTGGGTTTGAAGGCAAAACGAAACTTGTGCCATTCCCTTACCTGATCGGCGCCCTGCACCATGCCGCAATCGAGCAAGATTTGTTTACCATTTAGCCGGATCAGGTAACAGGAGCCGGTAACCTGCTGAGCGGCACCAATAAAAGTTAAACTGGCATTAAGCGGCATGTATTGTCTCCTCAGCTGTGCTCTGGTAGCGGCTTTGAGTTGCGCCCAGCGCTAACAGCGCTTTGGTTAGTTGCTGGCTAAAACGCTTGGTTTCGGCCAACCTGAGTAATTGATCACCACCGGCATCTTTGCTTAGCTGCTCATTTAACACTAAGCGGTAAAGCTGATCTTTCTGCTGTTGACGCTGGCGCAGTAAATCACGGTAGCTACTACGGATCTGGCTGGCATCCTCTGGCCAGCTGGCGTGGCTCAGTAGGGTCCAATGGCTGGTCTCCACACTAAATGCATGGATATCGGCCGCCAGATGCCGGGTAAGTGACGGCAATAGCTGTAGTGACATCTCTAAACGCAACTGATTTTTTACCAGTAAATTTAACTGCAGTGCATCCGTTTCCGGCAAGGATATCCCCGCCATTCGGTGCAAATAACTGGTGATATCGGTTTGCAGGCTACGAATATCATCTATAGCATCACTTTCAATGGCATTCCCCTGTGCCAGCCGTGAAGCCTGGGCCGCTATTAACTGGCCTACCCGCAATAACTCTGACGCCAGCGTATTAATGGCCAAAGCCGGTATTGCCAAGCTGGAAGCATCCAGGCTACGTAGCTTGGCCGGGTCCTGCCGGCGAAAGCGTTTATTCAGCCACAACACCAACCTATTTGTCAGCGGCCACATTAGTATCACACCGAGCACGTTAAATAAGGTATGAAACAACGCCAGACTAATCGCCGCCCGGGGATCGGCAAACAACCACTGCTGCAACATATCAATAACCAACAACAAAGGCGTTAACATCACCAACGCCACCACGCCGGTCAAAATATTAAAGATCACATGAAGCCAGGCCAACCGTTTGGCTTTGGCCGTTGCCGCCAGTGTTGACATTAAGGCGGTAGAAGTAGTACCCAGGTTTGCGCCTATCACTACAGCAGCAGCCAACTCCAGCGTGATAGCCCCCACCGATACTGCCGTAATAACCAACGCAATCACCGCAACGGAGGCTTGCATCAGGGTACTTAGCAAAGTCCCCAGTAACACGCCCAGCACCATGCCCCAAAGGCCCAGCTGTGACAAAGTGGAAAACTCAAACTCAGTAAACACCGTATCGAAACTTTGTTTTAAAAATGCCAGGCCAAGAAACATCAGGCCAAAACCAAGCAGAGCTTCGCCTATACCGCGGTTACGGTCACTGTGGCTAAACAGCTTTGTCAGCGCGCCCACACCTATTACCGGTAAGGCCAGCGCATCAATTTTAAACTGCAGCCCTACCAATGCGATAAACCAGCCGGTCAGCGAAGTACCAACATTACTGCCGTAAATCACAAAAGCCGCGTTTTGTAGAGACAAGATACCGGCATTGACGAAGCCTATCGTTGTTACCGTGATCGCGGTTGAAGACTGCACTGCCACTGTCGCCACAGTACCAAACATCACCCCTTGTGCTGGCGTGTTAGTCCAGCGCTGTAAAAATTGCATCAAACTGGGCCCTGCTGCTACTTTCAGGCCCTGACTCATCCAATCCATTCCCAGTAATATCAGCCCCAGCGCACCGAAGGCCATCAATAACTCTGTCCACATCTGAGATCCTTAAATCAGCTGATATCACAGTAGCAACTACCTTGTGACAAAACTTTATTCTTAGTCAAACAATAGCTTAGTTTGTTTGCTTACCCTAGTATTAGCCTTAGTTATTTGCCAGGAGACGCTCTTATGACACCTGATCCGCATCAGTTACATGCCCGCCATCTGACATCGGCACAGCAATCGGCAGAGGCAATCAGTAAATTACAGGCCCACAGCTCCTATCGGCTGGCTTTTACCGATCAGGATTTTTTAATGCAGGACGAGCTACGCCATGTACGCCTGCAACTGGAATATTTAAAACCACAGCTAGTGCTGGAACAGCACAATATCGATGCCACTATAGTGGTATTTGGCAGTGCCCGCTTTTTATCACCCGAGCATGCGCAAACTGAACTGGCCAAAGCACAACAACAGCTGGCACTCAGAGACACAAGCGAGACTCAGCAAGCGTTAAAGCTAGCTAAAAGACAGTTGCGCAATAGCCAGTATTACGCCGCGTCACAGCAATTTGCGGCGCTGGCTACCCGCTATAGCTGCTGTCATCAAGACTGCGCTATGACCATTATCAGTGGTGGGGGTCCGGGTATTATGGAAGCGGCCAACCGCGGTGCCATGGACGCCGGTGGTCAGAGCATTGGCCTTAATATCGTGCTACCGCGCGAACAGCAGCCCAACCCCTACATTACGCCGCAGTTTTGCTTTCAGTTTCATTACTTTGCCATCCGCAAAATGCACTTTTTACAGCGCGCCCGCGCTTTAGTCGCCTTCCCGGGCGGTTTTGGCACTCTGGATGAATTATTTGAAACGCTGACGCTTATTCAAACCAAAAAAGCAGAACGGGTGCCGGTGATTTTATATGACAAAGCCTTTTGGCAGCGCCTGATTAACTTCGACATGCTGGTGGAGGAAGGTTTGATAAGTGCAGATGATGTCGATTTGATCCAGTATGCTGACACACCGGAGCACGCTTGGCAGCTGATAATGGATTATTATCAATTGGGTAAACACAACGAATAAACTACTCTTCAATATAAAAAAACATAAAAATAAATACATTAATGGTGGGAAAATTGAAATCAAGTAACACCGGATTCATAGAGGTTTCAGATGAACTTGTCGCTTCAAGTGTGCAAACCCAGCATTAACTTTACAGCTGCCACGGGTTAATTACCCGGATACCGGCTGCAACAAATGGGCTAGTATCACGCGTAGCTACTGCAAAGCCATTGCTTGCGGCAATAGCGGCAATAAAGCTGTCAGGCGCCGACAATGCCAACCCTGCAGCACGTGTTTTGGCCAGTAGCTCTGCATAAGCTGCAGTGCACGCCAAATCAAAAGCCAATACCCGGCCGCTAAATAACGGTAAAATTTGTTGCTCCAGACTACTCGCCAACAAGCTTTGCCGCTTGCCTGACGGCATTAGTGCAACACCGGCGCGCAGCTCGGCCACGGTAATAGCAGAAAGATAAAGCGTTTCCAGTGGTTGGGCATCTATCCAGGTTACAACTGCAGATTCAGGCGCCTGGCGCAGTGGCTCCGAGATAACATTAGTATCCAGCAGGATCATTCAAAACTCACGGCTCTGGCAGGTGTTTTATCACGCAACTGATGAAACAGTTCGTGTTCTTCTTTGCTTAATGCCAACTGCTGGCCAATATCCGCCAGCATTGAGCCTAACTTTATGCTGCCTTGCGGCGATACTACTGCGGCGAGAATATCGCGCACTTCTGCTTCCATACTATTACCATGCTTAGCAGCGCGTACACGTAGTGCACGATGCACCTCATCCGGTAAATTACGTACAGTCAACATTGCCATCATCAAAACCCCCAACTGCATTCAATGCATACATTTTAGACCTATGCATGCATCAATACAAGTTTGAGTTTCGGCGCAGATAGTTTGTTGACAATCTTGCTCAGCTACGGCTATCCGCCGCTTTTTGCAGCAGTTGCTTGCTTTCCTGCAGAAACTGCCCGGCCAGCGCACCAAAAAATTGCTGGCCTTTGCCAAACTGCGCCATTAAACCAGCCTTGTCCTGCTGTTTCAGCAACTGCAGCAGCGCCGTAAAACGCTGCTGATAACGCTCCAGCAAAGCCGTAACTTCACAGGATGACAGCATAATGTCGGCATATAATTCGGCGTTTTGCGCAAATAAGCGCCCCACCATCGCCAGCTCCAACCGATAAATCGGCGAACTTAGCTGCAGCAGTTCGTTTAAGTCGGCGTTCTCATCAGCCAAATGCACGCCATACACTAAGGACGAAAAGTGCCGCATCGCCTGAATAAGCTGCATGGCACTGTCGTGCTCAGTAGCTTGTTTTACCGCCAATTCAGCCCCCCAGACATTCAACTGTTTTAACAGCCACTGGTATTGGCTTTCATCGCGGCCATGGCATACCACCACCACTTGTTTTACCAGGTTGGTAATGTCGGGGCCAAACATAGGGTGCAGTCCCACTACCGGGCCGCTATGTTTAGCCAGCATAGCTGCCAGCGGCTGGGCTTTAATACTGGTAATATCGGCCAGCACACAGTCGGCCGGCAACATCGGCAACTGCCTAATCACCTGCTCAGTTAAAGTTATAGGCACCGCCAACAACACCAGCGCCGCATCAGCACAAAGTTGCCCGGCGTTAGGCCAATCTTGCTGCTCCAGCACAGCGACTTCGTAGCCAGAGCGCCGAAACAGACTAACAAACCGCGCGCCCAGTGCACCGGCACCGCCGACCACCACCACTTTACCACCACCGTCGCGGCAGCAGACAAAGCCGCTCTCCTGCGTTTGGTAAGACTCGCGCATAATGCGCCTGAGCACATCTTCGGCTAAATCCGCAGACACGCCCAATTGCTCGGCTTGCTGACGCCGCGCCGTTAACAGCGCCTGCTCGCGCTCAGGTACATACACCGGCAGCGCATACTGCTGCTTTATTCTGCCCACCTGGGCCGTCACTTTGGCGCGCTTGGCAAGTAAAGCCACCAGCTGGCTGTCAATACTGTCGATTTGCTCTCGCAGCGGTGCTAAAGCCTGTTTAGCTGAATCGCTCATCTCAGGCTGCCGCCACCACAGGCTGCATTTGCTGGTGAATCTCTGCCAGTAGCTTGGCTGTGGTGTCCCAGTCGATACAGGCATCGGTTACCGAAACACCGTATTTCTCCGCTTTGCCGTTAATTAAGTCCTGCCGGCCGGCATGTAAGTGGCTTTCCAGCATAATACCAATAATGGCGTCATTCCCGGCCAGCCGCTGGCTAATCACATTCAATGCGACTTCGCCCTGGCGGTTATGATCTTTATTCGAGTTACCGTGGCTGCAATCCACCACGATGCCGCGCGGCAGCTGCAGTTTGTCTAGTTTAGCCAGCGCGTCATTGATGCTTTGCTCGTCATAATTTGGTTTGGCACCACCGCGCAGAATAATATGCCCGTCCGGGTTACCGGCGGTTTGCACCAGGCTTACCTCACCGCGCTGATTAATACCGATAAAGCTATGCCCGCTGGCAGCCGATTGCAGCGCATTGAGCGCAATATTTAAGTTGCCGTCAGTACCATTTTTAAAACCCACCGGCATCGATAAGCCACTGGCCATCTCGCGGTGGGTTTGCGACTCTACCGTGCGCGCGCCGATAGCCGACCAGCTGATTAAATCAGATAAATATTGTGGGCTTATCGGATCCAACGCTTCGGTTGCGGTGGGTAGTTCCATCTCCACCATTTTTAGCAGCAATTCGCGGCCCCAGGTTAAGCCGGTTTCTAAATCGAACGAGTCATCCAGATGCGGATCGTTAATAAAGCCCTTCCAGCCGACTGTGGTGCGCGGTTTTTCAAAGTAGACCCGCATCACAATGTATAAGCTGTCGGCATACTGTCGCTGTAATTGTTTTAATTTTTGTGCGTACTCAATGGCTGCCACCGGATCATGAATTGAACAAGGCCCGGTAACCACCAGTAAGCGCTTATCGCGGCCGTGTACGATATCAGCAATGGTATTACGGGCTTGCTGCACAAAGTGCGCGCCCTGCTCTGATAGCGGCAGTACCTTTTTCATCACTGCCGGGGGGCTTAACGGCTTCTCTGCCACTATGCGTAAATCGTCAACTATCTTGCTCATGCTAAAACTCCGCCAAAGAATTTGCAGGCATTAAGCATAGGTAAAAACACTAAACTTGCTAAGCGCGCCCTTACGTAAACTTATTTATACACTGCGTAATTATTAAAATACACTTAGCGCATAATAAAGATCCAACCCAGCAGCGTCAACCCACTGCAGACCAATAAATTCAAGATGCAGACTAAAAATCGCCAACAATAAAATTAGTATAATAATGTTTACAAAATAGATGTCAGAATTGCTGAAGCAGCTGTTGATAGGCTTGCCGTAACAGAATAAATTGCTGTTGCTCACCGCCCCGATCAGGGTGCAACCTTAGCGCCTTGCTACGATACGCCCGCTTTAACTGCTTCAGACTAAAATTTTCCGGTAATTGCAGCAGCGCCAACGCCTCGGCATGAGCCAGAGCACAGGCGGACGGTTGCGGCGTAACTAGCTGCTGCCAGAAGTCATTCAGATGTTGGTCAAGTAACTGTTCGGTCATCTGATAGAAGTTTTGCCAGTCCATATAGTAGTTTCGCCTGCTATCCTGCCCTTGCGCTTCAGGCATAGCAGACGGGTCAAGTAACTGCACTTTAGCCAGGCCAATACACAGATAGCCCTGATTAAGTTCAAGTAGCTCGCTTTGTAGGCGGAACAATAAATGGTAAAGCACAAAGTGATGCTGAAAACGCGCCAGATCTGCGCTGATCTCTGCCTCTGACTGTAGTTTTAAGCCAAGCCGATTGAGCAGGTATTGCTCTTCAATAGGCTCTGCAGCCGCTACCGGCGCCGTGCAGATGATATTGAGTAACTGGCTCTGCAGCAGACGCAGTACCGGTTCGGTCAGGGGGGCATTAGAGAATGTCATGGCACTACCATGCCAGAAAGAAAAAAGGCCGACAAGTGTCGGCCTTTCAAGGGGTGCTTAGTTAAGCTTTTCGCGGATACGCGCTGATTTACCTGAACGATCGCGTAAGTAGTAAAGCTTAGCACGGCGAACCGCACCACGACGTTTAACGGTGATGCTGTCTACCAGCGGGCTGTGCGTCTGGAATACACGCTCAACACCTTCGCCATTAGAGATTTTACGTACAGTGAATGCAGAATGCAGACCACGGTTACGTTTGGCGATAACTACGCCTTCAAAAGCCTGCAGACGTGTTTTATCGCCTTCAGTTACTTTTACCTGAACAATTACAGTGTCGCCCGGCGCAAACGCTGGAACGTCTTTTTTCAACTGCTCGTCTTCAAGCATTTTGATGATGTTTTGGCTAACTTTGCTCATAACAATCTCACTTTACCTGGAATTAACTGTCTTCTTGCTGCCCCGACCGGCACTCTTGCTGATGTTCTTGTTGAAACTCAGCCAGTAACCGTCGTTGCTCCTCAGTCAGAGCCAGGAGATTTAACATATCCGGTCGTCTAAGCCAGGTTCTCCCAAGAGACTGCTTTAAACGCCAGCGTCGTATATTTTCATGGTTTCCACTCAGTAATACTGCGGGAACCTGTTTGTCTGATAACACTTCAGGCCTTGTGTAGTGTGGGCAATCAAGCAAACCGGATGCAAAAGAATCCTGCTCTGCCGACTGTTCATGCCCCAGTACTCCTGGTACTAAGCGCGACACTGCATCTATCAGCGTCATCGCGGGCAATTCACCGCCACTTAACACGTAATCACCAATTGACCACTCAGAATCAATTTCGCTTTCTATTACGCGCTCATCAATGCCTTCATACCGGCCAGCTACCAACAGCAGCTTAGAATATCGCGCCAGTTCGGTTACACCTTGTTGGTCTAACTTGCGGCCTTGCGGCGACAAGTACACCGTGTGTACTCCTTCCCCTGCAGCGTGCTTGGCGGCGCGTATAGCGTCACTTAGCGGCTGCACCATCATCAGCATACCTGGGCCACCACCATAAGGCCGGTCATCGACAGTGCGGTGTTTGTCCGTTGTGAAATCACGCGGGTTCCAACATTGCAACTGCATAATGCCCTGCTTCACAGCACGGCCGGTTACCCCATATTGCGTAATTGCTTCAAACATTTGCGGGAACAGTGTTACCACTCCTACCCACAATTTACTGTTTTCAGGCATTAAAACGCCGGGTCCCAGTCTACGATAATGCGACGCTCGGTTAAGTCGATATTTTTAATGACAGTATCCATTAAAAACGGCAACAACCTTTCTTTCTGACCAAATGCATCGGTACGGTTGGCTTTAACCACTAAAACGTCGTTAGAGCCGGTTTCCATCATGTCGGTGACTTCACCTAAGTGGTAGCCTGCTTCGTTTACTACTGCCATACCCATCAGGTCTTTCCAGTAATATTCGCCCTCTTCTAATGAAGGAAGCGCGTCGCTTGCTACGGCAATTTCAGCATTAACATACTGCTGTGCCAAATCCCGGTCATTAATGCCGTCCAGTTTCGCTATCAGGCCATTACTATGGCGCTTCCAGCTGGAAACCTGCACTGGTTGCCAGTTACCCTGAAATTTTACCTGCCAGGGTGTGTAATCAAAAATCCCTTCCGGGAAGTCGGTGTAAGCATTTACTTTCAGCCAGCCATTGATACCGTAAACTGCACCAAATTTGCCAAGAACGACTAAATCTTTCTCACTCAAGCTGACTACTCCACCAACCTGTTGCTAATTAAGCAGCAGCTTTCTTAGCGTTTTTTACCAGAGTTGCAACGCGATCACTCAGTGAAGCACCTTGTGCTACCCAGTGATTAACGCGGTCCAGGTCCAGACGCAGTTTCTCTTCAGTACCGTTGGCGATTGGGTTAAAGAAACCCACGCGCTCAATAAAACGGCCATCACGAGCAAAACGGCTGTCCGCTACCACAACTTGGTAAAATGGACGCTTTTTCGCGCCACCACGTTGTAAACGAATAGTTACCATAAGGCCCTCTAATTTTATCGTTCAGGTTTTATCAAAAATAACAAAGCCCCCAGTCAGACTGAAGGGCTGCAGCATTTTACTGATTTACCGGCCAAATGCAAGGTATTTCGCGGCTTGGCCAGCCATAAGACTAACTGCGCTTAGCGCTGGTTAGCCGGCATTTTTCGGACGAAACCCCAGCTGCTGCAGCACCATAGCAGCCTGGCTGCTATGTTGTTGTGGCACAAACACCAGATCGCGGCTAAAGGTAGAGGTCAGCAGAATATCCAGCCCTGCCTTGGTCATCGCCGTCGAAATTGCGCTTAAAAAGCCAACGCAATAAAACGGATTAGCACAGTTAATCACAAACAAACGCCACTGCTCTTTGTTGCGAGCCAAAATATCTACATCATACAGCAGTGCTTCAGTAGTAATTACGGTAATTTCCTTGTCGTCATGACATAGCAGGCGATGCAGATGCGGTGTACCAACCCGCTGGGCCTGCACTACATAAAAGTAATCAGTCTCAACATAAAAGTCGCTTTGCCTAATCACCTGTTGCGTACTGTGGGGTATCATCGTCCTTCCTTGGTTTAGTATGCTGACGTAATAAAGCGCAGGCGAACCTGCGCTGACATTAAAACAGCGGGTCTATTTCGTCCAGATGGCGCCAAAGCGGT
>JAANMY010002275.1_pt1 | contig 18548 bp, 16 predicted proteins | sample 7279691 | NCBI WGS metagenome assembly JAANMY01 (sample SAMN14094543, study PRJNA606508) | bioreactor metagenome | isolation source: A lab-scale SPAN reactor treating ammonium-rich wastewater day 388 | place: Ireland: Galway | collected 2018-02-07
GGTGGCGCTGGAGGAAGCGGCCGCGCTGGGCGTCAAGCCGGGCTTGGGCGTGCGCATGCGGCTGGCCTCGCTGGGCGCCGGCAAGTGGCAGAACAGCGGTGGCGACAAGGCCAAGTTCGGGCTGGACCCGCGCCAGCTGCTGACGCTGTGGAAGGAGCTGCGCGATTCCGGCATGGGCGAGTGCCTGCAGCTGCTGCACTTCCACATGGGCAGCCAGATCTCCAACGTGCGCGACATCGCCGCCGGCATGCGCGAGGCCACCCGCTATTTCGTCGAGCTGTCGCGGCTGGGCGCCAACATCACCCATGTTGATGTTGGCGGTGGCCTCGGCATCGACTACGAAGGCACGCGCTCGCGCTCCTTCAATTCGGTCAACTACGGCATCCACCACTACGCCTCCAGCATCGTGCAGCCGCTCGCCGATGCCTGCCGCGAGGAGGGCTTGGTGCCGCCGCGCATCCTCACCGAATGCGGCCGCGCGATGACCGCCCACCACGCGGTGCTGGTGACCAACGTCAGCGAGGTCGAGCGTGCGCCGGAAGGCCGCGTGCCGGAATCGCACAGCGACGAGTCCACGCCGGTGCGCCAGCTGCGCGAGCTGCATGGGGAGATGGCGCAGCGCCCGGCGGTGGAAGTCTTCCACGAGGCCACGCAGGCGCATGCGGAAGGCCTGAGCCTGTACGCGCTGGGCCAGCTGGACCTGGTGCAGCGCGCGCGCATCGACGACCTGTTCTACGCGATCGCCCATGCGGTGAAGGCGCGCCTGACCTACGACGAGAAGAGCCACCGCGACCTGCTCGACGAACTCAACGAGCGGCTGGTCGACAAGTACTTCGTCAACTTCAGCGTGTTCGAATCGATGCCCGACGTGTGGGCGATCGACCAGGTGTTCCCGATCACCCCGATCGAGCGGCTGGACGAAGTGCCGACGCGGCGCGGCATCATCGCCGACCTGACCTGCGACTCCGACGGCAAGATCGACACCTACGTGGAGAACGAGGACCTCGACTCCTCGCTGCCGCTGCACGAGCTGCGCAAGGGAGAGAACTACCGCCTTGGCTTCTTCCTCGTCGGTGCCTACCAGGAGATCCTGGGCGACATCCACAACCTGTTCGGCGACACCGATGCCATCGAGGTGCGCTGCCAGGGCGAGGGTTTCGCCATCGGCCAGCAGCGCCGCGGTGATACCACCGACGTGATGCTGGACTACGTCGGCTACAAGCTGGCCGACCTGCGCCGCGAATACGCCGCGAAGGTGGATGCGGCGAATCTGCCCACCGCCGAGAGCGACGCGCTGAAGGCCGCACTGGAAGCCGGGCTGACCGCCTACACCTACCTCGACGACACGCCGCAGTGAGCGACGCCGCGGCGCCGGCGCGCCTGCCGGGCCTGGACCTGCTGCGCGCCATCGCGGTGCTGTGGACGATGCAGTTCCACAGCTTCATCGTCGGCGGGCTCGGGCCGGACTGGGCGTGGTTTTCGCGCTACGGCTGGATGGGGGTGGACCTGTTCTTCGTGCTCAGCGGCTACCTGATTGGCGGGCAGCTGCTGCGGCCGCTGGCGAACGGGGCGACACCGTCGCTGCGCGACTTCTACCTGAAGCGCGCATTCCGCATCCTGCCCGCGTTCTGGGTGGTGCTGGCGGTCTACCTGCTGTGGCCGGGCTTCCGCGAGGCGCCGGGGATGGAGCCGTGGTGGAAGTTCGCGCTGTTCTTCGTCAACCTCGATATCGACTACGCCGCCAATGCCGCGTTCTCGCACGCGTGGTCGCTGTGCGTGGAAGAACACTTCTACCTGCTGTTCCCCGCGCTGGCGCTGCTGCTGGCGCGCAAGCCGTCGCCGGCGAAGTTCTGGGGCGTGTGCGTTGCCGTGCTGCTGGGCGGGATCGCCCTGCGCAGCGGCATCTGGCTGCACGATGACGCCACCCAACCGCAGCGTCCGTGGTTCGTCGAGGACATCTATTACCCCACCTGGAACCGTCTCGACGGCCTGCTGATGGGGGTGATGCTGGCTGCGTGGCAGTCCTACCGGCCCGCATCGTGGGCCCGCGCCGCGAACCACGCCAACGGGTTCGCGCTGGCCGGCGTGGCGGTGATGGCGCTGGCGTTCTGGCTGTTCCGCGACCGCGTCGGGCTGCCCGGCAACAGCATCGGCTGGCCGGTGCTGTCGCTGGGGCTGGCGCTGCTGGTGTTCGCCGGCGCGCAGGCGCGCGGCGTGCTGGGCGTGCGTGCGCTGCCGGGCGCGGGCTGGATCGCTGCGATCTCCTACAGCCTCTACCTCGTCCACAAGCCGATGTACGCGGTGGTGCAGGGGCACTGGGGCGGGTGGCTGGACGGGCGCGGCATTGTCGCGTGGCTGGTCTATGGCGCGGCTTCGCTGTGCGCGGCCGCGGCGCTGCACTATCTGGTGGAACGACCGTTCCTGCGCCTGCGCGGTCGCGCCCTGCGGGCCTCCGCGGCGGTCCCGGCTGCAGCGACCTGATCGGGCGCCTGCTTCACCCGGCCTCGGGCGTCAGGCCTGGCGATGCACCTGGAAACCGGCGAACGACTGTGAGGTCGGCATCAGCTCGATCCGGTTGATGTTCAGGTGCGCCGGCTGGCTGGCGACCCAGAAGATCGTCTCGGCGATGTCGTCGGCGGTCATCGGGTTGGCGCCGCCATAGAGCTTGTCGGAGGCGGCCTGGTCGCCGTGGGTGCGGACCACGGTGAACTCGGTTTCGGCCATGCCCGGTTCGATTGCGGTCACCCGCACGCCGGTACCGTGCAGATCGGCGCGCAGCCCCAGCGAGAACTGGCTGACGAAGGCCTTGGTGCCGCCGTAGGCATTGCCGCCGGTGTAGGGGTAGGTGGCCGCGGTGGAACTGATGTTGATGATGGCGCCCTTGCGCGCAATGAGCGTCGGCAGCAGGGCGTGGGTCAGCGTCACCAGCGCGGTGACGTTGGTGTCGATCATGGTCTTCCAGTCGGACAGCAGCGCGTCCTGCGCTGGCTTGGTGCCCTGCGCGAGGCCGGCGTTGTTGACCAGCAGGTCGATGCCGCGGAAGCGTTCCGGCAACGCATCCAGCGCAGCGCGCATGGCGGCCTCGTCGCGGATGTCGAAGCAAGCGGGGTGCAGGGCCTCGCCGAGTTCGGCGTGCAGGGCGTCAAGGCGGTCGGCGCGGCGGCCGATGGCGATGACCTGCCAGCCGGCGGCGACGAAACGGCGCGCGGCGGCGCGGCCGAAGCCGGCGGTGGCGCCGGTGATGAGGGCGGTGCGGGGCGTGGTCTCCATCCCCGCATTCTACTGCCGCGGCCGCGGGCCTCAGTGGGTCTTGACTGCCATCGCCGGCAGGCCGCTGCCGGCCAGCTTGGCCTTGGCGTCCGCCAGTTCGGAGGCGCTGCCGTACGGCCCCATGCGCACCCGGTAGACGGTCTTGCCATCGATCTGCGCGGATTCCACGCGGGCGTTCAGGCCGAGCAGCGCGATCCGGGCCTTGGTGGCCTCGGCGTCGCCGGATGCACCGAAGGCGCCGGCCTGCAGGATGTAGCGGGTTGCCGGCGCAGTGCGGGCAGCCTCCGCGCTTGCGGTCGCCGCGGCGGTGGGTGCGGGCGTGGCGGCAGCCGGGGTTTCACCGAGCGGCGTGGGCAGGGCGTCGGGGCTGCTGGCCGCGGCCGGCGCTGTCTCCGCGGCGCTGGCCTGCCTGGCAGCGTTGGCTTGTGCTTCGGCTTCGGCCTTCGCGCTCGCCGCCAGCTCGGCGTCGCTCACCGCCACTTCCTGGCCAGGCAGCAGCGTGTAGAAGTCGTACTGGGTGGGCTTGGGCTTGTCCGCGTCGGCCTTGCCCTCGCCAGCGGGGGCGGTATCCGGCGCGATCGCCTCGCCCTCGTCGCTCACCGCGGCGGGCAGGGCGTCGGGATTGGGCTTGGGCCGGAAGAAGCCGTCGCTGCCGTCGGACTTGAGATAGCGCGGCAGCAGCAGCACTGCCAGCAGCGTCAGCAGGACACCGATCACCAGCCAGGCCCAGCCCGGCAGGCCGCCGGACGAATTCCTTTTTGCCTGGGACTTCCCGCGTCGTGCCGCCATCACATGCTCTCCGGGGCGGAAACGCCCAGCAGGTCAAGGCCGTTGGCCAGCACCTGGCGGGTGGCCAGCGCCAGGGTCAGGCGCGCGTCGCGCAGATTGGCGTCCTCCACCAGCACCGGACTGGCGTGGTACCAGCCGTGGAAGGCGTTGGCCAGTTCGCGCAGATACTGCGCGACCAGGTGCGGCTCCAGCGTGGCGCCGGCGGCCTCCACCACTTCCGGGAAGCGCGACAGTTCGCGCATCAGTTCCTGTGCCGGCGCATCGTCCAGCACCTGCAGCGAGGCGGCGCCGTTCGCCGCGTCGTACGCGTAGCCCTTTTCGCCGGCCTGGCGCAGCAGGCTGCAGATGCGGGCATGCGCGTACTGCACGTAGTAGACCGGGTTGTCGTTGGACTGCGAGCGCGCCAGGTCGATGTCGAAGGTGAGCTGCGAATCCGGCTTGCGTGCGACCAGGAACCAGCGGGTGGCGTCGCGGCCGGCCTCGTCGATCAGGTCGCGCAGGGTCAGGTACGAGCCGGCACGCTTGGACAGCTTCACCTCCTCGCCGCCGCGCATCACCGTGACCATCTGGTGCAGAACGTAGTCCGGGTAGCCGGCGGGGATGCCGCAATCCAGCGCCTGCAGCCCGGCGCGCACGCGCGCCAGCGAGCCGTGGTGGTCGGCGCCCAGCTCGGTGACCGCGCGCTGGTAGCCGCGCTGCCACTTGGAGAGGTGGTAGGCGACGTCCGGCACGAAGTAGGTGTAGGTGCCGTCGGACTTGCGCATCACCCGGTCCTTGTCGTCCCCGAAGTCGGTGGTGCGCAGCCACAGCGCGCCGCCTTCCTCGTAGGTGTGGCCGTGGGCGACGAGCTCGCGCACCGTCTCCTCCACCTTGCCGTCGGTGTACAGCGAGGACTCGAGGAAGTAGCGGTCAAAGCTGACGCCGAACGCCTGCAGGTCGGCGTTCTGCTCGCGGCGAAGGTAGGCCACGGCGAACTTGCGGATGGCGTCGAGGTCGTCCGCATCATTCTTGCCAGCCACCATCTGGCCATCGACCTCCACGCTGTCGCCACGCAGGTAGGCTGCGGCAACATCGGCGATGTAGTCGCCGTTGTAGGCGTCGGCTGGCCACTGCGCGTCGCCCGGCTTCAGGCCCTTGGCGCGCGCCTGGGTGGAGATCGCGAGGTTGTTGATCTGCACGCCGGCGTCGTTGTAGTAGAACTCGCGCTTCACGTCCCAGCCGTTGGCGGCCATCACCCGGGCGATGCAGTCGCCGATCACGCCAGCGCGGCCGTGGCCCACGTGCAGCGGGCCGGTCGGGTTGGCGGACACGTATTCCACGCCAACGGTCTTGCCGCCGCCGCTGGCATTGCGGCCAAACGCGGGGCCGGCGGCATGGATGTCGCGCACCTGCTGCTGCCACGCCGCCGGGGTCAGGTGGAAATTGATGAAGCCCGGGCCCGCGATCTCGACCCTGGCGATCGCCCCGGAAGCCGGCAGCGCGTCGAGCAGCTGCTGCGCCAGCGCGCGCGGACTGCTGCGTGCGGCCTTGGCCAGCAGCATCGCCGCGTTGGTGGAGAAGTCGCCGTGCGCGCGCTCCTTCGGCCGCTCGACCGAGAAGTCGGGGCTGGGCAGGTCTGCGGGCAGGGTGCCTGCGTTGCGCAGGGCGGAAAGGCCCTGTTCGATCAGGGCGCGGAGCTGGGTTTTCACGTGCGGGAATGCTGCGGTTGAAGCGACCCGCCATTGTACGCGAGGGCGCCTTCAGACCAGCCCGAGCTGCGCCATCGAGGTGGGCGGGCCGTCGCCGACCACGAAGTGGTCCAGCAGCCGCACGTCCACCAGCGCCAGTGCCTGCTTGATGCGCGTGGTCACCGCCCGGTCGGCAGCACTCGGATCGGGACTGCCGCTGGGATGATTGTGGCCGATGATCGCCGCCGCCGCGCCGTGCGCCAGCGCCCGCTGGACGAGGATGCGCGGATGCACCTCGGCGCCGTCGATGCCGCCGCGGAACAGTTCCTCGAAACCCAGCGCGCGGTGACGGGTATCCAGGTACAGCACCGCGAACACCTCGTGCTGCTGGCCGCGCAGGCGCTGGGCGAAGTAGCGGCCGGCGCAGGCCGGATCGCCCAGCGCTTCGCCGCGTTCCAGTTGCGCGGCCAGGTGCCGGTGGCCCAGTTCCAGCGCCGCCGCCAGCAGGCAGGCGCGGGCCGGGCCGATGCCGCGCAGGCGCGTGAGGGCCACTGCATCCCTGTCCAGCAACCGGCGCAGGCCGCCCTGGCCGGCCAGCAGGCCGCGCGCGCTGGCCACGGCGTCGCTGCCGGCGATGCCGGAACCGAGGAACAGCGCCAGCAGTTCTGCGTCGGACAGGCTGCCGGGGCCGCGTGCCAGCAGCTTCTCGCGGGGGCGTTCGGTTTCGGGCCAGTCGCGGATATGCATGCGGCCAGCGTGCGTCGGCCAGCGGCGCGGGGCAAAGGATGCAGCCCCGGCATCGGGTAAGCTGCTGCTTCTCCAAGTGGTCAGGGAATGGCCCGATGCAGGCTACGTTTTCCCCCGCCGGCGACGTCCGCGTGCTGCTGTGCGTCTGTGGCGGCATCGCCGCGTACAAGTCCGCCGAGCTGGTGCGGCGGCTGCGCGACGCCGGCGCCGAGGTGCAGGTGGCGATGACCGACAGCGCACAGCGCTTCGTCGGCGCGCAGACCTTCCAGGCCCTCTCGCACCGGCCCGTGCGCACCTCCCTGTGGGACGCGCAGGCCGAGGCGGCGATGGGGCACCTGGAACTGGCCGGCTGGGCCCAGCACGTGGTGGTGGCCCCGGCCACCGCCAACACGCTGGCGAAGCTGGCGCACGGGCTGGCCGATGACCTGGTGTCCACTCTGTGTCTGGCCACCGAGGCGCCCCTGCTGGTCGCGCCGGCGATGAACCACAGGATGTGGCGTCATCCGGCCACCCAAGCGAACGTCGCCACGCTGGTGGCGCGGGGCGTGCGCGTGGTCGGCCCCAACGACGGCCCGCTGGCCGAGGGCGAATCCGGCCCCGGGCGGATGGCCGAGCCGGCGGAAATCGTGGCCGCGCTGGCGGTGGGCGCATGAGCGCGCCGCTGGCGGGCATGCGCCTCGTGGTCAGCGCGGGCCCGACCTTCGAGGACATCGACCCGGTGCGTTTCCTCGGCAATCGCAGCAGCGGCAAGATGGGCTTCGCGATTGCCGCCGCCGCGGCGCAGCGCGGCGCCGAGGTGGTGCTGGTGGCCGGTCCCGTGCAGTTGCCGACACCGCCGGGCGTCGCCCGGGTGGACGTGCGCAGCGCGGCGCAGATGTTCGACGCGGTGATGGCGGCGCTGCCCTGCGATGCCTACATCGGCGCGGCGGCAGTGGCCGATTTCACCCCGCGCGCGATCGCTGCCAGCAAGCTGAAGAAGCAGCCTGGCCAGGACACGCTGGTGCTGGAACTGGTCAAGACCCGCGACGTGCTGGCGGAGGTGGCCATCCACCCGCAGCGGCCGCGGCTGGTGGTGGGGTTCGCCGCCGAAACCGACGACGTGGCCCGCTACGCGCGCGACAAGCTGGAGCGCAAGCGGCTGGACATGATCTGCGCCAACCGGGTCGGGCTGGCGGGCAGCGGATTCGAAAGCGACGACAACGCGCTGCTGGTCATCGACGCCGCTGGCGAGCGTGCCCTCGGGCCCGCGCCCAAGGCCGAACTGGCGGCGGTGCTGCTGGATATCATCGGCGAACGCTTGCAGGCCGGGGAGGCCGCATGAGCCAACGCACGCTGCAGGTGAAAGTGCTGGACCCGCGCATCGGCGGCGAATGGCCGCTGCCCGACTATGCCACCGCGCACAGCGCCGGACTGGACCTGCGTGCCGCGCTGGACGCACCGCTGGAGCTGGCCCCCGGGCAGGCCGTGCTGGTGCCGTCGGGGCTGGCCATCCACATCGGCGATCCCGGGCTGTGCGCGATGATCCTGCCGCGCTCTGGGCTGGGGCACAAGCACGGCATCGTGCTGGGCAACGGTACCGGACTGATCGACGCCGACTACCAGGGGCCGCTGATGGTCAGCCTGTGGAATCGCAGCGCCACCGCCTTCACCGTGGAGCCCGGCGACCGCATCGCCCAGCTTGTGCTGATGCCGGTGGTGCGTGCCGCGCTGCAGGTGGTGGATACTTTCGAGGAGAGCGCACGCGGACAGGGCGGCTTCGGCCACACCGGCGTGCGCTGACAGGGGAACGCGATGGCATTGTTCGGATTGGGTGGGAAGAAAGGCGCCGCTGGCGCGGAAGCGGACGGCAAGTTGGCGTACGACCCGCTGCAGGCGGCGCGCGCGCTGCCGTGGCTGATCGCGCTGCTGGGCGTCCTGGGGCTGTGGTGCCTGGTTGCCGGCGGGCTGCGCCAGCGCGACGACAGCCGCCAGAGCGCGCTCGAGTTCGCCCGCGATGACGTGGTGGTGGGCGTGCGGCGCACGCTCAATGAGCATCGCCAGAAGTTCGGCGCACGGCTGGCGGCCAAGGAATTCACCACCCCGCTGGCCGCGGGCGACGCCGCCGCGGCGGCATCGGTGCTCAAGGGCTGGGGCGAGGTCCAGCGCGCCGAGCTGTGGCCGTCGGATCTGGATGCGCGCTACCAGCAGCTGCCGCGCAGTGGATTCGGCAGCCTGGCGACCGCCGAGGATGCGCTGAGCACGGGCAAGATGGCGGTGCGCGTGGTGCGCGCCGGTGGCGGGACGCGGCTGGCGCTGGCCGCCCCGGTCGGCGAGAGGCGAATGATCGCCTACGTGGAATTGCCCTTGGACAGGCTGCGCAGCAGCGTGGAAAGCCCGGTGCTGCCGGGTGGTACCTACCTGGCGCTGCGCCAGGGGCAGCGCAGCGTGATCGAGCGGGGGGAGGTCGGGCTGGCCGCGGCGGCCGAGGCGCTGGGCGCAAGGGTGCCGGACAGCGAGCTGCGGGTGGCCGCGGCGGCACCGGACAGCATGGCCGCGCCGTTCGGCCTGAGCGGCTGGACCGCGCTCGGGCTGGGGATCATCCTGCTGCTGGTGAGCGGTGGCCTGTGGTTCGTGCTACGGCCGCGGCTGCTGGCAATGGGCGGCGCGGGCGAAGTCGAGGCCGGGCCCACCCTGTCGGACCTGCAGCAGACCCTGCCGCCGGTCGAGGCGGTAACGCGCGCCAAGGAGCGCGAGCAGGATGCCGCCAAACCCGCGTCCAGGGTGCAGGTGGTGATCGATCACCGCATCTTCCGCGCCTATGACATCCGCGGCGTCGTCGGCCAGTCGCTGGACGCCGGCGTGGCCGAGCTGATCGGGCAGGCGATCGGCTCGGTGATGGCCGAGCAGGGGCTGGAAGCCATCGTGGTCGGCCGCGACGGCCGCCTGTCCGGGCCGACCCTCGCCCAGGGCCTGATCGAAGGCCTGCGCAAGGCCGGCCGCCACGTCATCGACATCGGCATGGCGCCGACGCCGGTGGTGTATTTCGGTGGCTACCACCTGCGCACCGGTTGCGGCGTGGCCATCACCGGCAGCCACAACCCGCCCGATTACAACGGTTTCAAGATCGTCATCGGCGGAGAGACCCTGTCGGGTGATGCGATCAAGGACCTGCACGCCCGTATTGCCGAGGACCGCCTGCTGACCGCCGACACGCCGGGCAATCTCGAGGAGCGTGACATCGGCGAGGACTACGTCCAGCGCATCGCCGGCGACATCCAGATCGGCCAGCGTCTGAAGGTGGTGGTGGATGCCGGCAACGGTGTGGCCGGGGTGCTTGGACCCCGCGTGCTGGAGGCGATCGGCGCCGACGTCACGCCGCTGTTCTGCGATATCGATGGCACCTTCCCCAACCACCATCCCGATCCCAGCGAACCGCGCAACCTCGAGGCGCTGGTGCAGATGGTGCAGCGGCTGGATGCCGACCTCGGCATCGCCTTCGATGGCGATGGTGACCGCCTCGGCGTGGTGACGAAGGCGGGCAAGAACATCTTCCCCGACCGCTTGCTGATGCTGTTCGCCGCCGACGTGCTGGAACGCAATCCCGGCGCGGTGATCGTCTACGACGTGAAGTGCACCGGGCGCCTGCCGGTGCAGATCCTGCGCTACGGCGGCAGCCCGCTGATGTGGAAGACCGGGCATTCGCTGATCAAGTCGAAGATGCGCGAGGTGGACGCGGCGCTGGCCGGAGAGATGAGCGGCCACTTCTTCTTCGCCGAGCGCTGGTTCGGCTTCGACGACGGCATCTATGCCGCGGCGCGGCTGCTGGAGATCCTGGACGCGCGCGAGGAGACGCCGGACGCAGTGTTCGACGCGCTGCCCGACGGTGTATCCACCGCCGAGATCAAGGTCGAAGCCCCGGATGGCGACCCGCATGCCTTCGTCGAGCGCTTCCGCCTGACCGCGACGTTCGAAGGCGCCCGCCAGACCACCCTGGATGGCGTGCGGGTGGATTGGTCGGATGGTTGGGGCCTGGTGCGTGCGTCCAACACCACGCCGGTGCTGGTGATGCGCTTCGATGCCGAGAACAGTGCGGCGATGGCGCGCATCCAGCAGGCGTTCCGCGACAACCTGCTGCGGCTGGAGCCGGACCTGCAGCTGCCGTTCTGAGGGCGGCTGCTCAGCCCGCCGGCGTCGGCGCTGCCGGTGCTGGCGCGGGTGCGGGTGCGGGTGCGTTGGGATCCTGGCGCATCGCGCGATAGCGCTGCACCGAATCGGCCAGTTCGCGTTCCAGCTCGGCGCGGTCTACTTCCTGCGCCCGCAGGATCTGCTGCTGGCGCAGCAGTTCGCCGTGCTGGCGGCGGATCGAATCGGTCAGCTTGCGCGGCACCGGGCTTTCGGCCAGCTCCAGGTCGCCGGCCTGGCGCAGCAGCGACAGCAGGCTCAGGCGCAGGTTGGCCAGGCCCAGCCGGCTGGCCTTGAGGGTTTCGTCCAGCAGCGCGGTGCGCTCGCCGTAGGCGCGGCGCAGGTCGGCCTCGGTCAGGTAGGACTCCACCATCGCCAGGTCGCGGCGCTTCTGCAGCGCCTCCGCCTCGGCCTGCCGGCGCGCGGCTTCGGCCGCGACTTCGGCCACGCTTCTCTCGGCGTCCGTCAGGGCGCGGTCGACCTGTTTGGTGGGGATGCCGCTCTTGGCACTGAATTCGGTCCGCGCGCGGTCCACCGCCGAGGCCGGCAGCGCATCGCCGCAGACCCGGCGGCCGCCCTCGTCCCAGCAGTAGATCTTCTTCTGCGGCGGTGCGGCGGTCTGGGCGGCGGCGGCGCCGCTGCCGGCCAGCGCAAGCGCGGCGACGGCGGCGCGGAAGATGTGGCGTTGGTCCGGCATGACGGCCCCCTGTGGCAGTCGGATGAGCGTATCAGGCGACGCCGTAGCGCGCGCGGTAGGCGAGCAGCGCATCGCGATGGGCGGCCAGTCCGGCGTCTTCGCCGGCATACGCCAGCAGGTCGTCCAGCGCGGCCACCGCGACCACCGGGATGGCGTGCTCGGCCGCCACCGCCTGCGCCGCGGATTCGGCGGCATCCTCGCGCACGCGTTCCTGCCGGTCCAGCGCGATCACGATCCCGGCCGGCGTGCCGCCAGCCTCGCGGATGATCGCCAGCGCTTCGCGGATGGCGGTGCCGGCGGTGATCACGTCGTCCACGATCAGCACCCTGCGCCCGGCAAGCGGCGCGCCTATCAGGCTGCCGCCCTCGCCGTGCGCCTTGGCTTCCTTGCGGTTGAACGCCAGCGGCAGGTCGCGGCCGCGCCGCGCGTATTCGCAGGCCAGCGCGGTGGCCAGCGGGATGCCCTTGTAGGCCGGTCCGAACAGCAGGTCGAAGTCCAGCGCCGCCGCGTCCACCGCATCGGCGTAGCACTGCGCCAGCGCGGCCAGCGCGGCGCCGGAGTCGAAGCGACCGGCGTTGAAGAAATACGGGCTGCTGCGGCCGGACTTGAGGGTGAATTCGCCGAAGCGCAGCGCGTCGGCGCGCAGCGCGAGCTGCAGGAAGCGGTGGCGGTGGTCGGACACGGCGTCGATCAGTCTGGGGTTTGGACCGAAAGCGTACCGCATGCGCCCGAGCCCCTGTGCCGGGGCAGGTATGCTTGCGTGCTTCGGGCGCATCGCGCGCCACCTGCCGCAGCCCCCGCCGCCGAGTACCACGATCCCCAAACCATGCGCATCCTCACCTTCAATGCCAACGGCCTGCGTTCGGCCGCCTCCAAGGGTTTCTTCGACTGGTTCGCCGCGCGCGACGTCGACGTGCTGTGCCTGCAGGAAACCAAGGCACAGGAACACCAGCTGGCGGATGCCGCGTTCCGGCCGGAAGGCTACAAGGCGTGGTTCAAGGACGCGCAGAAGAAGGGCTACAGCGGGGTCGCCATTTACAGCCGGCGCGAGCCCGACGAGGTGCGCACCGCGCTGGGCTGGGCGCCGTTCGACGACGAGGGCCGCTACATCGAGGCGCGCTTCGGCAACCTGTCGGTGGTCAGCTTCTACATTCCCTCGGGCAGTTCCGGCGAACTCCGGCAAGGCTTCAAGGAAGAGGTGATGGCCTGGCTGAAACCGATCATGGACGGCTGGCTGGCCAGCGGCCGCGAGTATGTGCTGTGCGGGGACTGGAACATCGTCCGCGCGCGCAACGACATCAAGAACTGGACCGGCAACCAGAAGAACTCCGGCTGCCTGCCGCACGAGCGCGCCTGGCTCAGCGGGATGATCGCGGACGACTGCCACGACGGCCTGATCACGCCGCCCGCGCGCGGCTGGAAGGACGCCTTCCGGGTGGTCAAGCCCGATGCGGTCGAGTATTCGTGGTGGTCGCAGCGCGGCAGCGCGCGCGCCAACAACGTGGGGTGGCGCATCGACTACCAGATCGCCACCCCCGGCATCGCCGCCACCGCCCGCGCCGCCGAGATCTTCCCCGAGCCGAAGTTCTCCGACCACGCGCCGGTGCTGGTCGACTACGGCGCGTAGTCGCTCGGCGCGATCACCCACCCGCAACGTCGTCGCGCCGGCAGGCGCTGCCACAGGAACCCCGATGTCCGGAAGCGCCGCCTCTCCCAAAAAGACCACTCGCGACGTCCTGCGCGCGCTGCGCCGGCCGAAGGTGCTGGCGATGCTGCTGCTGGGCTTCTCCTCCGGCCTGCCGCTGTACCTGGTCGGCAACACCATGGGCTACTGGATGCGCGAAAACGGCAGTGAACTGTCGGCGATCGGCTTCCTGTCGTGGGTGGGCCTGGCTTACACGCTGAAGTTCCTGTGGGCGCCGGTGATCGACAAGACCAGCGTGCCGCTGCTGGGCCGGCTTGGCCACCGCCGCGGCTGGATGCTGCTGTCGCAGATCGTGGTGGCGCTGGGCCTGGCCGGGATGGCGGTGGTGCAGCCGCAGGGGGGGCAGTTCCACCTGGCCGGCTTCGCCATCGAGCACCTGCTGGTGTTCGGCGCGCTGGCGCTGGCTGCGGCGTTCGCCTCGGCGACGCAGGACATCGTGGTGGACGCCTGGCGCATCGAGATCGCCGACGATCCCGAAGAGCTGGGCCTGCTCACCTCCGGCACCCAGTTCGGCTACCGCACCGCGCTGCTGGTGACCGATGCGCTGATCCTGATCCTGGCCACCTACGTCGGCTGGTCGCTGTCGTACTGGGCGATGGCGGCGCTGATGGGCGTTGGGCTATGCGCGGCGCTGTTCCTGGCGCGCGAGCCGTCCGCCTCGCAGCGCCCGGAAGTGGCCGCGCACGCGCCGATGTGGACCGTGTCCGGGCTGTGGGACGCCATTGCCGGGCCGTTCATCGCCTTCTTCAAGACCCACGGCCAGTGGGCGCTGCTGATGCTAGCGGCGATCAGCCTGTACCGGCTGCCGGATTTCGTGATGGGGCCGATGAACAACCCGTTCTATGCCGACATCGGCATCAGCAAGGAATTCGTGGGTGAGGTGCGCGCCTCGATCGGGCTTGCCACCTCGCTGCTGGGCATCGCCGCCGCCGGCATCAGCGCGGTGCGCTTCGGCTTCGTGCCGACGCTGCTGGCCGGCGCCATCCTCGGCCCCGGCTCCAACGCCGCGTTCACCTGGGTGGCCTATGCCGGCGGCGACCACGCGGTGTTCGTGGCGGCGATGGCGATCGACGGCTTCTCCACCGGTTTCGCGGGCACCGCGCTGGTGGCCTACATGTCCAGCCTCACCAGCATCGGCTACACCGCCACCCAGTACGCCCTGCTCAGCTCGTTCTACGCGCTGCTGGGCAAATTGCTGAAGGGCTTCTCCGGCGTCGCGGTGGAACAGCTCGCGGTCGGCCGCACGCTGCTGGACGGCTATGCGCTGTTCTTCCTCGGCACCGCGCTGGCCGGGTTGCCGGCGCTGCTGCTGTGCCTGTGGCTGGCGCGGCGGATGCGCGCCGCAGCCCCTGCTCAGGCGGGGTAGAGCGCGCCCAGCACGCGCGGCCCGGCGGCGCCGGTGACCGCAGGCAGGTTGCCCGGTCGGCCGGCGAGGTGTTCGCGCGCCAGCCAGGCGAATGCCATCGCCTCGACGAAATCCGGGTCCAGCCCGTGTGCGGCGCTGGACTCGATCAGCGCGTCCGGCATCGCTTCGGCTAGCGCCGCCATCAGCAGCGGGTTGTGCACGCCGCCGCCGCAGGCGATGACCCGGCGGGTGCCCGGCTGGGTGGCGCGCAGGGCGTCGGCGACGCTGCGTGCGGTCAGCGCCAGCAGGGTGGCCTGCACATCGGCAGGCGCTTCGGTGCCGGCCAGCGCGGCTTCCACCCAGTCGAGGTGGAAGCGGTCGCGGCCGGTCGATTTCGGCGGCGGCGCGGCGAACCAGGGCTCGGCCAGCAGGCGCGCCAGCAGTGGGCCATCGACATGGCCCCGTGCGGCGAACGCACCGCCGGCGTCATAGGCCGTGCCGGTGTGGCGCTGGCACCACGCATCCATCAACCCGTTGGCCGGGCCGGTGTCGAAACCACGCACCGTGCCGCGGGCCGGCAGCAGGGTGAGGTTGGCGATCCCGCCAAGGTTCAGCACCGCGCGGTCCTCGCCGGGGTCGTGCAGGGTGGCCGCGTGGAAGGCCGGCACCAGCGGCGCGCCGTGGCCGCCAGCGGCGACGTCGCGGCGGCGGAAGTCCGCCACCACCGGGATGCCGCAGCGCTCGGCGACCACGTGGGCATCGCCAAGCTGCAGGGTGAACGGTGCGTCGCCGTGCGGGTGGTGGCGCAGGGTCTGCCCGTGCGAGCCGATCGCGCCGACGTCGCGTGCGGCCAGCCCGGCGTCGCGGAGCGTCGCCAGCGCGGCGGCGGCAAAGGCGTGGCCAATGCGCACGTCCAGCTCGCCCACCTCATCCAGGGTCAGTGCCTGTGCCTGCTGGCCCAGCGCCACCAAGCGCTCGCGCAACGCGGGCTGCCAGGCATGGGTGCGGCCATGCAGCAAGGTGGGGCGTGCATGCGCGTGGTCGTCGTCGAACCGCACCAGCGCGGCATCGATGCCGTCGGCGCTGGTGCCGGAAATCAGGCCGAGAAAAGTCCGGCCGCGGGGGAAATCGCTCATGCGATGCAGTATCGCATCGCCGCGTGCGTGGCCTCAGCCCTTCTTCGGCGCGGGCGCTGGCTTGGCGGCGGCGCTGGCAACGCGGCTGCCGTCATCGAGCTGGAACACCACGTCCTCGACCTCGCGGATCTTCTCCAGGGCGCGGTGGGTCTCGCTCTTGAACGCCACCAGCGATTGCCCGGTCAGCGGCGTGGGCGGCGGCAGGGTCATCTTCAGCGGGTTCATGTGCACGCCGTTGACCCGGAATTCGTAGTGCAGGTGCGGGCCGGTAGCCAGGCCGGTGCTGCCGACGTAGCCGATCACCGTGCCCTGTGCCACGCGCTGGCCGGGGCGCAGCTTCGCAAAGCGCGACATGTGCCCGTACAGGGTGGTCTTGCCGCCGCCATGGTTGAGGATCACGGTGTTGCCGTAGCCGCCCTTGCGGCCGACGAACTCGACCCGCGCATCGCCCGCGGCCTGGATCGGGGTGCCGGTGCCGGCGGCGTAGTCCACGCCCTTGTGCAGGCGGAAGCGGCCCAGCACCGGGTGCCTGCGGCCGCCGAAGCCGGAGCTCAGGCGCGCATAGGGAATCGGCATGCGGATGAAGGGGCGGCGCAGCGAGCGGCCGTCCGGGGTGAAATACTCCGGCTTGCCATCGCGCAGGTAGCGGAACGCGCTCTTGAGCTTGCCGTCGACGGTGAAGGTCGCGGCCAGCACGGGGCCGGTGTTGACCAGCTGGCCGTTCTTCCAGGTCTGGTCGACGACCACGCTGAAGCGGTCGTCCTCGCCCAGGTCCGAATCGAAGTCGATGTCGTACTTGAACATCTCGTCGGTCAGCTGGTTGAGCTGGGCGCTGCCCAGGCCCAGCTTGCGCGCCGAGGCGAACAGCGACTTGCCCACTTCGCCGGTCAGCACCACCGTGCGGGTGGTGATCTCCACCGGCACCGCGCGCTCGCGCAGGGTGTCGCCGCTGAATTCCAGTTCGATCGGGGTATCGCCGACGCCCGGGCCGGCCTCCAGCCGCATCGCCCGCACGCTGCCGTCCGCCGGCAGGTTGAAGCTCAGCTCGGTGCCCGGGCGCAGCTTGCGCAGGGTCGGCTTGATCTTCGGATGTTGCATCACCCGCGCCAGCTGGTCGTAGGGGATGCCCAGCTCCTCGAACACGCCGCTCAGGGTCTGGCCCGGCTTCAGCGTGACCGACTGCCACTGGTCGTCGGTGCTTTTGGTTGCGCGTTTGTCCAGCTTGGGCAGCGACAGCGCCAGCGTCATCCGCTGCATCTGCATGTCCCCCGGATGCTCCAGCACGCTGGAGAAGCCGGGCACGATTGCCGCCAGCAGCACGCCCATGGTGGTCAGGACGCTGGCATGCGCCCAGTGGCGCCGCGTCCAGCGGCCGCGGTAGGGCAGGGAATCGAGGGGGACGGATCGGTCCGCGTTGACGCGGGCACGTTCGAGATTCTCGCGACGCACGGCGTCGTGATTCGAATCCGTCATATGATCGTCCCCTGCCTGTGTAGAAAGCGTCAACGCGCTACCATAGGCATGCTAGGAACCTGCGTCAACCCGTTGAATCTGCGAATGTTTTTCCAGTTCACGGTTTAACGCGTGGTTAACGCTACCCGCCCCGAACATGAATGCGGTGTCGCACCCCCGCCGCCGGAGAGAAGTGCCCGTGTCCCCACAGTCCCCTGCCGACCTGCAGCCCATCCTGGACCTGATTGCCCGCGGCAGCGATGAAATCCTCAAGCGCGAGGAGCTGGAAGCGCGGCTGAAGCTCGGCCGGCCGCTGCGGATCAAGGCCGGCTTCGATCCTACCGCGCCGGACCTGCACCTCGGCCACACGGTCCTGCTCAACAAGATGCGCCAGTTCCAGGAGCTGGGTCACCAGGTGGTCTTCCTGATCGGCGACTTCACCGGGATGATCGGCGACCCCACCGGCAAGAACGTCACCCGCAAGCCGCTGACCCGCGAGGACGTGCTGGCCAACGCGCAAACCTACTCCGAGCAGGTGTTCAAGGTGCTGGATCGCGAGCGCACCGAGGTGCGTTTCAACAGCGAGTGGTTCGGCGCCATGAGCGCGGCCGACATGATCAAGCTGGCTGGCCAGCACACCGTTGCGCGCATGCTCGAGCGCGACGACTTCGCCAAGCGCTACGCCGCGCAGCAGTCCATCGCCATCCACGAGTTCCTGTATCCGCTGGTGCAGGGCTACGACTCCGTGGCGCTGAAGGCCGATGTCGAGCTCGGCGGCACCGATCAGAAGTTCAACCTGCTGATGGGTCGCGGGCTGCAGGAACACCATGGCCAGCCGCCGCAGATCGTGCTGACGATGCCGTTGCTGGAGGGCCTGGATGGCGTCAACAAGATGTCCAAATCGCTGGGCAACTACATCGGCATCGCCGAGCCGGCCATCGACATCGTCACCAAGACCATGAAGATCGGCGACGCGCTGATGTGGAAGTGGATCGACCTGCTCAGTTTCGAGATCGGTATCGGCGAGGCCGCGCAGCTGCGCGCCGAGGTGGGGGCCGGGTTGAATCCGCGCGACGTCAAGCTGCGCCTGGCGCGCGAGCTGGCGGCGCGCTTCCACAGCGCGGCCCAGGCCGAGCAGGCGGTCGCCGGCTGGCACGCGGCGGTGCGTGGCGAGGGTGACCTCTCCGCGCTGCCGCTGCAGGAGGTGGCCGTGCCGGCCGAGGGGTTGCGCATCGCCGCGCTGCTGGTCGCGGCCGGCTTGATGCCCAGCAACTCGGAAGCCAGTCGCAAGCTCAAGGAGCGTGCGGTGCGCATCGACGGTGAGGTGTTCGACGATGCTTCGCGGGTATTCGTGCCCGGCTTCGAGGGTGTGCTGGCGGTGGGCAAGCGCAACTTCGCACGTGTTCGCCTGACCCAGGCGGGGTGAGGACGCGCCAAGTTAGCTGAATGCGCGCGTGATACCCGTATTCAGGGGGTAAAACAAGACTTCCCAATCCTGCGAATGGGGTGCAAGATGCGCCCCCTTGCCGCTGCGGGTGACTGCGGAGGCGGGGCAGGGAAGTGAGGCGATCCGGGTGTT
>JAANMY010002278.1_pt1 | contig 18532 bp, 17 predicted proteins | sample 7279691 | NCBI WGS metagenome assembly JAANMY01 (sample SAMN14094543, study PRJNA606508) | bioreactor metagenome | isolation source: A lab-scale SPAN reactor treating ammonium-rich wastewater day 388 | place: Ireland: Galway | collected 2018-02-07
GCTTTGGTAGGGGATGAACATGCCGAACAACAGCAAGGGGAAGATAAAATCGGCCCCGCGGAACTTCCAGCGGGCCAGCACAAAGCCGTTGAGTGAGCCGAGGATGGCCGAGATAATGGCCGCGGGCACGACCAGGCGCACACTGTTCCACAAGTTCGGCGACAACGCTTTGTACGCGGCGATGAAATTGTCGAAATGGAGGCCGCTGGGCAGCTTCCACATGGTTTTCAGACTGACTTCGGCAAAGCTCTTGAAGCCGGTGTTGAGCATGATGAACATCGGCAGCAGATAGAACACCGTCATCAGCAACAGCGGGATGTACAACCAGTAGCGTGAGCGGCTCTGAATCATGCTTCCACCTCCGTGCGCAGGGTGTAATAAAGGTAGGGGATGACGAGCACCGCCACACTGAAGAGAAGGATGATGCCGATGGCCGCGCCACGGGAGAAGAAGTTGCCGTCGAAGGTCGTCGTCCACATGTAGATGGCGGGCACATCCAGCTTCACCTGCTTGCCGGCCACAGCGATGATCAGATCGAACACTTTGAGCGAGATGTGGCCGAGGATGATCATGGCTGTGAGGGTGATGGGCTTGAGCATGGGCAAGATGATGCGCCGATACATCTGGATTTCGCTGGCGCCATCCACCCGCGCCGCTTCTTTCACCGCATCGGGGATGGCGCGCAGGCCGCCGAGATAGAGGGCCATCGTGTACCCCGACATCTGCCAGATGGCAGGGATGGCAATGGCGGCGATGCCCCAATTCGGCGTGTTGTGCCAGAGATTGATCAGAAAATCGAGGCCGAGGTTATCGAACAGGAGGTTCAGGCCGCTCATGCGCGAACCCTGAGCCGGGTTCATCAGCCACCGCCACACCACGCCGGTGACGATGAAGGAAATGGCCATCGGAAACAGAAACAGATTGCGGAAGAAGTTCTCGCCCCGTAAATTTTGGTCGACCAAAATCGCCAACGCCAGGCCCAACAGCAGGCAGCCGCCCACAAACAGCACCGTAAAAATCACGGTGTTGCGGATATCGATGTGAAAACGGGGATCGGCGAAAAGATCGGTGTAGTTTTTGAACCCCGCCCACTCATAATTCGGCAGCAAACCCTTCCAATTGCTCAGCGAAACCCGCGCCGACCAACCGATGAAGCCATAGACAAAAATGAGCACAGCGAGAATGGAGGGTGATACCAGTGCAAAGGCTAGAATTCGATCCTTCCTGATGCCCATACGGTTGCCTCCTCGCGGCTTCAGAGACAGAAAAGAGAGAGGCGGGCGGTTGCCCGCCCGCCTCTGTGCAGGGTTGTGTTATTGGCAGGCGCCGGAGGAGGCGCAGGCCGCGGCCAGGGCCGCCTGCAAGCCTTCGGCGTTGCCATCGACCAGGAACAAGCCCAGGCCGGTGTCAATCTCCGACTTCCACGAGTCATTCGCCACCACGCCATGGGTGAGCGAGCCGACCACACGGTCGCTGGCCCAGTCATCCATCGCCGATTGCAGATACTCGTCGTACAGCGCCCGGTCGCCATCAGAGCGGGCCGGGATCGAGCCTTTCACCGGGTTGAAGGCATCCTGCCCTTCCTTCGAGCCGGCCACCGTCAGCCAGGCAATCGCCGCATCCCGGTTCGGCGCGCCCACCGGCAGCACAAAGCTGTCCGACAGGAACTGGAAGTTGCCGCCTGTCCCAGGCACCGGCGCCCAGCCAAAGCCTTCGCGCGGGGTCAGACCGAGTTCTTTGTAGAATCCCTCGGCCCAGTCGCCCATGATGTTGAAGGCGGCGTCGCCATCCACCACCAGTTGCGAAGCATCCTGCCAGCTCAGGGCCGAAGAATCGGCGTTGGCGTAGGTCAGCAGCTTCTGGAAATCGGCAATCGCCTGCCCAACCTCAGGCCCGGCCCAGTCGGTCGCGCCATCCCACAGGCCGTTGTACGCATCCGGCCCCATCGACGCCAGCAAGATCGTCTCGAACAGGTGCATCACCGTCCACTGCTCGCCCAAGGCCAGCGGCGCTTCCATGCCCGCCGCTTGCAACGCATCCAACGCCGCGAAGAAGTCGGCCAGCGATTCTGGCACTTCCACGTTGTTCGCAGCCAGCACCGCCGGGTTGTACCACAACACATTCGCCCGATGGATGTTCACCGGCACCGAGTAGATGTTGTCACCCTCGGAGATCAGCGGGATCAGCGTTTCCGGCATCACCGCCAGCCAGCCGTTCTGCTCGAACAGGAAGTTCACCGGCTCCAACTGGCCCGCGGCCACGTACGTGCCGATCAATTCTTGCCCGGCATGGCCCTGCCAGCTATCCGGCGCATCCCCCGCCTGCAAGCGCGTGGCCAACACCGCACGGGCGTTCGTGCCCGCGCCGCCGGCCACCGCCGCATTGATGAACTCGATGTCCGGATACTTCTGCCCAAACACCTCGATCATCGCATTCAACCCCGCAGCCTCGCCGCCCCCCGTCCACCACGAAAATACCTCCACCGCGCCGGCAGCCGGGGCTTGCTCACCGGTGCTGGGCGGGGCGGGGGCAGTGGTGGGTGCGGGCGCCGGCGCGGGCGTGGCTGTGGTCGCGCATCCCGCGACCAGCAACGCCAGCAGCGCCAGGGCCGCCAAACTGAACCACAACGATTTGCGTGACATACGTGAATCCTCCTTGATTCGTCTGAAACAACATATTTCCTGGAATAACGTGCAGCCAGATCAACACGTGTTGGCACGAATCCAGTTGGTTTGGATGCGAAAGACAAGAGAACCCGAGATCGGCTCTGGCCGGTTCGACCTCGAATTGGGCGCGCCCCAATCACACCCAAGTGTACTTGCGAACGCCGGTAAAGTCAATGCATCTTCTAGCCCCCTGCCCCCTGCCCCCCGCTCCCTGTTCCCTGTTCCCTGCCCCCCTCGCGCCGGCTTGTGAGATGTAGGCGCGGTTGGTATAGTTCAGTACCCCATACCCAATATCCAGCACGCACATCCCCCATCCACCCTCTATGATTACTCCTGCCTACGCCGACCGCAATTTTGCCCACCTGCCGGGCCTGTTTCAAGCTCTCCTGCGGGGCGGAGAGTCGCCCCTGCGCAACCTGCTGGGTGACAGCCTGCCCGCCCAAGTCAATCAGGTCATCTTCCTGTTCGTCGATGCCTTTGGCTGGCGCTTCTTCGAACGCTTCAGCGACCATCCCACCCTGCAACAACTGCGCCGGGAGGGAAGCGTGGCCCGCATCACCTCGCAATTCCCCTCCACCACCGCCGCGCACATGACCACCATGACCACCGGTAAGGTGGTAGGCCAGCACGGCGTGTTCGAATGGCAATACTACGAACCTCAGGTGGACGCGGTGATCATGCCGATGCTGAACGCGTTCGCCGGCGACGCCTATCCGGAAACGCTGAAAATGGCCGGGATCGACGCCGCCGCGTTCCTGCCGCAGCGCACCCTCTTCCAAGATCTGGCCGCCGGCGGCATCACCACCCACGCCATCCTGCCCAAAGAGGTGCTCCCCTCCACCTACAACCAGGCGCTGAGCCGCGGGGCCATCATCCACCCCTACAAAACCATCCCCGAAGCCCTGATCAGCCTCAGCCGCCTGGTGCAACAGGAAAAAGGCCCCGCCATCCACTTCCTGTACTACGGCGACCACGACACCATCTGCCACAGCTATGGCCCGGACGCGGACCAAACCGCGGCGGAGCTGGATGCTTTCTGGCACGCGGTCGACCGCTACCTGCTGCGCCAACTGGCGGGCAAGGTCAGCGACACCCTGCTGCTCATCTCCGCCGATCATGGCCAGACCGCGGTGGACCCGGCCACGACCGTTTACCTGAATCTGCACCCCGATTTCGCCCAACTGCACCCCCTGCTGCGGCGCAGCGCCCGCGGCAAACTGCTCACGCCCGGCGGCTCCCCTCGCGATGCTTTTCTTTATGTCAACTCAGGACAGGTGGAAGAGGCGGCGGCGCTGCTGCGGCAGATGTTGGCCGGCCGGGCCGAAGTGCATCGCACCGCCGACCTGATCGCAGCGGGTCTATTCGGGCCAGAGCCGCACGCGCCCGCCCTCTCCGCCCGCGTCGGCGACCTCTGCCTCCTGCCGCACGCGCACGAAACGGTGTGGTGGTACGAGAAGGATCGCTTCGAGCAGAAATTCCGCGGCCACCATGGCGGCCTCAGCGCCGATGAGATGGAGATCCCGCTGCTGGCCGCGGCGCTGGATTGAAGGAGGCTGAGCGATGCAACCCGCCACCCACCCCACCGCCCAACGCGTGCAGGCCGCGGCCACAGTCCTGGGCCTGGATGTCCAGATCGTCGAGTTCAGCGAAACCACCCGCACCGCCGCAGACGCGGCTGCCGCGGCCGGCTGCACCGTCGGCCAGATCGTCAAATCCCTGGTCTTCGTCGTGGCCGGGCAGCCGGTGATCTGTCTGGTTTCGGGCAGCAACCGCCTGGATGAGCGCAAATTGGCCGCCTGGGCGGGCGTGAGCCGCAAGCAGGTGCAGCGTGCCGAGGCCGAAACCGTGCGCGCGGCCACCGGCTACGCCATCGGCGGAGTCGCGCCCTTTGGCTACCCCGCCCCCCTGCCGGTGCTGTGCGATGCCGATCTGCTGCCATACGACATCGTCTGGGCCGCGGCGGGCACGCCCAATGCCGTGTTCGCGGTCAAACCCTCTGCTCTGGTCGCGGCCACCTCCGCGCAGGTGACCGATCTGCGGGCCGCGGACGGGGCATGAGGCCCTGGCAGCCATCCGAGCAAAAAAACCCTAAAGGTTTTAAAAACCGTAACGATTCACCTTATTTTGTCATTGCGAGGGGCGATAGCCCCGAAGCAATCCCCAACGTTGCTTGAATCCCCAAAAAATGACGAGCTACCTTGGGGATTGCTTCGCCATGCGACCTGCGGTCGCCCTCGCAATGACACATCAGGTAAACTGTTACTAAAAATCTTTAGGGTTGGGGGCTTCTGCCCCAAGCGATTGAATAGATACCAAACTTGTACAAAAACAACAAGAATGGCAGGAGCTATATATGAAATTCAATTCTGTCGAAGAGTATCTAACGCTTCCCTATACCATTGAGATTCAGCGGGATGATTCTGCGGACGAAACGGGCTGGGTGGCCAGCGTTGCCGAACTTCCGGGCTGTCTTACGCAGGCCGATACCTTCGAAGAACTGGAAGAGATGGTTCGGGACGCCATGCGCGGTTGGATCGAAACAGCGCTGGAGGATGGACAACCGGTGCCAATTCCCCGCCCGATTGCGGATTACAGCGGCAAATTCGTCGTCCGCGTGCCCAAGTCACTGCACCGGCAACTCGCCATTGCCGCCCAAAAAGATGGCGTCAGCCTCAACACATTCGTCAACGCCGCACTCGGGCGAGCGTTGGCCTCCTGAACTCAAGCCACTTTGAAAACATCCGTTCCGCTTGTGATTTGACGGCGGCCGATGGCAATCCCTCCACTCAAGCGATCTGCTTCATCCCTTCTCCTCCGCCTCCCATCCTCCATCCAAACTCATTAAGGCGCTCCCATGTCATCATCAGCTCACCCCCGTCCCCTCCGCTCGGACATCATCAAAAAAGGCATCGAACGCGCCCCGCACCGCAGCTTGCTGCGCGCCACCGGCGTCACCGATGAAGATTTCGCCAAGCCTTTCATCGCCATCGCCAACAGCTACATCGACATCATCCCCGGCCATGTGCATCTCGACAAGTTCGGGCAGATGGTGAAGGAGGCGGTGCGTGAGGCCGGCGGCGTGCCCTTCCTCTTCAACACCATCGGCGTGGATGACGGCATCGCCATGGGCCATTTCGGTATGAAATACAGCCTGCCCAGCCGCGAGATCATCGCCGACAGCGTGGAAACGGTGGTGCAGGCGCACCAATTCGACGCCCTCGTCTGCATCCCCAACTGCGATAAGATCGTGCCCGGCATGCTGATGGCGGCCATGCGCTGCAATATCCCCACCATCTTCATCTCTGGCGGGCCGATGTACGCCGGGCAGTTGGATGACGGCACCACCGTGGATTTGATCTCGGTGTTCGAGGCCGTGGGATCGGTTTCAGCAGGAAACATGAGCGAAGAACGGCTGCGGGAGATCGAGCGCGTGGCCTGTCCCACCTGCGGCTCCTGCTCCGGCATGTTCACGGCCAACAGCATGAACTGCCTGTGCGAGGCCCTGGGCATGGCCCTGCCCGGCAATGGCACGGCCATGGCCCTCAGCCCCGAACGGGAGGCGCTGGCCCGGCAGGCGGCGCAGCAGATCATGGTTTTGCTGGAAAAGGACATCCGTCCGCTGGACATCGTCACCGTCGAGAGCATCGACAACGCCATCGCCCTGGATGTGGCCATGGGCGGCAGCACGAACACGGTGTTGCACACGCTGGCCATCGCCCACGAGGCCGGCATCGATTACCCGATCAGCCGCATCGATGAAATCTCGCGGCGCACGCCCAACATCTGCAAAGTCTCGCCCAGCAGCCATTACCATCTGCAGGATGTGGCTCAGGCCGGCGGGATCAGCGCGATTTTGTATGAATTGAGCCAAAAACCGGGGGCGCTGCAGCTGGATCGCATCACCGTCAGCGGGCGCACGCTGGGCGAGAATATCGCCGATCACCCCAGCCAGGACGCGGACTGCATCCGCCCCCTGGCCAATGCCTACAGCGCGGATGGCGGGCTGGCGATCCTGTTCGGCAATCTGGCGCCGGAGGGGGGTGTGGTGAAGACAGCGGGCGTGAAGCCGGAGATGCTGACGCACCGCGGGCCAGCCCGCATCTATGAAAGCCAGGAGGAGGCGCTGGCCGGGATCATGGCCCGCGAGGTGCAGGCCGGCGACGTGGTCGTCATCCGCTACGAGGGGCCGAAGGGGGGGCCGGGCATGCAGGAGATGCTCTCGCCCACCAGCCTGATCATGGGGCAGGGCCTGGGCAACAGCGTGGCCCTGATCACCGATGGCCGCTTCAGCGGCGGCACGCGCGGGGCCTGCGTCGGCCACATCAGCCCGGAGGCAGCCGCGGGCGGGCCGATTGCCCTGATCGAGCCGGGCGACCTGATCACTGTCGACATCCCCCACCGCAGCCTGACCCTGCACGTGGCCGAGGCCGAACTGGCGCGGCGCCAGGCGAACTGGCAGCCGCTCGTGCGCGGCACCCTGCCCCGCACCCTCAGCAAATATGCCAGCATGGTGACGAGCGGCAGCCAGGGGGCGGTGTTGGAGTGGTGATCCGTTGTTGTGATACACTGTTCCCCTGGATTTGTTGCGCCAATAGTTGGCAGTCTGTCGATTGCGTCAGCAACACCCAGTGATGAGCGAAATCGGAACGCTGCGCGTCGGCAGGAGCCGGGATACCGACGCCTAAAACACCATGACCCTCACCGTCGATAACCCCATCCTCAACGGCCCTTTCGTTGCAAACAGCAAATGATACGGATACCGGAGCTATGCTCATGAACGCTAGTACGCCATCCTCGCGTGAGCGCATGCGAAAACTGATCGCCGGCGCCGTGGCCGAAATCGACCCGGCGCAAATGGCGATCACGCGCAAACTCACGCCCGCCCAGCGTTTTCAACAGATGCTGTCCATGATCGACTTTGTGGAAGGCGTGGCGGCCCATCGCTTGCAGCAGCGCCGGCCAGAATTGAGCAAGATAGAGGCGCTGCGCATCATCAGGAGGCGCAATGCAGACCTCTGATACTGACTCATTCCATGCCTTTGTGCAACGTGTTCTCGACGCGCTTGCAGCCGCCGACATCACCTATCTCATCGGCGGGGCTGTGGCGCTGGCGGCCTGGGGCGACCCGCGCACAACCCGGGATCTCAACCTCGTGATCGAATTGCCATTCGAATCGATGACCGCCCTCTCCCGTGAACTGGCGCAGCGAGGGATGCTGGTTCCGGTCGAAAATATGGTCGATTTGATGATCGAACACCGCGCCGACTTGCCGCTCAATGCCATCGATATGCACAGCGGCTACAAAGCCGAGTTCTTCTTGCTCAAACCCGGCGACGTTTTCCGCGCCTCCAGCCTGGCCCGCCGCCGGCTTGTCGACCTGGGGCCGGCGCTGGGTGAAGTCTATATTCATGCCCCCGAAGACCTGATCCTCAACAAACTGCACTATTTCCAGATCAGCCAGCAGCCCAAGCACACACGCGACATCGCCGGCATCGTGCTGAATCTTGGTCAGGAATTGGATTACGATTATATCGACCGTTGGGTGCAACCACTTGGCTTATTCGACACCTGGCAGGACATGCAAAAACACATCGTACAACTCCGCGATCAGCGCTCATGACCCCCACCGTCGATAACCCCATCCTCAACCCGCCCGATCGGAAGCCGGCCGCCTTCTTCAAGCTGAAGTCCCCCTTGACGCCCCTGCCATGTCCCACCGCCACACTGCCCAACGCCTGGTCGAATTCCTGGGCCTGAAGAAAAACATCGTCGCCCTGCTGGCCATGGTCATCCTGGTTGGCCTGGGCGAGAAGATGGCCGAGCGCTTTCTGCCCCTGTATCTGCTGGCCCTGGGCGGCGGCGCCTTCTCCATCGGCCTGCTCAACGGCCTGGATAACCTGCTCAGCGCCCTCTATTCCTTTCCCGGCGGCTACGCCAGCGATAAGCTGGGCGTCAAACGGGCACTGGCCCTGTTCAATCTGATCGCCATGGCCGGCTATGCCGTGGTGATCCTGGCGCCCACCTGGCAAGCGGTGATCCTCGGCGCCATCCTCTTCGTGTCGTGGACCGCCATCTCCCTGCCGGCGACGATGGCGCTGGTGGCCACGGCGCTGCCCAAAAACAAGCGCACCATGGGCGTCTCGGTGCATTCCCTGGTGCGGCGCGTGCCCATGGCTCTGGGCCCGCTGATCGGCGGCGCCCTGATCGGCGTGTTCGGCGAGGTGCGGGGCATACGCCTGGCCTTCATCACTGCCTTCGTGCTGGCCGGCCTCTCCCTGGCCCTGCAACAGGGGTTGATCAGCGAGGACAAGGCCGCGCCCGCCGGCCAGGCCCCCCGCCGCGCCTACGGCCTCAGTCTGATCCAGGGCCCCCTGCGCAACCTGCTCGTTTCCGACATCCTCATCCGCTTCGCCGAGCAAATTCCCTACGCTTTCGTGGTGATCTGGTGCGTCAGCATCCACAAAATCACGCCCTTGCAATTCGGCGTGTTGACCACAATCGAGATGATCACAGCCATGCTCGTTTATATCCCGGTAGCCTATCTGGCGGATAAGAGCACAAAAAAGCCCTTTGTGGTGATTACTTTTGGGTTTTTCACGCTTTTTCCGCTCGTTTTACTGTTCGCGCAGTCTTTCTGGCTGATGGCCATTGCCTTTGTGATCCGGGGACTGAAGGAATTTGGCGAGCCGACGCGCAAGGCGTTGATCATGGATCTGGCGGCAGAGGATCGCAAAGCCGCCACTTTCGGCCTCTATTACCTGATCCGTGATGTGGTCGTGTCGCTGGCCGCGTTCGGGGGCGCGCTGCTGTGGGACGCCTCCACCGCCCAGGTGATCAGCGACGCGCTGGGCCGGGGCCAGGCGCTGCTGCCCTTCTTCCAGCGCGTTGCCTCGCCGACCACCAATTTCCTGGTCGCGTTCGGCTGCGGTCTGGCCGGAACGATCTATTTCGTCCTGTTCGGGCGCGATCTGGGCCGGGCGGAACATGCTTGATCTGCCTCGCCATCTCCTGCAATCCACCGCGGCCGCGGCAGAGATGGCCGCGGGCCAGCCGCCGGCGGGGCTGCTCCATCCCTTGGAAGAGACGCAGCTGGCAGAATTGCGCCTGCCCCGCCGCCGTCGCCACTGGCTGATCGGGCGGTGGGCCGCCAAACACCTGCTGCATACTTATCTGGCCGAGACCCTGGCCGCGGCGCCGGCGTTATCGCAGATCCTGATCGCCAATGACCCAAGGGGCGCACCCTACGCGGCCCTGGCCGCGGCGCAGCCCGCGTTCCCGCCCCAGCGCCTGCCCCTCTCCCTCTCGATCAGCCACACCGGGCATTGGGGGCTGGCCGCGCTCTGCCCGCAGCAAACCGCCGCGGTGGGGGCCGACATCGAGCAGGTCACACGGCTGGAGCCGCGGCTGGTCGAAGCCATCTGCACGCCGGGAGAGCTGGCGCAGGTGCGCGCCCGGCCCCACGATCAACAGGATCTGCTGATCACCGCGCTGTGGAGCGGCAAAGAAGCGGCGCTGAAGGCCCTGGGCGCGGGCCTGAGCGGGGGCATTCGCCAGATCGATTGCACCCTGCCGGCAGAGCCGCCCGCGGGGGAATGGGCGGAGCTGGGCCTGGACGCGGCCAGGGATCTGCTGGCCGGGCTGGCCGGGGCCCGATTCCGGGCCTGGCAGCGGCTGGAGGGGGAGTTTGTGATCACGTTGGCGCTGCTGGCAACGGCCGAGACCGGCGCGTAGGGAACCGGGTGGGTGGGTGGGTGGTTTGTTTGTTGGTTGGTTGGTTGGTTGGTTAGTTGGTTGGTTGGTGCGCGAGACTACACAAATTTACCAAATCTACCAACCACCTAACCAACCACCTAACCAACCACCTAACCAACCACCTAACCAACTAACCAACTAACTAACCACCTAACCAACCACCTAACCAACTAACCAACTAACTAACCACCTAACCAACCAACTAACCAACTAACCAACTAACTAACCACCTAACCAACCACCCAACTAACCAACCACCTACCCCCCTCCCAACACCCGATCCAGGATATCAAGGCCTTCGGCCAGTTGGGATTCGGTGATCACCAGGGGCGGGGCAGAGAAGAGGTAGTTCCAGCGCACCACCGTGTAGAGGCCGGCCCCGCGCAGGGCCGCGGCGATGGCGGCCATGGCCGGGGAAAGCGGGCGATGGAAGGGGCTGAGCGGTTCACGGGTCTCACGATCGCGCACCAGCTCCAGCACATGATGCAGCCCGACCCCGCGGGCCTCGCCCACACAGGCGTGGCGCCGGGCCAGATCGGCCAACCCCGCGGCCAGCGCCTCGCCCATGAGCGCGGCCCGCTCGATCAAACCCTCCTGGCGGTAAACCTCGATCGTAGCGATGGCCGCGGCGCAGCTGAGCGGATGCGCGTGCAGCGTCAGCCCTGCCCACAGCGTGTGATCCTCGAAAAACGTGGCGATGGCGTCGGAGACGACGACCGCGCCCAGGGGCGCGTAGCCACTGGTCAGGCCCTTGGCCAGGGCCAGGATGTCGGGACGGAGGCCGGGATAGTGATCGATGCCGAACCAGCGGCCCGTGCGCCCGAACCCGCTCAACACCTCATCCACGATCAACAGGATGCCGTAGCGGTGGCAGAGGGTCTGCACCCCGCGCCAGAAAGTCTCACCCCCCTGAATGGCGCCATTGGCCCCGCTGTACCCCTCCAGCAGAATGCCGGCGATCTGATCCGGGCCTTCGAACTCGATTGTTTCGGCGATCTGGTCGACCAGGGCCTGATCGCCCTCCTCTGGCGTACGCCCGCGGTAAAGGGGACTGCGATAGGCGTAGGGGTCATGGATGTGCACGATCCAGGGCACGCCCGGCTCGTTGGCCAGCCGGCGGGGATCGCCGCCCGCGCTCATGGCCGCGAAGGTGGCCCCGTGGTAGGCGCGATAGCGGCTGAGGATCTTCTGACGCCCGGTGTAGAGCCGGGCGATCTTGAGGGCATTTTCCACGGCCTCGGCCCCGCCCAGCGTGAAAAAGCTCTTGCGCATGTGCGGCGGGGTGATCTCGGCCAACAGCTCGCCCAGGCGGGCGCGCGGCGCGTGGGCCAGACCGGGCGAAGCGCTGCACAGCGTCGCGGCCTGCCGCTGGATGGCCGCGATCACGTGCGGGTGGCCGTGGCCGATGTTGACATTGAACGCCTGAGAAGACCAGTCCAGATAGCGGCGGCCATCCGCATCCCAAAAGATGGCGCCCTGCCCGCGGGCGATGCTGATCGGCTGCCATGCGGCCTGCGCGGCCCAGCTTCCCAAGTTATAGGCTTTGGTTTTGGCGACAAGTTGTTCGTGGTTCATGGCAGAATCGACAGGTGTCAGGCGTGCGCCGGTGGGGGATCTGCGCCGATTGTATATGGGGAGGGGGGATCCGGCCAGTTTGGGCGGCCGGACATGAGAGGATCGGCCATTCTGCCGGCCCGCCAATCTACCATTCTGCCGATTTGTGATATAATCTCCCTTCGTGCGGCGAAACCCACCGCACGACCTGCATGATCTTCAGGAGAACTCCCGCGTGTTCAACCCCCTCGACTGGCTGCTCGGCCTGTTTTCCCTTGACATCGGCATCGACCTCGGCACCGCCAACACCCTCGTCAACGTCCGCAACCGCGGCGTGGTCATCAACGAACCTTCGGTCGTCGCCATCGAACAAAAAAGCAAAAAAGTCCTGGCCATCGGCTCCGAGGCCAAAGAGATGGTGGGGCGCACCCCCGCCAATATCGTTGCCATCCGCCCCCTGCGCGACGGCGTCATCTCCGATTTCGATGTGACGGAGAAGATGCTGGAATACTTCATCAGCAAGGTGCATGACAAGGTATTCATGCTCATCCCCCGCCCGCGGGTGGTGGTGGGCCTGCCCTCTGGCGTGACCGAGGTGGAAAAACGGGCGGTGTACGACGCCACCCTCAACGCCGGCGCCCGCGAAGCTTATCTGATCGAAGAACCGATGGCCGCGGCCATTGGCGCGGGGCTGGATGTGACCAGCGCCAAAGGCAGCATGGTCATCGACATCGGCGGCGGCACCACCGAGGTGGCGGTGATCGCCTTGGGCGGCATTGTCGTCGCCCGCTCGGTGCGCGTGGCCGGCGACGAGATGGACGAGGACATCATCAACTACGCCCGCCAAAAGTACAACCTGCTGATCGGCGAGCGCACTGCCGAGGATGCAAAGATCGCGGCCGGCTCTGCCTATCCCCTGGCCGAAGAGATTTTGCACCCTCTGCGCGGGCGCAATCTGGTCTCCGGCCTGCCGGAGGAGGTGGAAATAAGCTCGGTGGAGATCCGCGAGGCCCTGGCCAACTCGGTGAACATCATCATCGACACTGTGCGCAGCGCCGTGGATGACACCCCGCCCGAACTGATCGCCGACTTGATGCAGGATGGCATCGCCCTGGCCGGGGGCGGCGCCCTGCTGCGCGGCCTGGCCGAACGGTTGAGCGAAGAGACCCGCATGCGCGTCTATGTGGCGCACGAACCCCTCACCTGCGTGGCCAAGGGCGCCGAGCAGGTGCTGGAAAACCTGGGTCTGCTGCGCAAGGTGCTGAGCAATACGGATCGGGGCAGCACGCTGCACTGACAGGCGGCCCTATGCTACGCCAACGCTCTCGCCCCCTCCTGCTGGTGTTTGTGCTGGTGGGGGCGTTCGCGATCATGCTGCTGGATAGCAGCGGTTTGCTGGCCCCGGCGCAGAATCTGATCCACGGGCTGCTGCGCCCGCTCAGCACCACCCTGACCGATCTGCGCAGCAGCGGGGCGGAACTGATCGAGACGGTGCGCGATCTGCGCACCCTGCGCCAGCGCAACACCGAACTGGAGGCGCTGATCGACCGCCTGAGCGTGGAGAACCTGGAGCTTGCCGAGGTGGCGGCGGAGAATGAACAACTGCGTTCGCTGCTGGCTTTTGCCCAGACCAACCCCACCTTCGACTTCCGCGGGGGGCAGATCATTGCGCGCATCATCGGCGGCCCGGCCAGTACTTACCTCGATCTGATCGAGATCGATCTGGGCAACAGCCACGGGCTGGCGCAAGGCATGCCGGTGGTCACCGACCGTGGTTTTGTGGGCCGCATTGTGCGCGTGTTCGACCGCAGCAGCGAGGTGCTGCTGCTCACCGACCCTTCCAGCGCCGTCAATGTGATGACGCAGGGGTCGCGGGCGCCGGGCGTGCTGCGGGGGCGGGCCGGGCAACTGCCCCGCATGGAGTTGATCCCGCCCGATGTCGAACTGGCCATCGGCGATATTGTCATGACTTCCGGCCTGGGCAGGCAGTTTCCCAAGGGTCTGGTCGTCGGCCAGATCATCGCCATTGACAAAAATGATAACCGCCCCTTCCAACAGGCCATCATCCAGCCCACGGTCGATTTCGACCGCCTGGAACTGGCGCTGGTGATCACCACCTTCCCCCCCTCGCCGCCGGAGGAGGAGGAGGAGGAGACGCCGGGATTGATCGAGCCCACCCCCACGCCTTGAACCGCAGTCATTATGACAAGCGATGGCAAGATCATCCCTCTTCGTCCTTCGTCCCTTTTCCTCCTTCGTCCCCTCGTCCCTCTTCCCACGTAACTTTAGACGAGATCATGTCTTCCTCTCTGTTTCTGCTCCTGCCTCTGGCCCTGGGCCTGGCCGCGGTGCAAGCTGCATGGATCGGGCGCATCAGCCTGTGGGGGGGGCGCGCGGATCTGGTGCTGGTGGGATTGTTGCTGCTGGCCACGCAAACCGGGCGGGCGCGGGCCTCGCTGCTGGCGCTGATCGTGGCGCCTTTCGCGGATAGCGCCGCCGGCCTGCCCCTGGGCGCGTCGATCTTGCCTCTGCTGGCAGCGATCTACCTGACCGGGCTGGGGGAACGGGTGCTGTTTGGCTTTCGCCTGGGCTGGCCGATCCTGGTCACCCTGATCGCCACCCTGCTGGCGGGGACGATCACGCTGGCGCAGTTGCAGTTGCTGGGCTGGCCGGTGGCTTGGGGAGATCGCTTACTGCACAACCTGCTGCCTTCGGCTTTGCTGAATGGGATGCTGATGCTGGCGCTGTTTTTACTGCTCAACCTGCTGGGCCGCCGCCGCCTACGGGATTTCACGACCTGACCGATGTCTGATCGCCAACCTGACGCCCTGTTCCGCCTTTATCTGTTGCGCCTGATCACCGTGGTCATCTTTGCCACCCTGGGGGTGCGATTGGCCGCGCTGCAATTTCGCAGCGGCGCGCAGTATCAGGAGCGGGCCATCTTCAACCGGGTGCGCGAGGTGCGGCCAGAGGGAGAACGCGGGGTGATCTATGATCGGGATGGCCGCATCCTGGCCCGCAACATCGCGGCCTATGCTGTGGCGCTGACTCCGGCCGACCTGCCGGATGACCCCGATTATGCGGCGTCGCAGGCCAAACGGATGGCGGTCTACGAGGCTTTGACCGCACTGATCGAGCAAGGGATGGCCGAGTTTGCCGCCCAACCGCGCGCGACGCCGATCGCCCTGCCCGCGGGCGTGGACAGCGAGTTCATCGCCGGGCACCACGAGCCGCCGCCGACGACGCTGCTGACCGTGGCGGAGATCGATACGCTGGTTCTGCGCCGGGAGTTGGGCAGCGCCTTCCAGCCGGTGCTGGTGGCCCAGAATCTGCCGCGCGAGGTGGCGCTGCGGGTGGAGGAGGAGCGGTATCGCTTCCCCGGCGTCAGCATCCTGCTGCAACCGCGGCGCCAGTATGCGGCCGGCGCGGACACCGCCCACATCCTGGGCTATATGGGCCCTATCCCCGCGGAAGCCAGCAAAAGCTATCGCGAGCGGGGGTACAATGCCGATGCCTGGGTGGGGTGGACCGGTTTGGAGATGACCTTCGAAGAGCTGTTGCGCGGCCAGTTGGGCCGCCGCGTGATCGAAGTGGATGTGAATGGCCGGGAGCAGGCGGTAATCGGGGAGCCGATCGCGGCGCAGCCGGGCCAGAATCTGATCCTGAGCCTGGATTTGGAGTTGCAGCAGGCGATGCGTGAGGCCCTGTTGGCGGGAGTGAATCCGCTGCGTTCACACAGCGCCGCGGCGGTGGCGATCGATCCGCGCACCGGCTTCATTTTGGGCATGGTCAGCCTGCCCACGTACGATAACAACATCTTCGCCGACGGCGTGACAGATGGAGAGTACGCGGATATCACCAGCAAGCCGGGCAAGGCGCTGCTGAACCATGCTATCAGCGGCATTTATCCGCCCGGCTCGGTGTTCAAGCTGGTGCCGGCAGCCGCGGGTTTGCAAGAGGGGGTGATCACCAGCCGCACCCTGCTGAACGCGCCCGGCATCATCTACCTGCCCAACCGCTTTTTCCCCGATAATCCGGCCCTGGCCCAGCCTTTCGTCTGCTGGGTCTACAAATTGGGGGGGTATCATGGCGATATCACTGTGCGCGAGGCGCTGGCGCACTCTTGCGATATCTTTTTCTACAAATTGGGCGGGGGCTGGTACGCCAACGAGTTCGAGGGGCTGGGGATCGAAACCCTGGCCGCGTATGCGCGGCTGTTCGGCTACGGGGAAACGAGCGGCATCGATCTGCCGGCGGAGAATCCGGGGCTGGTGCCCGATACGCGCTGGAAGCGCATCGCCAAGGGAGAGCGGTGGGTGACGGGCGATACCTACAATCTCAGCATCGGCCAGGGGGATTTGCTGGCCACGCCCCTGCAAGTGACGATGATGACCGCGGCGGTGGCCAATGATGGCGCGGTGTATCGCCCGCAGTTGGTGGCCGCGATCACCGATGCAGAGAGTCGCCTGCTGGCGGTGCGTCAGCCGGAGTTGATCCGGCAGGTGCCGGTCGAGCCTAAACACCTGGCCGTGACGCGGGAGGGGATGTGGATGGTGGTGAACGCGGCGGGGGGCACCGCGCTGAACGCGGCCCTGCTCGATGTGGCGATCGCGGGCAAGACCGGCACGGCCGAGTTCTATGACCCGGAATTCCCGCGCGATGGGCGGGGAAACCTGCCCACGCATGCCTGGTTCACGGCGTTTGCGCCCTACGATGCCCCTGAAATCGCGCTGACGGTGTTCGTGTACAATGGCGGCGAAGGTTCGGAGCGGGCGGCGCCAATCGCCCGTGAGATTTTGCGCAGCTATTTCGATATCCAGGCCCGCGATCTGGCGGCGGGCAGCCAATCGCTGCTGCAGCAGGTGCAGGAGGCGGGGCCATGACGCGGCGGAACTGGCGGCGCTTCGATTGGCCGTTGCTGCTGGCAATCATATTGCTGAGCACGTACGGCATTTTCATGATCGCCAGCGCGGTGCAGGGCGACCCGGAGTTGCTGGGCTATCCGCAGCGGCAGATCGGGTATCTGGTAGCGGGGATGGCGCTGATGTTTGTGGTGGCCAGCTTCGATTACGCGCTGTTGGGCAGTTTCACGGCGGTGTTCTATGCCGGCGTGTTGGTGTTGTTGGCCCTGGTGGGGCTGATCGGCCAGAATTTGTTTGGCGCGCAGAGTTGGATCCTTTTCCTCGGCCTCTTCCCGATCCAGCCTTCGGAGTTGGCGAAGGTGGCGCTGGCCCTGGCGTTGGCGCAGTATCTGGCGGCGCGGCAGGAGCAGATGGGGGATGTGCGCACGATCTTGGCGGCGCTGGCGATCATGGCGCCGGTGCTGGTATTGGTGTTTTTGGAGCCGGATCTGGGCACGGCGATCGTGCTGGCGGTGCAGGGGGGGATCCTATTTTTGGCTGCGGGGCTGCGGGTGCGGCATCTGCTGGCGGGCGGGGTAGCGGGGCTGGCGTTGGGGCCCTTGTTCTGGCAGTTGTTGGCGGACCACCAGCGCACGCGGCTGCTGATCTTTTTGGATCCGACTGCGGATCCGGACAGCTATTTCAATGTGGATCAGGCGCTGGTGAGTGTGGGATCGGGGGGATTGTTGGGCAAGGGCTATGGCATGGGCACGCAGAGCCAGTTGCATTTCTTGCGTGTGCGGCACACCGACTTCATCTTCTCGGTAACGGCGGAGGAATTGGGGTTTGTGGGGGCGTTGGTGATGGTGGCATTGTTGTTGTTCATCATCCTGCGGTTGTGGCGCATTGCCGAGCAAGCGCGTGATCCCTTTGGGCGGCTGTTGGCTGCGGCGATTGCCGGCATCCTACTCTTCCAGACCGCGGTAAACATTGGCATGAACATGGGGTTGGTGCCTGTGACCGGGTTGCCGCTGCCTTTTGTCAGCTATGGGGGCAACGCCATGCTCTCCCTCTTTTTGCTGGTCGGCCTGGCGCAGAGCGTGGCGATGCGGAAGAAGAAGATTGAGTTTTGAGGGTGGGGACTGCGCTATCGGGGCAGAAGAATAGGGGGCCCAGCAGGGACAAATCGTCGAGAGAGGGGGGTCTATGGCAGTTGCGCCAAGAGCGACGGGGGCGCCGGCGTACCCGCGTCGTCGGATGTGTGGCTACCAGGGTGGGTCGCCTGGTTCGTCGTGTGCGAACAGCAGACCCAGCAGCCACAGCAACTGCCAGATGGACATGGCGAACACCTCCTTACGAGAGATGCACGCAGCAGAGCGCTCATTGGCGTGTTCGCCATATACAATAAAAAGCCTCCCTGCGAAGCTTACACTTCGGGGGAGGCTTTTTGGGGTGAGGGAGTGGGTTGGGTGGGGTGAGGGCTAGAGGAATCAGGGGCAAGGGGCCTGGCGCCAATCTACCACAGCACGGCGGGGTTCGGCGTTGGGATATTCTATTCTCTACCGGACATTTTCATGAAGGATTAGCTCGGGAGGTAAATCGAAGCGAACAGGCAAAGTGCAGCCGACCTTGAGATGATGCTTGAACCAGTCAAGACCGAGGCGAAAAAGGCTCTTGTCACGACGATGCGTGCGATCAACCAGACCTTGCATCCCGTCA
>JAANMY010002288.1_pt1 | contig 18476 bp, 18 predicted proteins | sample 7279691 | NCBI WGS metagenome assembly JAANMY01 (sample SAMN14094543, study PRJNA606508) | bioreactor metagenome | isolation source: A lab-scale SPAN reactor treating ammonium-rich wastewater day 388 | place: Ireland: Galway | collected 2018-02-07
TTTGCCTGAGTATTGTATTTAAACTGCGGCTTTTTTGCCTGCAGTGGCGAGGCAGGTTTCTCAGCAGTGCTGCTGTCGCTACCGGCCTTTTTAATTACTCGCACCGGCCCAACGCCCAGCTCATCGAAGCCTTCAGCTTTTTCTTCCGTGCTATCGCTGCTCTCGTCCAGGTAACGGTGGCGCGGCTGACCGGCATTTTTACGCACTGTCCACAGGCCATGTAATAGCAGGCCGCCTAACACCAGTGCACCTAAAATAATTAATACCAAACGTAACTCATTTACCATAAGGCTACCCTAAATTAAGAGGCTGCTGCCATTTTAACAGCATCGTCTACATCGACAGCGACGACCCGTGACACACCCGGTTCCTGCATGGTCACCCCCATCAGCTGTGCGGCCATTTCCATGGCTATCTTATTATGACTGATATAAATAAATTGCACCGTTTCTGACATTTCCCGAACCAGATTACAAAAACGCCCGACGTTGGCATCATCCAGCGGTGCATCCACTTCATCCAGCATACAAAACGGTGCCGGATTAAGCCGGAATATCGAAAACACCAATGATAAAGCCGTCAGCGCTTTTTCACCACCCGATAATAAATGTATTGTGCTGTTTTTTTTGCCCGGTGGTCTGGCCATGATGGTGACACCGGTTTCCAGCAAATCATCTTCGGTCAAATCCAGGTAAGCGCTACCGCCACCAAACACTTTCGGGAACAGGGTTTTTAAGCCGTCGTTTACCTGCTCAAAGGTGTCTTTAAATTTCTGCCGGGTTTCTTTATCAATTTTACGGATGGCGGTTTCCAGCGTGTCCATCGCCGCCATTAAATCATCATTTTGTGCATCTAAGTACAGCTTGCGCTCAGCCTGCTGCTCGTATTCTTCAATCGCCGCCAGGTTAATTGGCCCAAGCCGGCCTATAGCCTCGGTGGTTTTATCCAGTTGCTGCTGCCATAGCGTTTCATCAGCATCGGCCGGCAGGCTTTCCAATAACTCTTTCATACTGGCCTGCTGCTCGCGTAGCAGCTCCAACATGTTGTTAGCGCGCACCCGGTAACCTTCCGCATCTAACCGCAGTTCTGACAGCTCATTACGCTTTTTGTTCAGTAGCTGCACTATACCCTGCTGTCCCTGCTCTAATTGACGGATTTGCTGCTCCAGGTTAGCCAACAGATCCTGCTGCGTGATTAACGCCTGCTCAGCCTCTTCGCGCTGCAATAAATTGTCCTGCAGCTGCTCCTGTAACAGCAGCTCGGGTTCGTCATCCTGCTGCAGCTTGCTTTGTAACTGGCTGACCTGCTCTTGCAACTGCTGCTGTTGCTGACGGCTGCGGTTCAGGTTTTGGCTAAGGGTTTGTAGCTGCTGCTGCGCCATTTTATGCTGCATAATTAACTGCTGTTGCGCACCGCGCTGCTGCTCGAAGCGCTGTTTAACCTGCTGCAATTGTTGCTGTGCAGCGCTGCTGTGGCTGGTTAAATCATGCTGCGTCGCTTCATGGTTAAGCAGTTGCTCAATGCTTTGCTCTAGCACTAGTTGCAACTGCTCGATGCGCTCCTGGCGCTGCGCCTGCTGCAGGGCTTTTTCATCTAGCTCGGCCTGTAATTTCTGCAACAGCTTTTGCGCCTGCTGCAGCTCTTGCTCTGCCAGCAATTTAGCGGTTTGTACCTGCTGCTGTTGCTGCTGCAGCTGTTGTAATACCGCTTGTTGCTCGCGTTGTTGCTGGTGTAATGCCTCAAGTTGCTGTTGCCCGGCCTGACAGGCAGTATCAAGCCCGGCGAGCTTTTGACTGGCGCGCTCAAGCTCGGCGGTCATTGCCTGCAAGCGCTCGGCACGGAGCAAATAGCTATCAGCGTTGCTGCTACCGGCCAGCACCGCCCAGTTGCTGCCAAGCCAATAGCCGTCAGCAGTAATGACTGATTGGCCGGCATTTAAGCTGCTGAACCGCGCACGCGCATCCGCCACGCTTTTTGCGCATAAAATCTGATTAAAATAATCCGGATATAAGCCCTCAGCTATTTGCTCGGCCAGGCTACCGGCCTGGCGTGGCAACGGCGAGGCAAACACTTCGCTGGTGGCAACATCACTTAGCGTGCTATTAACACTGGCGTGCTGCAACTGGCCCAGCACCAAAGCGACACTGGTCGCCCAGCCCGGCTTAACCTGTAATTGCTGTAATAATTGCTGCTGCTCAGTGGCTTGCTGTTGTTGCTGGCGCGCTAACTGCGCCTGCTCGCGCTGAAGTAATTGCAGCTCGGTGCTGGCGTGCTGCCATTGGCTTAATGCCGTTTTTGTCTGCTCTTGTTGTATGGTCAGTTGCTGCTGTATATCTGCCAGCAGTTGTTGCTGCGCTGCAACCTTAGCCGTGCACTGTGTTAATTCAGCCGTTAATTGCTGCAGCTTTTGCTCCAGCGGCTGAAGCGCCAGCTGGTCGATTTCCTGCTGTAACTGCACAAACGCGGCCTGCTGCTGCCCGTCTTGCTGCTGCTCATGCTGCAACTGCAGCTGATATTGCTGCTGTTGCTGCTGCAGGCGAAACTGCTGCTGTTGCCACTGCATCAGTGCCTGTTGCTGTTGCTGTTGCTCGTCTTCCAGTTGCTGTAACGTAAAGGCCAGCTCGTCAACCTGCTGCTGCATGATCTCAAGCTTTGGCTCATCTTCGGCCAGTTGCTGCTCAAGCTCCTGCTGCTGCGCCTGCTCGGCGGCAATATAGTCCTGCGCCTGACTCAAGCTTTGCTGTGCCTGCGAAAGTTGGCTACTAAGCGTTTGTTGCTGTTGGCGCTGGTGCAATATTTGTTGCTCCAGCCGGCTGATGGTGGCGCCTAGCTGATAAAAGCGGCTTTGCGCCTGCTCTAACTGCGCGCGGGTTTCCTGAGCCTGCTGCTTAAGCTCTAACAACACCCGCTGATCGCCCAGCTCCTGCGATTGGTATTTTTCCAGCTCAGTCTGCTGTTTGCTCAGCTGCTGCTCCAGCTCAGTGTAACGGCTGTTAAACTGCAGCCATTTAATGGCAGTAACTTCGGCTTTAAGTTTGCGCTCCTGGGCTTTTAATTCTTTATAACGCTGCGCCGCGCTGGCCTGGCGTTTAAGTTTATCAATGTTTTTACCCAGCTCTTCGCGTACATCGGCTAAGCGGTCTAAATTTTCGCGCGTGTGCTTAATGCGGTTTTCTGTCTCGCGCCGCCGCTCTTTGTATTTGGAAATACCGGCCGCTTCTTCAATAAAAACCCGAAGCTCCTGCGGTTTAGACTCTATCAGCCTTGAAATCGTGCCCTGTTCAATAATGGCATAGCTGCGTGGCCCAAGGCCGGTACCGAGGAAAATATCGGTGATGTCGCGACGGCGGCACTTACTGCCATTTAAAAAATACAATGACTGGGCATCACGGGTAACGATGCGTTTAATAGAAATTTCACTGCGATCGGCCAGGCCGCCGGCCAGACGGCCTTCGGTATTTTCAAACACCAGCTCAACTGAGGCTTGCGATACCGGCTTGCGCTGTGCCGAGCCGTTAAAAATAACGTCGGTCATAGCATCGCCACGCAGGTTTTTTGCCGAGCTTTCACCCAGCACCCAACGTACTGCGTCAATCACATTCGATTTACCGCAGCCATTGGGGCCTACCACTGCCGTCATTTGCTGTGGAAAAGGCACGCTGGTACTGTCGACAAAAGATTTAAAGCCCGACAGTTTGATCTGTTTTAAGCGCATTTAAGCAATACAGTTCTTATAGTTATCATGGCGTTGTGCGCAATGTAGCAGCAGGCAAAAAGACTGTCACGGAAAAATCAGTCCGCCTTGGCACTGATGCCGGTTTTACTGCGCCAGCGCAGCGCTTTCTCGGTGACGGTGTTTTTTTTCACCTGGCGGCTTTTCTTCGGAAATACCACCACCGGGCGCGAAATAAGCAGGTTGTTCGGGTACACCACCTGCTCGTTATCTTTGGTGCGTAGCACGGTGCTAAACAGGTTTATTTCAACAATGCGCCCTTCCAGATAATTACCGCCATCTATTACCCGCACTTCCATGCCCTCGGCAAAGGCTTTTTGCCCCAGCAGAATAAAGAAGGCGGTAATGTTACTCAGCAGGCTCCAGGCCGCAAACAAGGCAACACCGACCACGGCAATCATTGACGAGGCCAGCACCAACAGGCCGCGGATATCCACGCCCCAGACAATGCTTAGCACCACGATAAGTAGCAACACCAGTAAAATGTGAAACACCGCTGCCGCGCGTTTGTTCATTTCGGCTTTTAACCGGCTGTGGGCAATAACCTGATACAGCAGCGGCATCACCCGGCGGCTGATAATAAAATACAATAGCACCGCGCAGACGCTGATGATCAGCTGCACGGCCACCGGGCTTAAGTGCTTAAGCAGTTGTTGGCTATAATCGAACCAGGACAAGATTGCCTTCCTACAGATTAATCCAGATCATTTAACGGCCAGCGCACAATAAAATCCTCAAAGTCATCCATATTCACGTCTAACTCAGAGATGGTTTTATTGCGTACCGACATTTGTTTTTTGTGCATCAGGCTTTTTTTGCCGTCATTTAACAGCGGATGCCAGTGCGGCAAGCCACGGCCCTCATGCAGCCGGCGATAAGCACAGCTGGTGGGCATAAAAAAGATGTCTTTCAAATTATCTTTGGTTAGCGCAATACAGTCAGGCACTAAGACGGTGCGCTGGCTGTATTGGGTGCATTCACACTTGTGGCTGTTTAAATAACGACAGGCAATATTGGTGTAATGCACTTGCTCGTTATCGCGCAGTACCGCCGTCGGGCCTTCGTCCTCGTCGTCATCAATAAACTTGTTCAGGCAGCATTTAGCGCAGCCGTCACACAGCGCTTCCCACTCTTCCGTGTTCATCTGATCCAGGCTTTTCTGCTCCCAGAACCGCTCAGTTAGCGCCATAACTAATTTACCTTAGTGCTTAGGCGAAGTAGGTCCGCCAGTTGTAATTCCAGCGTGTCGCCGCTTTGCAGCGGCCCCACGCCGGCCGGTGTACCGGTCAGCACGATATCGCCTGGCAACAGGGTAAAATGCTGGCTCATTTCGCTAATCAGCTGATGAATACCGCGGATCATATTGGCGGTATTGCCATCCTGGCGCAGCTGACCATTCACCGTTAAGCGAAACTCCAGCTGCTGCGGGTGCTGCACCTGCTCTTTACTGATAAATGGCCCCACCGGACAGGCGCCGTCAAAGCCTTTGGCAATCTCCCACGGCCGGCCCAGTTTTTTCAGCTCGGCCTGCACATCGCGCAGGGTTAAATCCAGCGCCAGGCTGTAACCCCAAATGGCATCATGCACCTGGGCATAATCGGCCTGTTTTAGCGGTTTGCCAATCAGTACCGCCAACTCGGTTTCGTTATGTACCGCTCCTTGCTGCGCCGGAATGCTAAAGCCAGGCGTAAGCGCACACAAGGACGTAGAGGGTTTGATAAAAAACAGAGCCTGCGGCGCCGTTTTGCTTTGCATTTCGGCGATGTGGTCCTGATAGTTCTGGCCAATACACACCACTTTGCCAACCGGCAAAGCGATGGTACTGCCATCTGTTGCTAAGTGCTGATAAGGCGTCATGACTGCTCTGCTACAATAAGGTCGGCTAAATAGCCTACACTGGTGACAAAATAATAAGACCGGTTCCAGTGCATCAGCACCTTGTAGTTATCATAGGCTAAAAAGGCCCTTCCGCCTTCGCCGTCTGGCAGTACCAGCGCAGCAGTAATATCCCGCGCGGGTAAGGCGGTATTATTCAGCCGTTGTACGCCCAGTTTATTCCACTGCGCTAAACTGCGCTCAGACTGCGCCCAGCGACCCAGCCATTCACTGCGTTGCAAACTACCACGGGCAATGGCGTGGCTGGCGTCAAAACCGGCTGGCAGCTTAACCTCACGCCCCCAGGTTTTGCTGTTATCCCAGCCCTGCTGTTTTAAATAGTTGGCAATAGAGGCGAACACATCCAGCTGATTGGTCCAGATATCTTTTTTACCATCGCCATCACCGTCTTGTGCATAAGCCATAAAAGAGCTTGGCATAAACTGGCTTTGCCCCATGGCTCCGGCCCAGGAGCCTTTCATGTCATCCAGGCTAATATGCCCTTGCGCCAGTATATCCAGCGCATGAAAAAACTCTTGTTTAAAAAAACTTTCACGCCGGCCATCATAGGCCAGTGTTACTAAAGCAGAAGGTACAGAGTAGCTGCCCATAATGCGGCCAAAGCTGCTTTCCAGCCCCCACAGCGCCACAATAAAACGTGGCTGCACACCGTATTTCTGGCCAATTTCTGTTAGCTGTGGCAAGTACTGTTGATAGCGCTCACGCGCCATTTTTATCCGCGTTTCGCTAACGCGTTTGGGCAGATAGGTATTTAAGGTTTCAACAAACTCTGGCTGGCTTTTATCGGCCGACACCACCCGCTCATGGTATTCAAGTGAGCTAAACACGGCATCAAGCAACTCGGCGTTATAGCCTTTGCTTTGCGCCTCTTGTTTTAACGCAGAAATATAATCGGCGAATGCCGGCTTTTGCTGCTCGGCCAGCGCATAAGGGCTGGCAGCGAACAAGCTGACACTAAGAAGCAGACGACTACAGGTGGCGCGGAATATTGCTCTAATCATAATTAAAAGGCCTGTGAATTATTAAGACGACAGCCCCTGCTGGCTGGCTTTATGCTTAGCAAGCAGGTTCTCTTCTGGCGGTGGCAGTTGCAGGTAGTAGCCCTGCGCAGTTAACTGTTGCCGCACCTTATTGATATCTGCCTGCGCCAGATGTTCCCGTTTGGCTAAATTTATCAGCGTTACCAACACAGGTGTGCCAAAGGCGGCCAACAGCGGCTCAGGCACGGCAGAAAAATCATCCCGGCGCTCAACAAACAAATAGGTACTGTCTTTTTTCAGACTTTTATATACGGCACATAACATCGAAGAAAACCACGCCCCAACCTTGCTTAACTAAGGGCTAAACTATAACATGACCGCCAGGTGTTGCGTACCGGCAACAAGGTAGCAACGCAAATAAATCGCAGCGCCGGCGCCTGATGGCAGCCAGGCTGTAACAAACCATAACAGTGCGCACCTTATCCTTATGTCAGAACAGTCTCTGGAATTAAAAGGCAGTTTATTCCCTTTGTCGGTGCTGTCGTGCACCGATCTCAGCCTTGCGGTAGTTAAATCACAACTTGAACACAAGCTCGCACAGGCGCCAGCGTTTTTTTATCAGGCGCCCATCGTGCTTAACCTGAGCGACAGCCAGCAAACACCCGACTTTAGCGCTATTAAGCAGTTATTTACTCAGCTTAACCTGGTGTTGGTAGGCGTGTGTGGCACCAGCAGCGAACATAAGCAACTGGCACAGCAGGCAGGCCTGGCAGTATTGCAACTGGGTAAAGCGGCCAAAACCAGCCAAACCGCAGAGCCGGCAGCAGCGGCACCTTCGCGGCAAACCTCGGTTGTTACTAACAATGTGCCGGTGCCGATGGACAGCAAAATTGTTGAACAAACGGTACGCTCGGGCCAGCAAATTTATGCCAAAGGTGCAGACTTAGTGATTAAAGGCACCGTAGGTGCCGGTGCTGAAGTAATTGCCGATGGCAACATTCACATTTATGGTACCTTAAGAGGCAAAGCCATCGCCGGTGCAGCGGGCGATAGCAGCAAACGGATTTTTTGTTACAACCTGCAAGCCGAACTGGTATCAATAGCTGGTAATTACTGGCTAAGTGAGAGCCTGCAGGGCAATTTTTGGGGCAAACCTGCCAGTGTCAGGTTGCAGGACGATCAATTGGTGTTAGCGGATTTAGTATAAGGAATTTTTGATGGCAAAAATTATTGTTGTCACCTCAGGTAAAGGCGGCGTAGGCAAAACTACCTCCAGCGCCGCCATTGGCACCGGCCTGGCATTAAAAGGCCACAAAACGGTGATTATCGACTTTGACATTGGCCTGCGTAACCTGGATTTAATCATGGGCTGCGAGCGCCGGGTAGTATATGACTTTGTTAATGTGATAAACGGCGAAGCCAACTTAAAGCAAACGCTGATTAAAGATAAGCGTATCGACAACCTGTTTATTCTGCCTGCGTCACAAACCCGCGACAAAGACGCCCTGACTAAAGAAGGCGTAGAGCGCGTATTAAACGAGCTAAGCAAAGACTTCGACTTTATTTTGTGTGACTCACCGGCCGGTATTGAAAGCGGCGCTATGATGGCCCTGTATTTTGCTGATGAAGCTGTGGTGGTAACTAACCCGGAAGTGTCATCGGTACGCGACTCAGATCGCATTCTGGGTATGTTATCCAGCAAGTCACGCCGCGCCGAGCAAGGTCTGGATTCGATTAAAGAGCATTTGCTACTGACCCGCTATAACCCGGAGCGGGTAGAAAAAGGCGAAATGCTCAGCGTAGAAGACGTAAAAGAAATTCTGTCGATTGACCTGGTTGGTGTTATTCCTGAGTCGCAAGCGGTACTCAATGCGTCTAACTCAGGCCAGCCGGTTATTCTGGATAAAGACAGCGACGCCGGACAAGCTTACCTGGACACGGTAGACCGCTTGCTGGGCGAAAATGTGCCTTTCCGCTTTTTAACTGTGGAGAAAAAAGGCCTGTTAAAACGGATTTTTGGAGGTTAACGCATGTCGTTACTGGATTATTTTCGCTCAAGCAAGAAAAACACGGCCAGCACCGCCAAAGAGCGGCTGCAGATCATCGTGGCGCACGAGCGCAGAAAGCGTAACAGCCCGGATTACCTGCCGCAGTTAGAGCGCGATATTTTAGAAGTGATCCGCAAATACGTGGACATTTCACCCGAGCAAATTGCCGTCTCGCTGGAAAAGCGCGACGACGAGCTCTCGGTATTAGAGCTTAACGTCACCTTCCCGGATGATAAGCGCTAATAGTACTACCAGTAAAACACAAAGCCCGCAAAATGCGGGCTTTAACTTAACAGGACCTTCTGTTATTTAGCTTGGCGGCAGGACGAAGTCGTCCATCAGAATTAAACCAACATCAGCGGTTAAGCCTTCACCATCACGCGCTATCGCAGTGTAAATGCTGTTGGCTTCAAGTGTCAGCGGAACCGGGCCGATTGCAGCAGTTTTGCTACCTGCTGGGGTTACGGTTACCACATAATCACCAGCGGCTAACGAGACATAGCCAGTTTCAGCTTTAAACGGCACATCGGTAAAAGCAGGTGTCTCTTCGCTAATATCATTAGTTGCAGTGACGTAGATATCGACGTTACCGGCCAGCGTAGAGCCGTGTACAATACGAACTTGCGCTTCTGTAGCAATACGGCGTGGTTTGTCTACCAGAACCAGTGGTTCAATGGCAAAGTCGTCATCTGCATCCAATGATCCTACTGCCAATACCGTGTAGAAAGCACCTGGCTCAAGTGTCACATCTTCATCGATTACCGCAGTTTCTGTGCCTGATACCACCACTTTAACGTTGTAGTCGGCAGGGGCCGGGGTGACGTAACCAGTAAAATCTGGGAACTCCAGCGCGGTAACCAAACGCTCGTCAAAGTTATCATTGACCACAATATCTACTGCTGGGGCGTCTGACACGTTATGTACTACACGTAGCGATGCAGTAGCATTTGTATCAAGTATCTCAAGCTCGCTACCATCCTGTCCTACCGCCAGCAAGTAGATTGGCGACTCACCCGAATAACGGGTATCTACTGCCGCAACGACTAAATCGGTACCTGCGGTTGTTAATGGTAAAGCACCACTGTCAAACACCACGGTATCAGTACCTGGCAAGGTTACCCTGACCTGATATTCACCTGGGTCGACTTCAACATAATCCGTTGAGTCTTTATACATCAGCGTTGCCAATGGTGCGCCCAGCTCGGCATCAGGTGCTGTGACGTGGATCTCTACTTCAGGCGCGGTAGAAGCAGCGTGTACTACCTGCAAGCGGATTTTACCTTCTGTCACTTCATCAACAGTGCCTGTTACCACGATAGGCTCTAAGGTTTCTTCAGCCACTTTACCCACGGCAAATACAGTGTAACGCACCGCTTCTGCCAGCGTTAAATCTAACGGGCCGATTACAGTGGCAGTCTCATTACCTGGCAGCAGCGCGTCAACCGCTATGCTGTAGGTGGCTGGTGGCAGCGATAGTACATCTGAAGCCTCACCAAATGGCAGCCCTTCAATCACGGCATCACCGTTAGCTAATACGTTAACGTCCGGTGCGTCAATAGAGGTATGTACTACCTGCACGCTGGCATTAACTACCGGTGGTGGCGGTGGTGGTGGCGGCGGTAACGGATCTGAGTCATTGTCCAAAAAGCAGCCGGTCAATGACAGCGAGAGTACTGCAGGTAGAGCAAAGATTTTTATTCCTTTCATTGTTGAAACCCTTCAGTTTGTGGATTGCTGAAGAGTTACGCCAGTGAAATTATGCTGGATCAGGAAAACAGCCTGTTAAAAAGTGGACAAATTAATGCAAAAAATGCACTGATCTGTTTTTGATATCTAGACGTTAAAGATCAGTTTACCTACCGATATGTGCCGGTTTAGGTAAAAACGGCAGTAATAGCGAAGCGCGCCACCCCTGCATAAACTCCGGCACCGGTAGCATGTTGCGCTGCTCGTCAGACACCCGCCAACACCAGTTTAAGTATTCATTCAGCTGCCGTTTTACCGCCATAAATTCTGCCGGGATCTGCTGCGCCGCTGCCGCCGCTTTAATGGCTTTACTCAGCTGCTCTGTCGTTTCTTTATAGCCGGCAAAGTCGTGCTGATGATAAAAGCGCTGTGGACATTGCTCAATTGGTAAGGCTTTGGCCTCACTGATAAGCTCTACCAGGGTTTTGGCATGGCGGCGTATTTCCCGCGGCGGTAAACCGGGTACATTTAATAAACTTTCGGCGGTTGCCGGCCGACGTTTTGCCAGCTCAACTAACTGGATATCTTTTAATATCAGCCCCAGCGCTAAGTCTTTTTCTACCGCGTAAGTGTAGCGCCAGGCAGTTAATTCCCTAAGCACAGCCAGCTCGCGCGGGCTTAGTTGCCAGCTGTTTTTAATTTCCAGATATTTAAATGCCAATGGGAGTTGCTGGCTGCGGCGACTGATTAGCTGCTCGCCTTCTTGCAACAGCAACGCCTGATGTGGTGTTGACAGCAACTGACACAGCTTGTCATACAAGGGGTATAAAAAGTGTACGTCGTTAGCAGCATAGCGCAATTGGGTCTCAGTTAGTGGCCGCGCCAGCCAGTCGGTACGCGACTCACTTTTGTCCAACACTTCGCCACTTAGCTGTTCTACCAACCGGGCATAGCCAACACTAGTGCCCCAGCCCAGCAGCTCAGCGGCAAGTTGAGTGTCAAACAACGGGCTGATCTGACTAATGCCAATGGTGGCCAGGGCATCTAAATCTTCACTGCATGAGTGCAATAATTTCACCACCGAGCTATCGGCGCACAACTGCTTTAGCGGCTGCCAGTTGGTGATCGTAAGCGGATCAACCAACGCCAGTGCCTTGCCGTCAAACAACTGAATTAAACCAAGCTTGGGTAAAAAGGTGCTTTGGCGGATAAACTCGGTGTCCAGCGCCAACAGTTTACTACCTGCCACTTGTTGGCAATATGCTGCCAGTGCCTGATTATCTGTAATTAACGAAGTCATGCCTTACCTGTAATACCCTGGGCTGAAATAAAAAACCGGCCTTAAAGCCGGTTTTCGTCTTGCTCAGCGTTAGCCGCGTAGCTCTCGGCGTAAAATTTTACCCACATTGGTTTTGGGTAATTCTGTGCGGAATTCTACCAGTTTAGGCACTTTATAGCCCGTTAAATGTTGCCGGCAATGCTGGATCACTTCCTGCTCGGTCAGGCTGGCATCTTTTTTCACCACAAATACCTTAACGGCTTCGCCGGTGGCCTCGTTAGGCACACCCACTGCTGCCACTTCCAGTACTTTGTCGCTCATCGCTACCACTTCTTCAATTTCGTTCGGATAGACATTAAAGCCCGACACTAAAATCATGTCTTTTTTCCGGTCGACGATATAGAAAAAGCCTTCTTCGTCCATACGGGCGATATCGCCGGTGTATAGCCAGCCGTCTTTTAACACCTTGTCAGTCTCTTCCGGCCGGTTTAAATAGCCCAACATCACTTGCGGGCCTTTTACCAGCATTTCGCCGGGCTCACCGGCGGGTACATCATTGCCTTCTTCATCAACCAGACGAATATCGGTTGACGGTGCAGGCAAGCCGATGCTGCCATTAAAGCTGTCTAAGTCGTACGGGCTTACCGTAACCAGTGGGCAACACTCTGTCAGGCCATAACCTTCAACCAGGCGGGTGCCGGTGACTTTTTGCCAGCGCTCGGCCACTGGCCGCTGCACCGCCATACCACCGCCTAAGGATAACTTTAGCGTACTAAAGTTCAGCTCGGCAAAGCCGGGTGTATTGAGTAAGCCGTTAAATAGCGTGTTCACGCCGGTAATGGCAGTAAATGGGAATTTCGCCAGCTCTTTAACAAAACCGGGCATATCGCGCGGGTTAGTAATCAGCAGGTTGGTGCCACCGTATTTAAAGAAGGTAAAGAAGTTCGCTGTTAAGGCAAAGATATGATACAGCGGCAGCGCAGTAACCACATACTCACCGCCTTTGACAAAAAAGCTATCTAAGCAGCCTGTGACCTGCTCAAGGTTTCCCACCATATTGCGGTGCGTTAACATAGCGCCCTTCGACACCCCGGTCGTGCCGCCGGTGTATTGTAAAAAGGCGATATCACTGCCCTGCAACTGTGGTTTACTGTAGGACTGGCTTGCGCCCTGCTTTACTGCGTCATTAAAGCGGACAAACTTACTTAATGTATAGGCCGGTACCAGCTTCTTAACGTGCCGTACCACCAAATTGACAATACAGCCTTTCACAAAGCCCAGCCTGTCGCCCATAGTGGTTAGGATCACATGCTCAAGTTTCACTTTGCTTTCAATAGCTTGCAAAGTGTGTGCAAAGTTCTCTACGATAACAATGGCTTTGGCTTTAGAGTCGTTTAGCTGATGCTCCAGCTCACGCGGGGTATACAGCGGGTTTACGTTTACCACCACACAGCCAGCACGCAGCACCCCCATTAATGCAATAGGGTATTGCAGTAGGTTCGGCATCATAATGGCAACGGCATCGCCTTTTTTCAGCCCCAGTGTGCTTTGCAGGTAAGCGGCAAAAGCAGTGCTTTGCTGGTCCAGTTCGCGGTAGCTGATGCTTTTACCCATATTGATAAAAGCCGTTTTGTCCGGATACTGTGCAATGCTTTGTTCAAAAATATCTAGTAATGACGGGTAATGATCGGCATTTATTTCTGCAGGTACACCTGACGGGTAACGTTTTAACCAAACTCTATCCACCGTCCTCTCCTCTTGTCTAAGGTTATTATTTTATAGATATAAAACCATGCCGGCGCAATCTGCTGCTGCGCTTATATTTTACAGCGGGTTTTATTTGAGTTATTACTCTAACGGCTAATCATCCCACAATTGCTTTGTTAACACAATTGCGCTCAATGCTGCTGCGGCTTGATAAACTTCAGCGTCATTCTGTCGCTTTCGCCAATGGCCAGATACTTCTGACGATCCTCTTGCCCCATCGCCAATGTTGGCGGCAGTGCATAAACGCCTTTGGGATAATCTTTGGTGTCTTTCGGGTTGGCGTTTATCTCACTGCTTTGCAGCAGTTGAAACCCAGCGCGCTCTGCCGCTGCAATAACATAGGCTTCATCCAGATAGCCCTCTACCGCAGAGCTGGAGATATCAGACAACCGGGCCGCTCTGTGCTCCACCATGCCCAGTACACCACCAGGTTTTAGCGCTTGAAACAAGCTTTGCAGCGTGGCAAATAAGTGGCCGCTTTCATTCCAGATATGTGCATTACGAAACGTCAGTACCAGATCAAATTGCTCTGTCACGGCCGGTGAAAATAACGGCGGTTCAAGTTCTATCAGTGCAGGGGAACCAAAAAAATCGCTATTATCGGCCAGCCGCTGCGCCAAACGCTCACTGACTTTTGCCCAAAAAATGCTGCGTTCATCTTTTAACGTACCATCATTATGACGAAACTGTGCCAGTGTTAACTGGCCCTGGTCCTTTAAATAGGGGGCGAGTATTTCGGTGTACCAGCCATGGGCAGGCCACACTTCCAATACCGACATCTGGGGCGTGATACCAAAAAACTGCAAAGTCGCTACCGGATTACGATACACATTACGTGCTCTGTGCTGGGCACTACGCTGCTCGCTGTCAGCCAGTTGTTGTAGCAGCACTGTATCGGGCTGTGCAGCGATAGTTGCAACGCTTAGGCAGCAGCCGGTTAATAACATAGCTGTGATAACTGTCTTTGTTTTTTTAATTAGTGACATACAATACACCTTACTGATTACTTGCGATTGTCTTACGCTAGCCGGTACGCTGACAGCGACAATATTTCCATCCTTATTCCGACTCTTTCGATTGTTCAGATTTCATTCAGTTCCATCGGCCAAGGTTAAATAAACTATTCACGGCCATTATTAAGCCTGAGAATCTGGTTATCTATCGACAGCGGTTTGTTTAGCACAGGCTATAAAGTACACTAGCTCACCAGAACATCAAGCAAATTTGAGGTAAGGCTCTATGCGCCGTCATCTGTTATCCCTGTCATTATTTATCGCCCCGGCTGTTGTGCTGGCTGCGCCGAAAAATATTATTTATATGATTGGCGATGGTATGGGCCCGTCTTACTTATCGGCCTACCGGTATTTTAGTGATGACAAGACCACCGCCGAGGTAGAAAATACCGTGTTCGACCAGCTGTGGTTGGGCATGGCGACCACTTATCCGGACGACGATACTTATGTTACCGACTCTGCCGCAGGCGCTACGGCGCTGGCTACCGGGGTGAAAAGCTATAACGGTGCTATTTCAGTAAACCGCCAGCATGTACCTATTGGCACCATGATGCAGCTGGCCAAAACGCTGGGCAAAGCTAATGGCATTGTCGCCAGCTCACAAATAAACCACGCTACGCCAGCCTCGTTTTTAGCGCACAATAAAAGCCGGCGTAACTACGATGCTATTGCCGATATGTATCTGGATTATCGCATTAATGGCAAACCGGTAGCCGACGTGATGATTGGCGGCGGCACTAAGTATTTTGTCCGCGAAGACAGAAACCTGGTCAATGAGTTTAAACAACTGGGGTATCAGTACACCGATGACTACACCCAGCTTGACACTATTACCAAAGCACCTGCCATGATGTTACTGGCTGAAACCGCTTTACCGGCTAAATTAAACAGCGGCTTTGATGCCATGCTGGCCCCATTGACTGAAAAAGCCTTGGCGCTGTTATCGCCTGCCGAGAAAGGCTTTGTACTAATGGTAGAAGGCAGTCAGATTGACTGGTGCGGCCACGATAATGACATTGCCTGCGCCATGGCAGAAATGGACGACTTTGCCAAAGCGGTAGCCGTGGCTAAAGCTTATGTCGATAAACACCCTGATACTTTACTGGTAATTACCGCCGATCATGAAACCGGCGGCTTATCCTTAGGCGCAGCAGGTGAATACCAATGGCTACCCGAGGTAGTACGCAAAGTAAAAGCCACCGGCAGAAGCATTGCCAAACAACTTAAACAAGCTGAATCAGATAACGCGGCATTAGCGCTGTGGACAGAACTCACTTCCATCAGTCTGACCGAAGAAGAGCAAGCCAGCTTATTGGCCACCCGTCAGCAAGACGAAACAGCACTGCGTAACCTGTCTAATCAGTTAGTGGCAAAATATTCCTACACCGGCTGGACCAGCGGCGGCCACACTGCTGCCGATGTGGCGGTACTGGCTTATGGCAAGAACGCCAAAGATTTTGCCGGTTTTCAGGATAATACCCAGATCGCGAAAAAGCTGATGCAGATTATTCAGCAAACCCAATAACGGGTTAATGTACGAGGTTTCACTATGCGCCCAATTTATTGCGTTTTGATGTTACTAATCCTGACCGGCTGTAACCGTAATGAAGTGGGCGATGTGTCATTAGGCGCTTTTACCACCAAGGATATAAAAATCGACGCTTTTAGCGATCCCATCGTAACCGGTGTGACCTGTCATGTATCCAGTGTTGAAGCCAACCTCGACCTGGCTGATCCGTCCGACAGCTCGATTGCTTGCAGGCAAACCGGCCCTATTACAGCACAGATGATTGCGCAAATAGACAAGAGCAAAAATGGTGAAGTGCTGTTTAGCAAGTCCAAAAGTATTTTCTTTAAAAGCATGAAGATACGCCGCATTTATGATGCACAAAACCAAACACTGATGTATTTGTCTTACGCTACCAAAGAAACCTCAGGCAGCTTTAAACACAGCTTATCTACCGTGCCGCTGTGGGGAACAGAGGCATATGCCGCACAGGGTCCTGGCGGGCGTGCAGCAGGCGAATAATTTCAATCTGGTTGGCAGTAACGCGGTGAAACAAGATATGGCTTTGAATGGGTAAGCTTCGAAGCTGCGGTAAAAGTTCTGAACGCTCGATGCCAATTAACGGTTGTTCTGTTAATAACCACAGCTGATGTTTAACGGCCGACAAGTAACTGTCTGATTGGGCTTGCCCCCACTGCCTGAGTCCGTATTGGTAGATATCTTTCAAGTCATTTTTAGCAGCAGGTGCAATAACGAGCTTGTAAGCTGGCATCTGTTTAGCCTTTTATATCGTCAAACAGTGCATCCAGCGCCGCCTTAGATTCAATTGCCATACCTTCGCCACGATCCAATTGATCGGTACCAACTTTTAGCTGCTCACGCAGGCGGGCTAGTTTCACTTCGTGGATCCAATCTTCATGCGTATCCATAAAACGTAAAGCTTCGCGGATAACTTCGCTGGCATTATTGTATAAGCCGCTGTCAACTTTAGCTTTAATGCGCAACTCTAATTCTGGCGTCAGGGATACATGCATAAAGACCTCCAAGGGTAAGCATTAACAGCAACAATGCTAGGCGCCACTACAAAGATTGTCAATCTTTGTAGATTTGCATCGGAAATTTTGGACTAATCTGGCTCGCTACCTCAACGCTGTTTCATCTTGCACTTTTGCGGTACAACACCGCATCGACATCCCTACTTGAGTTCGTTACAAGGAAATGAAATTTTCAACTTAGCTGACAATAACATTGCGGAGTTTGCTGTAGCAGCAAATGTCTTCTCTTCCACATCACGTTGCAGAGCTGCCAGCAGTTGTTGGTTAACTTCATGTGGTGGCAAGCCAGAAGCCGAGACACACCAGCTTTGGCCTTCGCTACTGTCGATAACACCGGCCAGATACATGGCAAGCTGATCATTGGCGATACCCCTTGTTGCCTGTGCTGAAAATGCAGGCGGTAAAGGTGTAACTGGTTTGCCACTTTGTAGCGCCTGCAGACGATCGAGCGGCACTCTGGCATTTTGCTCTGCATTACCCATTGCAGCGCAGCTTACCAGCGAGCAAAAAAAAGCGGTTGTAATTAAGAATAAGCGAAACTGCATACATAGACTCTTGTTAATAGACACGATATGAAATTCTGCACCATCGGCAGGCAAATTTAAACCTATAGTTTACATAATTAACAACATTCAGATTTTCGAAGCAAATTATTTTAAATAACGCTGATAAAAAACCCCGGCACGCTGGCCGGGGTTTTTAGTTATTACCATTACAGCTAAACGCTTAGCGATACGCTTCGGGGCTTGGGCAGGAACAGATTAGGTTACGGTCGCCGTATACATCATCAATACGGGTTACCGTTGGCCAGAATTTGTTTTCTGCCACAAACTTCGCTGGGAAGGCCGCGTACTGACGCTCGTAGGCACGATCCCACGCCGGATCGAAGATATCTTCCATCGTGTGTGGTGCATAAGCCAGTGGGTTGTTATCTAACGTCCACTCGCCGGCTTCTACCTTGGCAATTTCCGCACGGATAGTGCTCATCGCTTCGATAAACTTATCCAGCTCGGCTTTGCTTTCTGATTCAGTTGGCTCAATCATCAGCGTGCCGGCTACCGGGAAGCTCATCGTGGGTGAGTGGTAACCAAAGTCCATCAGGCGTTTAGCAATGTCCATCTCGGTAATGCCACTGGCTTCTTTTAGCGGGCGAATGTCGATAATACATTCGTGTGCCACCCGGCCGTTGGTGCCGCGGTACAGTACCGGGAATAACGGGTCGAGTTTTTTCGCCATATAGTTCGCGTTTAAAATGGCGTATTCGGTAGCCAGCTTTAAGCCTTCACCACCCATCATGGCAATGTACATCCAGCTGATAGGCAGTATACCGGCGCTACCGAACGGTGCTGCAGATACGGCGCCGTTACTGCGGCCAGTGCCTTCAATACCCACCACCGCATGGTTTGGCAGGAACGGGGCTAAATGACTTTTCACACCGATTGGGCCCATGCCCGGGCCGCCACCACCGTGTGGAATACAAAAGGTTTTATGCAGGTTTAAGTGCGATACGTC
>JAANMY010002290.1_pt1 | contig 18472 bp, 27 predicted proteins | sample 7279691 | NCBI WGS metagenome assembly JAANMY01 (sample SAMN14094543, study PRJNA606508) | bioreactor metagenome | isolation source: A lab-scale SPAN reactor treating ammonium-rich wastewater day 388 | place: Ireland: Galway | collected 2018-02-07
GGGCTAACCCCTTGGCGCTGAGGTTTTGGTTTATCAGATCCTGACCGAGCAGCTCATACAATCGATTACTGCCTTCGTTATCACTAACCAATAACACCTTCTTAATGTAGTGAGCAACACTGGGTAGGCCGTTCGCAGCAGTCTGATCCGTTGACCTGGCACTTTGCCAGGGCGCTGCGGCATCGGTCAGCATGGTTGTTTGGCTGGTTAACCCGGCCTGATTTTGCTGCTTAAGCCACTCTAATGCTAACAGCGCCAATGGTAACTTCACGGTACTGGCAGGGTAATAATAGCGGCTGGGATCGACATTAAAATGAAAACTATTAAGTTGGGGCTGGTTTTGCTCATTACGATCTATTTGGGTATAGATAATTTGTACGCGATAGCGCTCTGGCTGGCTAATGACACTATTAAGTACCGTATAGTCAGATGAGGCTTTAGCCAATATGGGTGCCAGAGGCGCTGAATTGCTTGTTACTTGCGCCGCGGCTGATGATGCAAGCAGTGCGCAGAACCAGAGTATAGCAAGATGAGTGCGTTGCATAAGCTGTCTTCGGAGCTATCAATAAACAGCATAGTAAAACGCAAAAAAAGAAAAAACAAACCGGCATAAAAAAGCCGGGTTACCCCGGCTTTTTAATTAGATAAGCTTACTCAGCAGCTGTCTCTTCAACAGGCAGAGCACCCACTTCTGGGCGATCGACTAACTCGATGTAAGCCATAGGTGCGTTGTCACCGGCACGGAAGCCACACTTCAGAATACGAGTGTAACCACCAGGACGCGCGTTATAACGCGGGCCCAATACGTTGAACAACAAACCAACTACTTCTTTATCACGAGTACGGGCAAAAGCTAAACGGCGGTTTGCAACGCTGTCGTTCTTTGCCAATGTGATCAATGGCTCGATCACACGACGTAACTCTTTAGCTTTTGGCAAAGTCGTTTTGATGATTTCGTGCTTCACCAACGAGCTTGCCATATTGCGGAACATTGCCGTACGGTGGCTGCTGTTCCTGTTTAATTGACGACCACTCTTGCGATGGCGCATGATCTATTCCTTCTCACTAAACCAGAAACTGGTATCTGATTAGTCTTTGTTTACCAGACTTGCTGGCGGCCAGTTTTCCAGGCGCATGCCCAGTGACAAACCGCGTGATGCCAGCACGTCTTTGATTTCGGTAAGCGACTTTTTACCCAGGTTAGGTGTTTTAAGTAACTCAACCTCGGTACGCTGAACCAGATCACCAATGTACTGAATCTGCTCTGCCTTCAAGCAGTTAGCAGAACGAACTGTTAATTCCAAATCATCGACCGGACGTAACAGAATCGGATCAAACTCCGGCTTCTCTTCGCGTTTTTCCGGTTCGCTCTTATCGCGCAGCTCGACGAAGAACTCCAGCTGTTCAGCCAGAATTGTTGCTGCACGGCGAATGGCTTCCTCTGGCTCTACTGTGCCGTTGGTTTCCATATCGATGATCAGTTTGTCCAGGTCGGTACGCTGCTCTACCCGCGCTGCTTCAACCGCGTAAGCAATACGCTCAACCGGGCTGAAAGAGGCATCCAGTAACAGACGACCAATAGGACGCTCGTCATCATCTGAGGACAAACGCGCTGATGCAGGCACATAACCGCGACCACGCTGTACCTTTAAGCGCATACTGAATTCAGTTTCGCCAGTCAGGTTACAGATCACATGGTCAGGATTAACAATTACCACACCGTCGCCATGCTGGATGTCTCCAGCGGTTACAGGGCCAGCACCTTTTTTCGTCAAAGTCAGCGTGACTTCATCTTTGTCTTCCAGGCGAACGGCAAGGCCTTTTAGGTTCAGAAGGATATCGATAATATCTTCCTGTACACCTTCTTTGGCACTGTACTCATGGAGCACGCCGTCAATTTCTACTTCAGTCACTGCACAACCTGGCATTGATGACAGCAGAATACGACGTAACGCGTTGCCCAAGGTATGCCCGAAACCGCGCTCAAGTGGTTCCAAAGTAACTTTGGCACGAGTTGGGTTGATTTTTTCGATACCAACTAATCTCGGCTTAAGGAATTCGGTGACAGAACCCTGCATTGTATCCTCTCTTAACAATTAGCTTTACTTAGAGTAAAGCTCGACGATTAACTGTTCGTTGATGTCCGCAGACAGGTCTGAACGCTCTGGCAGACGTTTGAAAACGCCTTCAAGCTTCGTGTTGTCTACTTCGATCCAAGTTGGTTTCTCACGTTGTGCAGCTACTTCAAGCGCAGCACCGATACGGGCTTGCTTTTTCGCTTTTTCACGAACAGAGATCACTTGTTCAGGTAATACAGCGTGTGATGGAACGTTAACCACACGACCATCTAACATGATGGCTTTGTGGCTTACCAGCTGACGCGCTTCTGCACGAGTGCTGGCCAGGCCCATACGGTATACTACGTTGTCTAAGCGTGACTCTAACAACTGCAGCAGGTTTTCACCGGTATTACCTTTCAAACGAGCAGCTTCCTTGTAATAGTTACGGAACTGCTTTTCTAATACGCCGTACATACGACGTACTTTTTGTTTCTCGCGTAACTGCAGACCGTAGTCTGATAAGCGACCGCGACGTGCGCCGTGCTGACCAGGTGCGGTAGTTAAGTTACACTTTGAATCGATTGCTCTAACGCCGCTCTTCAGGAACAGATCTGTACCTTCGCGACGACTCAGTTTGAGCTTAGGACCCAAATATCTTGCCATCTTCTTTCTCCAATAATCCGTGAAGCGCTGTTATTACACGCGACGTTTTTTAGGTGGACGGCATCCGTTATGTGGGATAGGCGTCACGTCGGTGATATTTGTGATCTTGTAACCAGCGGCGTTCAGAGCACGAATCGCTGATTCGCGGCCTGGGCCTGGGCCATTCACAAACACTTCAAGGTTCTTCAGACCATATTCCAGTGCAGCAGTACCTGCACGCTCTGCCGCTACCTGAGCTGCGAACGGAGTAGATTTACGTGAACCACGGAAACCTGAACCGCCGGCAGTTGCCCAGCACAGTGCATTGCCCTGACGATCAGTGATCGTCACGATGGTGTTGTTGAAAGAAGCATGGATATGAGCCATGCCGTCTGAAACTTGCTTCTTTACCCGTTTACGAGTACGAACTGGTGCTTTAGCCATGTTGAATCACCTTATTTCTTAATCGCTTTACGTGGGCCCTTACGGGTACGCGCATTAGTTTTAGTGCGCTGACCACGAACCGGCAGACTGCGACGGTGGCGCAGACCACGGTAGCAACCCAGGTCCATTAAACGCTTAATATTTAATGTAACTTCACGGCGCAAGTCACCTTCAACGGTGTATTTTGCAACTTCATCACGAAGCGTATCTAACTGAGCGTCGGTTAACGCAGCAATTTTTGTACTTTCTTCGATACCCACTGCAGCTAAAATCGATTTAGCGCGGGTTTTACCGATACCATAAACATAGGTTAACGAGATAACCGCATGCTTATTATCGGGGATGTTAATGCCAGCGATACGGGCCACTAACGTTCTCCTTTAATAGAGTTTAAAGATGCCAATTTGAAAAGCCCGTAAGGATACTCAAATGGCGCTTATATTGCAAACGATAAAGGGGCTAAACCAAGTAGTTCAGCCCGCAGTATCATTTTTGTTCTGCTATTAGCCTTGGCGCTGTTTGTGCTTCGGCTCACTGCAAATTACGCGAACTACGTTGTTACGCTTGATCACTTTGCAGTTACGGCAGATCTTCTTAACGGAAGCTCGTACTTTCATAACTTAACTCCGCAAACTATCTTAACGGCCAAAGCCTTTAAGATTTGCCTTTTTAAGCACAGAGTCATATTGATGAGACATCAAATGCGTCTGTACCTGTGCCATAAAGTCCATGATAACGACAACGATGATCAGCAGTGAAGTACCACCGAAGTAGAACTGTACATCCCACGCTACCATCATGAACTCAGGAACCAAACAGATAAAGGTTATATACAGGGCACCCGCTAAGGTTAACCGTGTCATCACTTTATCAATGTATTTTGATGTCTGCTCACCAGGACGGATCCCAGGGATAAAGGCACCGGATTTCTTCAGGTTGTCTGCTGTATCACGCGGGTTAAACACCAACGCAGTGTAGAAGAAACAGAAGAAAATAATGGCCGCGGAGTATAACATCATATACAACGGTTGTCCCGGAGATAATGTTAACGCCAACTCCTGTAAGAAGTTCGCCACCACGCCTTCACCCGAACCAAACCAACTGGCTATCGTACCGGGGAACAGAATTATGCTAGAAGCAAAGATCGGCGGAATTACGCCAGCCATATTTACCTTTAACGGCAAATGGCTGCTTTGCGCGGCAAATACCTGACGGCCTTGCTGACGCTTGGCATAATTGACCACAATCCGACGCTGGCCGCGCTCAAAAAACACCACAAACCAGGTAATCGCGATTACGATCACGCCTATCGCTACTAACAGTAAAAAGTGCAAATCGCCTTGACGTGCCTGCTCGATCGTCTGGCCAATGGCAGACGGGAAGCCGGCAACAATACCGGTAAAGATTAACAACGAAATACCGTTACCGATGCCACGCTCTGTAATTTGCTCACCTAACCACATTAAAAACATGGTGCCGGTAACCAAACTGATTACCGCGGTGAAGTAAAATGCAAAGCCCGGGTTAATGACTAACCCTTGCATCATGTTAGGCAGGCCAGTGGCAATACCAATGGCCTGTAACGTTGCTAATGCTAAAGTACCGTAGCGCGTCATCTGGTTAATTTTGCGCTTACCTGCTTCACCTTCTTTCTTTAATTCAGCCAGAGTGGGGTGAACCACCGTTAACAGCTGAACAATGATAGAGGCCGAGATGTAGGGCATAATACCCAGCGCAAACACCGAAGCACGCTCAAGTGCGCCACCGCTGAACATGTTAAACATTTCAACGATGGTGCCCTTTTGTTGCTCGAATAACTGAGCCAGCACGGCGGCGTCAATTCCAGGAATTGGCACAAAGGAGCCTAACCGAAATACGATTATGGCCAAAAGTACAAATAACAGACGGGCTTTCAGCTCGCTGAAACCGCCTTTTGCACTTCTTGAGTCCGAACCTGGTTTAGCCATCGCGTACTATCCTTATTATTCTTCGACTTTACCGCCAGCGGCTTCGATTGCAGCACGCGCGCCTTTCGTTACGCCTAAACCTTTTACGGTTACCGGACGAGTGATCTCGCCAGACAGCACAACTTTAGCGAACTTAACTGTACGGGCAATGATGTTAGCTTCCATCAGGCTAGCCAGATCAACTACATCACCATTTACCGCTGCCAGTTCGTGCAGACGTACTTCAGCAGAAACCAGAGATTTCTGTGAAGTGAAACCAAACTTAGGCAAACGCTGTTTCAGAGGCATTTGACCGCCTTCGAAACCTGGACGAACACCGCCGCCAGAGCGTGATTTTAAACCTTTGTGGCCACGGCCACCGGTTTTACCTAAGCCAGAGCCGATACCACGGCCAAGGCGGCGCTTTTCTTTCTTAGCACCAGGTGCCGGAGCAAGAGTATTTAATAACATCTGTTACTCCTCCACTTTAACCATGTAATACACAGCGTTGATCATACCGCGAACTGAAGGTGTATCTTCAACTTCAACAGTGTGACCGATGCGGCGTAAACCTAACCCGGTTAACGAAGCCTTGTGCTTCGGTAAACGACCGATGCTTGACTTCGTTTGGGTTACTTTAATTGTCTTCTTCGCCATGGCAGATTACCCCAGAATGTCGTCAACGCGTAAACCGCGTTTAGCAGCTACTTGAGCTGGCGACTTAACAGATGCCAGCGCATTGATAGTTGCGCGAACTACGTTGATTGGGTTGGTTGAGCCGTAACACTTAGACAGAATGTTCTGTACACCAGCAACTTCCAGTACGGCGCGCATTGCACCACCGGCGATCAAGCCAGTACCTTCAGCAGCAGGCTGCATGTAAACATTCGAACCTGAGTGCACACCACGAGTTGGGTGGTGTAACGTGTTACCGTTTAACTCAACCTGAGTCATGTTGCGACGTGCTTTTTCCATTGCCTTTTGAATAGCAGCAGGAACTTCACGTGCTTTACCATAACCAAAACCAACGCGACCATTACCGTCACCCACCACTGTCAGGGCGGTGAAAGAGAAAATCCGGCCACCTTTAACCACTTTTGACACGCGGTTTACTGCAACAAGCTTCTCTTGTAAATCAGATTGTTGTTTAGCTTCTTCGTTAGCCATGAGCTACTCCTAGAACTGAAGACCGGCTTCACGCGCCGCGTCAGCTAAAGCTTGTACGCGACCATGATACTGGAAGCCACTGCGGTCAAAAGCACAAGCAGTAACGCCTTTGGCTACTGCGCGTTCGGCAATCGCTTTACCTACAGCCTTAGCAGCGTCTACGTTACCAGTGTACTTCAGTGAGTCTTTGATTGAAGCTTCTACTGTAGAAGCTGCAGCAATCACTTCAGCATTTGGTGCGATAAGCTGGGCGTAGATGTGACGTGGTGTACGGTGTACAACCAGGCGATTCGCACCTTGTTCGATAATGTTTCTGCGAGTGCGTTTGGCACGGCGCAGACGAGCAAGTTTCTTATCCATCGTCCTACCCTACTTTTTCTTCGCTTCTTTACGACGCACGTTTTCATTTGCATAGCGCACACCTTTGCCTTTGTAAGGCTCTGGTTTACGGTATGCCCGGATGTTAGCAGCAACCTGACCAACTAATTGCTTGTCAGCACCTTTTACCACGACTTCTGTCTGGCTTGGTGTTTCGACAGTGATACCGTTAGGTACGTCGAACACCACAGGGTGAGAAAAGCCCAGGCTCAGGTTTAATACTTTACCTTCTGCTTTCGCACGGTAACCAACACCAACCAGTTCCAGCTTGCGCGTGAAACCTTCAGTTACACCAGTAACCAGGTTGTTGATCAGTGCACGGGCAGTACCCGCTTGTGCGTCAGCGCCTTCGAAGCCGTCACGTGGATTGGTACGTAAAACGTTACCATCTACTACGACTTCAACCGCTGGGTTAACATCTAATGTTAACTCGCCGTTTTTGCCCTTAAATGACACTACCTGGCCTTTTTGCGTTACAGTAACGCCGGCTGGAATAGTGACTGGGGCCTTAGCAACACGAGACATAGATTACTACCTCCGTTACGCTACGTAGCCGATGATTTCGCCACCGATACCAACCTTGCGCGCGGCACGGTCAGTCATTAGTCCTTTAGATGTAGACACGATAGCCACACCTAAACCGCCCATTACTTTTGGTAATTCGCCGCGCTTCTTATAGATGCGCAGACCTGGACGACTAACACGATCGATAGTTTCAATTACAGATTTGCCCTGGAAGTACTTTAACGTTACTTCCAGCTCTGGCTTAGCTTCACCAGAAACCGCGAAATCAGCGATGTAACCTTCGTCTTTTAATACTTTCGCAATAGCTACCTTCAGTTTTGAAGATGGCATCTTAACCGCAACTTTATTGGCCGATTGACCGTTACGGATGCGAGTAAACATATCCGCTACTGGATCTTGCAAACTCATAGCTCGTTACTCCCGTGATTCTTACCAGCTAGCCTTACGAAGGCCAGGAATTTCACCGCGCATCGCCGCTTCACGGACCTTGATCCGGCTCATGCCGAACTTGCGCAGGTAACCATGTGGACGACCAGTTACACGACAACGGTTACGTTGACGCGAAGGGCTTGAATCACGCGGCAACGCCTGTAACTTAAGCACTGCTGCCCAACGGTCTTCGTCAGAAGTTGCCGGGTTAGCGATAGTGTCTTTCAGTTCATGACGCTTTGCAGCGAATTTGGCTACCAGTTGTGCACGCTTTAATTCACGTGCTTTCATTGATTGTTTTGCCATGACCCTACACCTTATTTCTTGAATGGGAAGTTAAACGCGGCAAGTAAAGCACGTCCTTCGTCATCGGTACGCGCCGTAGTTGTAATAGTGATATCTAAACCACGTACTGCATCTACTTTATCGTATTCGATTTCTGGGAAAATGATTTGCTCACGTACACCCATGCTGTAGTTACCACGGCCATCGAATGATTTCGGGTTTACACCACGGAAATCACGGATACGCGGGATTGCAATAGAGACTAAACGCTCTAAGAATTCCCACATACGCTCGCCGCGCAGGGTCACTTTTGCGCCAATAGGGTAGCCTTCACGGATTTTAAAACCAGCAACTGACTTACGCGCCTTAGTAACCAGAGGCTTCTGGCCAGAGATAGCAGTTAAATCTGCTACCGCATTTTCAAGGATCTTTTTGTCAGCTACGGCTTCACCCACACCCATATTGAGCGTGATTTTAACAATCCGAGGGACTTGCATGACGCTGGTGTAGCCGAACTGCTTAAACAGTTCTGGGACTACGGTGTCTTTGTAAATTTCATGCAGTTTCGCCATCGTATTACTCCAATAGCAATTAAATTACTTCGTTATTCGACTTGAAGAAACGGACTTTTTTGCCATCTTCAAGGCGGAAACCTACGCGATCAGCTTTACCCGTTTTAGGGTTAAAAATCGCTACGTTTGAAACATGAATTGAGGCTTCTTTCTCAACGATACCGCCTGGCTGGTTCAGAGCCGGTACAGGCTTCTGATGCTTTTTAACCAGGTTAACGCCAGAAACGTAAACACGGCCTTCTGCTACTAATACTTTAGTAACTTTGCCACGTTTACCTTTGTCCTTACCGGTAAGAACAACAACCTCGTCATCACGACGGATTTTACTAGCCATGGTGACTCCTTACAGTACTTCTGGTGCCAGAGACACGATCTTCATAAACTTATCGCCACGAAGTTCACGTGTAACAGGCCCGAAAATACGAGTGCCGATCGGTTCCAGCTTGTTGTTTAACAACACTGCTGCATTGCGATCAAAACGGATTAATGACCCGTCCTGACGGCGTACGCCTTTAGCTGTACGCACCACCACTGCATTTAGAACGTCACCTTTTTTAACTTTACCGCGCGGAATTGCTTCCTTAACAGTAACTTTAATGACGTCACCAATTGCAGCATAACGGCGATGCGAACCACCTAAGACCTTAATACACATTACGCTGCGCGCGCCGCTGTTGTCTGCGACTTCCAGCATAGATTGCATCTGGATCATCTTAGTGCTCCGCTATTCTACTAAATAACCCTCACGGGTTACGCTGCTTACAATAAATACCCCCTGACAAGAGGGCGCGTGATTATAACAGCACTCTTGGCAAAAGGGTAGCGCAAAATAAAAGCGGCTCCAGAAGGAGCCGCTTTTCAGATCTTAACGAATTAAGATGCTGATTCGACTACTGCAACCAGGGTCCAAGACTTAGTCTTAGACAGTGGGCGGCATTCACGAATAGTGACTACATCGCCTTCTTTACACTGATTGTTTTCGTCATGTACGTGCAGCTTGGTAGTACGCTTGATGAACTTACCGTAAATTGGGTGTTTCACCGAACGCTCGATTGCAACAGTAATAGACTTGTCCATTTTGTTGCTGATCACTTTACCTTGCAGTGTACGAGTATTAGTTTCGCTCATTACGCACCTGCCTTCTCGGTTAAGATGGTCTTAACGCGCGCGATATCACGACGCACCTGCTTAAATAAATGCGTTTGAGCTAACTGACCAGTAGCTAATTGCATGCGCAGATTGAACTGCTCACGTAATAAGCCCAGTAATTCAGTGTTTAACTCTTCAACACTTTTCGCTTTTAATTCGCTGGCTTTCATCACATTACCGTCCGCGTTACAAAGGTTGTCTTAAATGGAAGTTTAGCAGCGGCTAATGCAAAAGCATGACGCGCTAATTCTTCAGACACACCGTCCATTTCGTACAGTACTTTGCCAGGTTTGATCTGACATACCCAGTACTCAACAGAACCTTTACCACTACCCATACGTACTTCCAGCGGCTTAGCAGTGATTGGCTTGTCTGGGAATACACGGATCCAGATTTTACCAACACGCTTAACAGCGCGCGTCATAGCACGACGTGCAGATTCGATTTGACGTGAAGTCATTTGACCACGTTCTACAGATTTCAGTGCGTAAGTACCGAAAGATACTTTGTCGCCAACCTGGGCTAAGCCACGGTTACGACCTTTGTGCACTTTACGAAATTTTGTACGTTTTGGTTGCAACATCGCTCAATACCCCTACTTAGCCTTACGTGCCGGTTTTTTCGGCGCTTTAGGCTGGTTGTTATTGTTGGCGTTGTTGGTGTTGTTGTTCAATGGCAGAGCACCTAAGATCTCACCTTTGAAAATCCACACTTTCACACCAATGATACCGTAAGTAGTCAGTGCTTCTGAGGTATTGTAGTCAATGTCAGCACGCAGGGTGTGCAAAGGCACACGGCCTTCACGGTACCACTCTGAACGAGCGATTTCCGCGCCGCCTAAACGGCCGCTAACTTCAACTTTGATACCTTTAGCACCGATACGCATGGCGTTCTGTACCGCACGCTTCATCGCGCGACGGAACATAACACGACGCTCTAACTGGCTGCTGATAGAGTCAGCAACTAATTTGGCATCCAGCTCAGGCTTACGGATTTCAGAGATGTTAATCTGCGCAGGTACGCCAGCGATGGCAGCAACTTGCTTGCGGATTTTTTCAACATCTTCACCTTTCTTACCGATGATTACGCCAGGACGCGCAGTGTGAATAGTCACACGAATGCTTTTCGCAGGGCGTTCAATATCGATCCGGCTTACTGACGCGGCTTTCAGTTCTTTTGTCAGGTACTGACGAACTTTAAAGTCACCGTTTAAGAAATCCGGGAAGTCTTTCGTATTCGCGAACCAGGTAGAGCTCCATGGCTTAGTGATACCTAGGCGAATACCATTAGGATGTACTTTCTGTCCCATTTCTCTCTCCTAGTTATCAGCTACAACCACAGTAATGTGGCTGGTACGCTTGACGATACGGTCAGCACGACCTTTAGCACGTGGCTTGATACGCTTCATAGACGGACCTTCATCAACGAAGATGGTCTTTACTTTCAGCGTGTCAATATCCGCACCTTCATTGTGCTCCGCGTTAGCAATGGCTGATAAAAGAACCTTTTTGACTAACTCTGCAGCTTTTTTCGGGCTGTAAGTTAATACATTCAACGCCTTATCTACTGGCAGACCACGCACCTGGTCAGCAACCAGACGAGTTTTCTGTGCAGAAGAACGGGCAAATTTGTGTTTAGCTAATGCTTGCATCATTTACCCCTTAGCGCTTCTTGGCCTTTTTGTCGGCTGCATGACCACGGTAGGTACGAGTAGGTGCAAATTCACCTAACTTGTGACCAATCATCTCTTCAGAGACGAACACAGGTACATGTTGACGACCATTATGGACAGCGATGGTCAAACCGATCATATCAGGTATGATCATTGAACGACGGCTCCAAGTCTTAATAGGCTTCTTGTCACCGCTTTCCAACGCTTTCTCTACCTTCTTCAGCAAGTGAAGGTCAATAAATGGACCTTTCTTGAGAGAACGTGGCATGGCAATTCCTCACAAATTATTTATCACGACGACGTACGATAAGTTTATCAGTACGCTTGTTTGAACGAGTCTTGTAACCCTTCGTTGGAACGCCCCATGGAGATACAGGGTGACGACCACCAGAAGTTTTACCTTCACCACCACCGTGTGGGTGATCAACCGGGTTCATTACCACACCACGTACGGTTGGGCGAACGCCACGCCAGCGCATTGCACCAGCTTTACCGTATTGACGTAACATATGTTCCGCGTTGCCGATCTCACCGATAGTCGCGCGACAATCTGCTAATACCTTACGTACTTCACCGCTGCGTAAACGCAGAGTCACGTACTCACCGTCACGGGCCAGGATCTGAGCGAATGCACCAGCTGAACGTACCAGCTGACCACCTTTACCCGGCTTCATTTCGATGTTGTGTACTACCTGACCTACAGGGATGTTACGCAGTGGCAGGCTGTTACCGGCTTTGATCGGTGATTCCATACCTGAAACCACTGTATCACCCGCTTTCAGGCCTTTAGGGGCCAGGATGTAACGGCGCTCACCGTCTGCATATAACACCAGTGCGATGTTAGCGGTACGGTTTGGATCGTACTCTAAACGCTCAACTTTGGCTGGAATGCCATCTTTGTTGCGTTTGAAGTCAACTAAACGGTAATGCTGCTTGTGACCACCACCGATATGACGGGTAGTGATACGACCGTTGTTGTTACGACCACCAGTTTTTGCATTCTTCTCTAACAAAGGTGCATAAGGCTTGCCTTTGTACAGGTCTGGGTTAACCACTTTTAATACGTGGCGACGACCTGGTGACGTAGGTTTACACTTTACAAGTGCCATTTCCTAACTCCTCTTCTTACTCAGCGCCGCCAACGAAATCGATTTCGCTGCCTTCTTTAAGAGTTACGTAAGCTTTTTTCCAATCGCTACGTTTGCCCATACGCGCACCAGTGCGCTTGGCCTTACCCTTAACGTTAACAGTACGCACACCAACTACTTCTGTTTCGAACAGTTTTTCAACGGCAGCTTTAACATCAGCTTTAGTTGCAGTAGTGGCAATCTTGAAAACGACTGTATTATGTTTTTCAGCAGACACGGTGCTCTTTTCAGAAACGTGTGGTGCCAGAATAACTTTCAGTAAACGTTCTTCGCGGATCATGCTAACAGCTCCTCAAGTTGCTTAACTGCAGCAGCAGTCATTAACACTTTGTCGAATGCGATTAAGCTGACCGGGTCGATACCGTGTACGTCACGCACGTCTACCTTGTACAGGTTACGTGCAGATAAGAACAGGTTCTCATCCACTTCGTTAGTCACGATTAACACGTCTTTTAAGTCCATAGCTTTTAACTTTGCAGTTAAATCTTTGGTCTTAGGCGTATCGACAGCGAAGTTTTCCACTACGATTAAACGCTCTTGACGCACTAATTCAGACAGGATGCTTTGGATCGCACCACGATACATTTTACGGTTTACTTTCTGGCTGTGATCTTGTGGCTTAGCCGCAAATGTCACACCGCCTCCGCGCCAGATTGGGCTGCGGATTGTACCAGCACGCGCACGGCCAGTACCTTTTTGACGCCATGGCTTCTTGCCGCCACCGCGTACTTCAGAACGTGTCAGCTGAGCGCGGGTACCCTGACGGGCGCCGGCAGCATAAGCTACAACGACCTGGTGAACCAAAGCTTCATTAAACTCACGTCCAAAGGTAGCTTCGGAAACTTCAAGAACGCCTTGAGCGTCTCGTAATGCTAATTCCATCACTTATCTCCTCAGACGTTAGCTTTTAACAGCTGGTTTAACGATCACGTCACCACCGATAGCGCCAGGTACTGCACCTTTAACTAACAGCAGGTTACGCTCTGCGTCTACACGAACCACTTCCAGCGACTGCACGGTTACGCGCTCAGCACCTAAGTGACCAGCCATTTTCTTACCCTTGAATACTTTACCTGGTGATTGGTTTTGACCAATTGAACCAGGGGCACGGTGTGATAACGAGTTACCGTGAGTAGCATCCTGAGTACGGAAATTCCAGCGCTTAACTGCACCGGCAAAACCTTTACCTTTTGATGTACCAGCGACATCAACTTTCTTCGTTTCTGCGAAGATTTCTACCGTAATCTCGCTGCCAACAGTGAAGTCAGCGCCTTCGTTGTCTGCCAGGCGGAATTCCCACAGACCACGACCCGCTTCAACGCCTACTTTGGCAAAATGACCAGCGTCTGGCTTGTTCAGGCGGCTTGCCTTAACTGTGCCAGCAGTCACTTGCAGTGCGCTGTAACCGTTAGTTTCTGCAGTTTTAACTGCAGTTACACGGTTTGGTGTCGCTTCGATTACGGTTACTGGAATTGATACGCCATCTTCAGTGAAGATGCGGGTCATTCCCACTTTACGACCGATTAGACCGATAGCCATTTCCTAAACCTCTCTATAAACCTGTCTGATTAGCCCAGGCTGATTTGAACGTCAACACCAGCAGGCAGATCTAAACGCATCAGCGCATCAACCGTTTTCTCGGTTGGCTCAACGATGTCGATTAAACGCTTGTGGGTACGGATTTCGTACTGATCACGCGCATCTTTGTTTACGTGAGGAGAAATCAATACAGTGAAACGTTCCTGGCGGGTAGGAAGTGGGATAGGACCACGAACCTGTGCGCCCGTACGCTTAGCTGTGTCAACGATTTCCATAGTTGACTGATCGATCAAACGGTGATCGAACGCTTTCAGACGGATGCGAATCCTTTGATTACTCATGTATCAAAGCCTCAAAGAGCAAAAAGAGCAAAAATAAACACAAGCTATCCAACCACTAAAGTGGGGATGCCCATGCACCTAAGTTACGTTTGCTCCCCAATCGGGAGCACTGTAAGCGTTAACTCAACCGGTAAACCGGGGTTAACGAGCCAGTCAGAATGTTATCGACTGGCCGCGCATTATACTCAACTGCGCCGCTAAAGCAAGTGTTGGTTATAATTTGCGCTATAAAATATCGTTCAGCTCAAAGCCGATACCAAAGCGGGTAACTGAGCGATTGTAGTCAATTAAGCTTTCGCCATAGCCGGTAAATAACTCGGCATAAAGCCGGATATGCTTATTAAACGGCCTTGAATAAGACAGCCGCACAGCGCCTTTATTATCACTGCGCAAGTTATTGCGCACTAGCATGCGCCAGGTGGCATCGTCCTGCTTATAGGCGGCGGAGAGCTCAAACCAGCCCATGTATTTGGTAATATCCGGGTTGTCGTCACCATCAGCATCCAGTGGATTAACTTTGCGTTGCTCTTTAAAGCGGTAATAGGGTTCAAAGTTAATAAATACATTGCCAATGGATGTGACCCAGCTAAGCTTCAGCCGGTTCCAGCTGCGTGACAGCTCGCCGGCGCGGCCATTGGATTGATGTGACAAGCTCAGACTAATAATACGGCTGGCGGCTTCTTCGTAGTTTTTGTAATGCGGTAGCATCAGGACCAGCTCGGGTTCGTAGTTATTTTCACGAAACGGTGATGACACCTCACTGTTATACGCCTGCCAATAGGCTTGCTGGGTAAAAGCAAAAAACAAATAGCCATTGTCGTTGTAGATCTTACTCCATAGCGGGGTTTTTAAACTGAGCTGAAACTTAGCTTCCATATTATCTGACGGTGCGCTGTCGCCATCGCGCACCAGGGTATCAGCAATACCATCGACATAACTTACCGGCAGCAAATAGTTACTGCCGTGCGGCAGTAACGAAAATGGCCGGTAAGCATCCCACTGCTCGGCTTTAATACGTTTATCCAGCGCATCTGTTGCGCTTAACGAAAAACTGCATAACGCGATTAAGCCAAGTAGTATTCTCATAGTGTTCCTGTTGGTTAAAATTGCTCCGCTGCCAACTTATCGATAACGGCTGAATCATGGCTTAATAATGCAAATAAGCCGTCGGCTTTGGGTAATACCCGGCTGAAGTAGTAGGCTGCGCTGCCCTGTTTAGCCTTAACAAAATCGCTGTTCTGATCCAGTGCGCTCAGCGCGGCCAGATTTTTATACCACATATAGCCGTAAATAACATATGACATTAAGGTTAAGAAGTCATAGGCATTAGCGCTTTGTGCCCGACTGTCCTGGTTTACTAACACCGTAGTCAACTGTTTTAGCCGGCTGACATAGCCTGCAAGTGCGGCGGCTTGTGCTACAGGTTCACGCGCCATTTCAGTGGCGATATCATCCAGTAGTGCCTGTAAGGTTTCGCCTTTATCAACTGCCACTTTACGCAGCATAAAATCCAGCGCCTGAATGCCATTGGTACCTTCGTAGATTTGTGCAATACGCACGTCGCGCACTAGTTGCTCCATACCCCACTCTTTGACATAGCCGTGGCCACCGAATACCTGCTGCGCACTGACGCAGGCGTCAAAGCCCTGATCAGTCATAAAGGCTTTGGCAATAGGCGTTAGCAAGTTAGCGCGGGCACTGGAAACAGCACAGTTGTCGTATTTGGCTTTATCCAGCAGCGATGCCACCCAGGTGGCAAAGGTTCGGCCTGCCTCGTTGCTGGTTTTGATATTCAGCAGCATGCGGCGTACATCAGCATGGCCAATAATAGACTCAGCTTTATTAGCGTCTTTTTCACTAATACGGCCCTGCAAGCGATCTTTGGCATAGCTAAGGGCATTCTGATAAGCGCGCTCGGCGGCACCTAAACCCTGACTACCCATTGATAAACGCTCATAGTTCATCATAGTAAACATACAGGCTAAACCGCGGTGTGGCTCGCCAATCAGATAGCCGGTTGCGCCGTCGAAGTTCAGCACACAGGTCGCCGAGCCGTTGATACCCATTTTATGCTCAATCGAACCGACACTGACGGCGTTGCGCTCACCCGGCTCACCGGCGGCATCTGGCAAATATTTAGGCACTAAAAACAGCGAAATACCGCGGCTACCCGCCGGCGCATCTGGCAGTTTAGCCAGTACTAAATGAATAATGTTCGACGTTAAATCATGCTCACCGGCGGTGATAAAGATTTTGCTGCCGCTAATGGCGAAGCTGCCATCAGCATTAGGCTTAGCATTGGTGCGCATAATGCCCAGATCAGAGCCGGCGTGTGACTCGGTCAGGCACATGGTACCGGACCATTCGCCGCTGTACATTTTTGGTAAATATAAGGCTTTGGTTGGCTCGTCAGCATGCTGCAGCAGCGCCACGCAGGCACCGGCCGTCAGCCCCGGATACAGCGATAGGGCTATATCAGCACTGCACAGCATTTCGTCCACCATCATCGACAAGGCTTTAGGCATGCCCATGCCACCATATTGTGGGTCGCCACTTAGCCCGGTCCAGCCACCTTCGGTCAAGCTTTGATAAGCCGTATAGTAGTGCTGCGGTAAGGTGACGGCGCCGTCTTTTAACTGGGCACCCTGCTGATCGGCAACACTGGCGAAGGGTGCAATCTGCTGCTCACAGATCTTGGCGGCTTCCTGCAAAATGGCTTTAGCGGTGTCAGCTTCGATCAGCTCTTTTAGCTCGGCTTGTTGCTGCCAGTATTGGTCTAGCTGCCATACGTTGAATAAGTTAAAACAGATATCGTCAATCGGTGCCTGATACTGGCTCATGCTAAGTGCCTCTTATACTGGACGGATGAGTTAGAGCATGGCACAGCTTCGAATTTCAAACAAGTGTTTGAAATAATTTTAGTCGGCAAATTTCAGGCAATAAAAAAGGCCCCGCAGGGCCTTTTTCAATCCGGCTTATTAGGCCAGGATTTTTGATACTACACCAGCACCTACTGTGCGGCCGCCTTCACGGATAGCGAAGCGTAAACCTTCGTCCATCGCGATTGGGCAAATCAGTTCAACAACAAACTTCAGGTTGTCGCCTGGCATTACCATCTCTACGCCTTCTGGCAGCTCTACTGCGCCAGTTACGTCAGTGGTACGGAAGTAGAACTGTGGACGGTAGCCTTTGAAGAATGGCGTGTGACGACCACCTTCTTCTTTTGACAACACGTACACTTCGCCTTCAAACTTAGTGTGTGGCTTGATTGAACCTGGCTTCGCCAGTACCTGACCACGCTCTACGTCTTCACGCTTAGTACCACGTAACAGGGCACCAATGTTCTCACCTGCACGACCTTCGTCTAACAGCTTACGGAACATCTCTACACCAGTACAGGTTGTCTTGGTGGTATCTTTGATACCTACGATTTCAACTTCTTCACCAACTTTGATGATACCTTGCTCAACACGGCCTGTTACTACTGTACCACGACCCGCGATTGAGAATACGTCTTCGATTGGCATGATGAATGGCTTATCAATCGCACGTACCGGCTCAGGGATATAAGTATCCAGTGCTTCACCCAGCTCCAGAATTTTCTTTTCCCACTCTGCATCGCCTTCCAGGCCTTTCAGCGCTGAACCACGGATTACTGGCAGGTCATCACCCGGGAAGTCGTAGTCTGACAGAAGCTCACGCACTTCCATCTCTACCAGCTCTAACAGCTCTTCGTCATCTACCATGTCACACTTGTTCATGAACACGATGATGTACGGTACGCCTACCTGACGTGATAACAGGATGTGCTCACGTGTTTGTGGCATTGGGCCGTCTGTCGCCGCTACTACCAGAATAGCGCCGTCCATCTGCGCTGCACCAGTGATCATGTTCTTAACATAGTCAGCGTGGCCCGGGCAGTCTACGTGCGCGTAGTGACGCGTTGGCGTGTCGTATTCAACGTGTGAAGTATTGATGGTAATACCACGCGCTTTTTCTTCTGGTGCTTTGTCGATTTGATCAAAAGCAAATGCCTGACCGCCGTAGTGCTTAGCCAGTACGTTTGTGATAGCAGCAGTTAAAGTAGTTTTACCGTGGTCAACGTGACCGATGGTGCCTACGTTTACGTGCGGTTTTACTCGTTCAAATTTAGCCTTAGCCATGGATAGACCCTT
>JAANMY010002308.1_pt1 | contig 18370 bp, 21 predicted proteins | sample 7279691 | NCBI WGS metagenome assembly JAANMY01 (sample SAMN14094543, study PRJNA606508) | bioreactor metagenome | isolation source: A lab-scale SPAN reactor treating ammonium-rich wastewater day 388 | place: Ireland: Galway | collected 2018-02-07
TTTTGCAACCAAACTTAACTCACCCGAAGCCTGCTAAGTGCAGCGCCCCGTGGCATGGCGCGCATTATAGGCCGTTTTAATTAGCCTGCAAGCGCTAAATACGCACCGGCTGTTCAAATGCCGATAAATTAACCGCTCTAGTTAGCGCTCTTTCAGGCAGCGACTTTACGGCTGTTGTATTCAGCGACCATTTGCTGCATTTGACTTTCATCGTAAGGCATCAAATTGCTGAGTATCATACGTTTTTCACCTTTACCTATTTGCTCACCCTGCTCACTTAATGCAAACTCCAGCAATGCATTGCCGCGTTTTCCCTCAACTGCGAGCGAGGAAGCGGTAAGGCGCAAGTCAACTGTATGCTGTGGCAACCTAAAAAAGTTTAATGCCATACTTTCATATATCACCAGCGGTCGTTGTGGATTAATCATAACCTGATGCTGCTGCATGAGTGGCTGTAGTATATGAGGGAAATTCTGGCCGGAGAACTGCACATAATCACGGATCAATGGCTCTATGACACTCAAGTCGCGCTGCCTGGCTCCACTATGTTGTAACGAGAGGTATGTTTTATCCTGACTATCGCAAATAGTAATCAGATTTGCCTGCTCTTTACACTGCAACAGTACGTCTGCCGAGACCATGCCAGAAAACTGACAGCTAAGTTGTTCAGTAATGCCATAGCGCGTCAGCAAATAAGCGAATAGCAAGTCTCCGGGTACACAGAAACGTTTAGCGTCCTCATCGTGTATTGGATTAAAATCAGTCGCCACCTGCTTAGCAAATTCACTGGCCTGTTTACGGCTAAAGCTGAAACCTTCAGCATTCTGATTCACGTATTGTTCTAACAGCATTCGCTTTTAACTCATGTAACTAATAAGCGTGCCATTGTACTCAAATTTACCTTAAGAATGGTCTAGCCAGTAAATAGGACTAACTTATCGTAATTAATTGCTTGCTTTTCACACAAAGCCAAACTACTGTATATACATACACTGTATAAATAAACATATAGAGGAAGCTATGTATAACCAACTATCCGGCATCTCATTAAATAACGCGGCAGAATCTTTAGTTACTCTTAGCAAACCGTCACAGGGAAGCTATATGGCTAGCTGCGCTATAGCTGACCATACACAAGATAATTTACTGCAGTTAATGAAGCGCTATGAAAATGCTCAAGGTTGGATCTTGCTGATAGCACCTGACAACTTACCTAATAAAAGCTGGCTAACACGATACCAATTGCCACTAAATAAGGTATTGGTGATACATGCCAAACAGATATCTGATCTTAATGCCACCTTAGTACGCGCATTAAGCTCAGGCACTTGCCAGCTAGTGGTAAACTTTGCCAAGACGTTATGTCCAGGCGCATTACCACGTTGCCAGCAACTGGCTAAAAAAAATAATGTGCTTTTTTATCAGGCAGACCAGCTCTCTGACATAACACTGCCTCACTAATGACTATAAAAGAGAGAGCTAGAGTGAATTAAGGCGTAATAGCAGCATGCCGACAATTAGACCATGCCAGGGTATAATACCCCGTGTTATTGTATAAATGAGCCAATACTATGTTGTGCTATTGTCACTCAGGGCAAGGCTTCGGCCTTTGCTGTCAGCCTTTATTAACGGGTGTCGCAGCAGCGAAAACCTGTGAAGCGTTAATGCGCTCTCGATACAGTGCTTATTGTAGCCATGATATAGACTACATTTTTAGCACCTACCATCATTCTAAACAGCAGGAAAACAGCTTAGCAGCCATTAAACAGTTTGCTGACAGCTGTCATTTTATCTCGTTACAAGTAAACAGCAGCGAGCAAACCAATAGCGAAGGCTTTGTTGATTTTACTGTACGTTATTTGCAGGGTAATGCATTACAGCAGTTCAACGAGCGCTCACGCTTTGTGTATGAACAGCGCTGGTATTACCTCGACGGCATTCTGACAGACACCCCAGCAATGAAAATTAGCCGTAACGACAAATGCCCGTGCGGCAGTGGTAAAAAGTTTAAGCAATGCAATGAACATAGGCTATCAGGCCAGATGTGAACGTTGAAGCACGCGTCTGCAAACTACGAGCTACGCCGCCTCATGTTGATGCAGCTGTTGTAGTACTTCATATAAAGCAGTGGGATCTGCCGGCATTTTATTGATTGTGTCAGCGGTGAGATGGCGACGTGCATGCAAGCTCAAGCTCTGCCAAACATCGCCTCTGATACGTTTTTGTTCATCAAACTGTGCCAGCGGCCCGGGATTAAGGTAGCTGGTTAACTTTAACTGCGATAAACCACCACCATTTAATGCAATACTATGTTGCAGCAACCTATCAAGATCGCCGTCTTGTAATGCAAAGCGGCGTGCTGCAGAAGTATCTATACCTAATTGCTGACGCAGTCGATCGGGTTTAGGCTCTACAACAGGCTCGGGCGTATAAAACTGAGCAGCTTCTTCTACTTCTGGTGACAACAACGATAAGTAAAGCGCGAAATCTGCCCTGTGCGCCTGATGCAATGCCTGATTTAGCTTTACATCAAGCTGCCATTCATTAATTACCATCGGCTGAATATGTCCTTCATCATGCAACTAAATGCCTTTGCTGCAATTATCGGCAGTCAGATAAAAAAGTTTAGTAAATGGCTTTACATCAAAAGTCAGTTTGATAATATGCCGTCCACTCGTGGAGGGGTTCCCGAGTGGCCAAAGGGATCAGACTGTAAATCTGCCGGCACTGCCTTCGAAGGTTCGAATCCTTCCCCCTCCACCATCTCACTTTTTTACTGCAGTTACTTATTCCCCACGTCTTACAGCCCTCAGCAGCTTTAATACAACACCAGTTTACAGCGTGGTTTTCTTCTCATAAAAAGCTAATTATCTTGCTAAAGCGGCCGATATTTCCGACACTTAGCTTAATTTAATTAGTCTTTTGTGGTGCTGATGGATAACAAGACGCTTGAAAATCAACGCGTGCTCATCGTTGACGATCAACGTGCCTTTCAACTGATGTTTAAAGGTATCTTGTACTCTATGGGCGCGACCAATGTCGCCTTTGCGCCAACCGGTGAGCAGGCGCTAGCAAAATGCGCCAACATCAACTACGACATCCTGTTTGTTGACTACCATTTAGGGATCGGCAAAAACGGCAAACAACTGCTGGAAGATTTGCGTGAGAAAAAGCTTCTGGCACCACACAGCATTTTTATGCTGGTCACCGGCGAAAATACCGTACCCATGGTAATGAGTGCCGTGGAGCTGGAGCCGGATGATTATTTAGTTAAGCCCTTCTCACAAAGTGTATTGCGCAGCAGGATCCAACGCATTCAGCGCAAGAAAACCCAGCTATCGGCAATTTACCAGGCGCTGTATGATGATGATGCTCAGCACGTAGTCGAGCTGTGTCAGCAGGAGTTAAGCTCCGAGAGCCGTTATCAACAGTTTTGTCGCCGAGTGCTGGTAGAAAACCTGCTGGCATTAAAACGCTACGCGCAGGCTGAGCAAATATTACAAAGCAGTTTGTCTCAGCGCCGCAACGGCTGGGCCCTGTTGCTGCAAGCCAGATTGTGTTTTGAATTACAGCGCTTTGATGAAAGCTTGTTGTTATGCCAGGAAGCGATTGAGAATAACCGCTATTTTGCCGAAGCTTTCGATATACAGGCGCAGAATAACCTGGCCCTGGGTAACCTGGATGCGGCCTTTAGCAGTATTCTCGCGGCAGCCGAAATCGCCCCCTACAGCATGAACAGACAATATTTGATGTTGGAAATTGCCCGCCAGCTCGACAACCTGCCACAACAAGTGCAGGCCAGCAAGCAATTGTACGAGATTACCAGGCGATCCATAAAACAGGACATCATGCACCTGCTCAATTATATCCGCACCGTAATCGATGCCGCCGTACGCACGACAGAACCCGCACAGCGTAACCGCTATTTGCAGGAAGTATCACTGGCGCTGCAACGGGTAAAACGTGATGAAGGTATGACACGGGAAATAAACTTTGAGCTGTTTGAAGCCTTATGTCAGGCCAGGCTTGAATCGTTAAGCGGTGCACAGTACCAAGCGAAAAAAACCTATGCCGCCGTGGCAGACCAGTTGCCCGAACAGCACCAAATTTTGCCGGATGCCATATTTCTGCTAAACCAAATCGGTGAGTTTGAGCAAGCCAATACGCTGACTAAACTGCTGCCGGCAGAGCTGATGAAAAATCCGCTGTTAAAAACCCTGTTTAGCGAACAGCAACAGTTTGTCGATGAAAAACAGCAGCAGTTTGGTGAGCTGAACAAAGCCGGCATTAACAGTTATAAAGAGGGCAACTTTAGTGCAGCAATCAAACACTTTGAAGCGGCACTGGACTTGGCCCCGATGAATACCGGCTGTGCACTTAACCTGATCCAGGCCTCTATCCAACAACTAAACAAACAACAGAAGAATAAATCCAGAGAGCTGTTTGAACGATGCAAAAAAACCTTTCGCATCGTCGACAACATGCCACTGCCGGAGCACCACCGTATACGTTACAAAGAGCTATTGCAGCAATTTGATAAACTGCGCGACGAGTTCAGGCGCTAATTAATCCGTTCCAACGTTAAACAACAAGTTCTGCTGTTGATCAACTGACCGCTAACGCCTGAGCAAGCTCTGTCGCCAGCGTACTGGCACCAATACGCATGCCCTCTGCCGTCGCCAGGCGACCGGTAATATCTTCATACCATTGCACCAATTGAAGTGCCTGCTGCAATGTTCTTACGCCACCGGATGCCTTAAACCCTACTTCTCTGTCAGCAGCTGCAATGACGGTTAGCATAATACGGGCAGCCTCATCGGTAATACCCACCGCTGTTTTACCGGTTGACGATTTCACAAAATCTGCGCCGCAGTCAATTACCAACTCTGTCGCTTTGGTAATTTGCTGTGCCGTTAACAATTCACCAGACTCAATAATCACTTTTAAACACTTGCCCTGGCTTTGCTGACGCACATCATATAAGAAATTTTTCACATAGCCCTGCTCGCCACGTAGTAAGGCTTTGTAAGGCAAGACACAGTCAATTTCACCGGCTCCTAACATCAAGGCCTGCTGGACCTGCTCACACACCAGATCTGTGGCCAAATCGCCAGTCGGGAAATTAACCACTGTGGCCAGTTTAGCCGGAGCTTTAAAGCCCGGCCACTGCGATAAGGTTTGCAAATACTGCGGATACACACAGTAAGCGGCCGCAGGCAACGGCGGTAAGCTATTAAGCCAGTTGTCAAAACCGCTAACCGTATCGTCGTCTTGCAAACGGGTTATATCAAGAAGCTTTGCCAGTTGTTGCAGGCGTAAAATATTGGTCATAACCTAGAGTCCAAAAGCAATGCAGCCATGCCGGCTGTCTGATTATCATAAGTGCCCTGTTGCTGGCGTGGAGCTTAAACCAGGTCAGGCTGGAAAAGCAAAATCCGCTTTAGAAAAAAACTGAAAAAAATTTTGAATTATTTAACCCAACCATCGTCATAAGCTTCAGTAGTTGTTAAGTGATACTGAATCTCTCCTGTTTCGATGTCCTAGTGTTTACGCCGGCCTAACCGCCGGCGCTTTTTTATATGTTCATCCAGTACTGATTTTGTCTCAAAAACTCGGCCGCAGCTCTGGCTTCAGGGTAATGCTTATGCACCAGCTGCCAGAACTTTGCCGAATGGTTCAAATGCCGTAGATGGGCCAGTTCATGCACCACCACATAGTCTGCGACCCAATCAGGCACCATCATTAAACGCCAATTAAAGCCAAGCTCTGCTTTAGCGTTGCAATAACCCCAACGGCTTTTCCAATCGCCGATACCAAAGTGCGCCGCTGTCAATGCCATTTCCTGCTGCCAGAAGGCTAAACGCTGGCCAAACCACTGCTGTGCTTGCTGTTGATACCAGTGTTTTATCTGCTTGCGGGCATGTGTTTCGAGGTTTTTCGCCTGGCAACGCGATGACAGGCTGACCTGCAGCTTGTCTTCATCCAGATAAACCTCTGGCTGCGTCGAGACGTGCACGTTAAGGGTTAACTGGCGCTGCTGAAATGGCAGCTTTTTAAGCGCCAGCCAATCCGGTGCCACTTGTGTTTTGGCAAGCTCCAGTTGCTTATCAATCCAGGGCTGCTTCGCAATTATCAGCCGTTTAATGTCGGCCTCACTTACCCCTACCGGAGCCCTCACCGTCAGCTGGCCCTGTTTAATCTGTAACGCCACACTGCGGCGTTTTGTGCTGTATACCAGCTGATAAGACACTGTCATCCTACGCTACTTCGCGGCCATGTTCATTGGCTGCTATTGTGCCATAGCGGGTGATAAAGTGTTATCATCTGGCCACTTTGCCAACATATCAGTTTATGGGAACGGCCAGTTAATGAAAATTATCTCTTTTAATATCAATGGTATTCGTGCAAGGCTACATCAGCTCCAAGCTTTGATTGATAAACATCAGCCAGACATCATCGGTTTGCAGGAAATTAAAGTACATGACGATGAGTTTCCGCTGGCAGAAGTGCAAGCCATGGGTTATCACGTTTATCATTTTGGTCAGAAAGGTCATTATGGCGTGGCAATTCTAAGCAAACAGCCAGCGACGACGATGCAGTACGGTTTTCCGACCGATGAAGCAGATGCGCAGCGACGTATGCTGATTGGCCGTTTTAGCCTGGCCGATGGTACCCCTGTCACCGTGCTAAACGGTTATTTTCCACAGGGCGAAAACCGTGACCACCCGATAAAATTTCCGGCCAAAACGAAATTCTATGCCGATTTACAACAGTATTTGCTGACCCATCACAGCCCAACCGAACACCTGGCCGTGATCGGCGATATCAATATTTCACCTGTCGATTTAGATATTGGTATCGGCGACGCCAATGCCAAACGCTGGTTACGTGAGGGCAAAACCTCGTTTTTGCCAGAAGAACGCGCCTGGTTACAGCAGTTAAAAGATTGGGGCCTGGTAGATACGTTTCGGGCACTGCATCCCGATGCCAGCGCACAATACAGCTGGTTCGACTATCGCTCAAAAGGCTTTGACGACAACCGCGGCCTGCGCATTGATGTCATTATGGCAACAGCACCGTTGGCACAGCGCTGCACTGAAAGTAGTATCGATTATGAGCTGCGTGGTATTGAGCGCCCTTCCGATCATGCCCCGGTCTGGTCTGTATTCAGCTAATGCTAAGCAGCGCTTAGAGGTTATAGCCCGTTGCGGCTATAACCTCTGGCTGACAAAGCTTTTGTCCAGTTGCTGATAGGCTTTTTGCAATAAGGCGGCTAAATCTTTGTATCGCCATGGTTGTGACAGGGGCTTTAGCTCAATACCCTGCTGCTGCATTTTCTGCCGCACTTGCTGGTACCAACTGGCAACAGACGGTGGCAACGGTGTAGCTGCCCGTACACCTAACCAATACCAGCCCTGCAGCGGCACAGACGCCACAAACAGCATACTGGCGACTATCTGCCCCAGATAGTCGTTACCCAGATACCAAAACTGCAACAGTGCCACCAACAGCGCCATCAGCGGCAACAGCTTGCTACTTAAGGTCGTGAAGAGAATCACCTTATTCTCAATGAAAATACTGTTAAGCTCCGGCTTTGCCGGCCATTGCTTACTGTACTCTCGGCCAGCTTTTACAGTAGCGTATAGCGGATACTGCATGGTTAAACTCCCATTTTCAGCTTGCTAAAACGATAGCACAAAACAGCCCGTATTACCTCTGTCCGGTTATTAGACACACTGCCAACCATTACGCCGCCAAGCTTTTATCAATTAGCAAAGGCTAAACTGCTGTTTTATCGCTTCCCAAGCTAAGCCATCAGCGCAGTTGCTATTCATTACATGAATAAGCTGCTATTTTCGTCATTTTCTACTTTAGATCAACTGCAGCGAAAACAAACAAAAAACATGCCAAACAATATAATTATTAAAAAACAAAAGCTTGAACTAGTTAAACAGTGTTACACACAAAGTTATCCACAAATTCTGTGGACAACACTAAGCAATACACGGCGCCATATGAAGCAAAACATGCCTGTTAATTAGTGATAAAAATGGCTATTTCGGCAAAATTTAATGCAAAAGACTCAAAAACAACACATTGCTGCAATATTGGCTTGCATTTGCGCCCGTTTAGCCGGTTCTGTGTTATAACGCAAAGGTATTACGCAACACTTGGTTGTTCAGATTGCAAAAGGTACACTTTGTGAAACTTCAGATAATACCCATGAGAACTCAACTGTATGACCACGCTGTACGGTATTAAAAATTGCGACACGATAAAAAAAGCCAGAGTCTGGCTGGAGCAGCAGCAAATTCCCTATCAGTTTATTGATTATCGCCTTGATGGTTTAACTGCTGAGCAACTGGCAGAGTTTGCCCGGCACTGTGGCTGGCAGAACCTGCTAAACACCCGCGGCACGACTTACCGCCAGTTAAGCGAAGTGGATAAAGCTGATATGGACGAGCAAAAAGCGCTGACCTTGATGCTGGCACAACCGGCGATGATTAAACGGCCTTTATTAGTACACAACAACCAGTATTTTCTGGGCTTTAAACCTGCTGATTATCAACGCCTATTTGGAATAGCTGCATGAGTGATGTTATTGATCTTACGCGGGAGCTTATCCGCCGCCCGTCTGTTACACCGGAAGATGCCGGCTGTCAGCAATTAATGGCTCAGCGCCTGGCCGCTGTCGGTTTTGACGTTGAAGTGATGCACTTTGAAGACACATTAAATATGTGGGCGCGCCGTGGCAGTAATAAGCCGGTTTTCTGCTTTGCCGGCCATACGGATGTGGTGCCTACCGGCCCGCTGGAGCACTGGCACACGCCGCCGTTTGAACCCACTGTTATCGGCGATACCCTGTATGGTCGTGGTGCGGCCGATATGAAAGGCAGCCTGGCAGCGATGATCGTGGCTACTGAGCGTTTTTTACAGCGTTACCCGGCGCCTAAGTTTGACCTGGCATATCTTATTACCAGCGATGAAGAAGGGCCTTTTATTAATGGCACCAAAAGGGTGATTGAAACGCTGGAAGCTCGCAGCGAAAAGATAACCTGGTGTATCGTCGGCGAGCCATCCAGCAGCCATAAAGCTGGCGATGTGGTGAAAAACGGCCGTCGTGGTTCGCTTACCGGTAACTTACTGGTCAAAGGCATCCAGGGCCATGTGGCTTACCCGCAGCTGGCAGAAAATCCGGTGCACAAAGCAGCCGCGGCATTGGCAGAGCTTGCCGCCGAGCATTGGGATGACGGTAATACCTACTTTCCGGCCACCAGCTTTCAAATTGCCAATATCCATGCCGGCACCGGTGCGTCTAACGTGATCCCGGGTGAGTTAAAGGTAATGTTTAATTTTCGCTACAGCACCCAAAGCACTGCAGAGCAATTGCAACAACGGGTAACGGCCTTGCTGGACCGTCACGGCCTGAATTACAGCCTCAACTGGACGTTAAACGGGTTGCCCTTCCTGACCGATAAAGGCTCACTGGTTGAGGCAACGGTAAAAGCGATATACCAGGTACAAGGCTTCGAGCCACGGCTTGAAACCAGCGGCGGCACTTCTGATGGCCGCTTTATTGCCCCCACCGGTGCCCAGGTAGTTGAACTTGGCCCTTGTAACGCCACCATTCATAAAGTTAACGAATGCGTGTCAGTTACCGATTTAGAGCAACTGACTAAAATGTATGAAGCGGTACTGGAACAACTTGAGCTGAGTTTATGATGCTTTGCGATGAGGCTGTGCTTACCGGCTTAACCGAGCGGCACTTAGTACACAACGCACAAGGTGTGAAACTGCATGCAGACGTCAGCGCGCCTTTTGCTGCTCTGTGCACTGCAGCACAGCGCGACGGTATAACCATTAGCGTAGCATCATCCTTTCGCTCTTTTGAGCGTCAGGCGCAGATCTGGCAGGCTAAATTCAGTGGCCAAAAACCGGTGTTTGACCAATATGGCCACCCCGTCCTCATTGATAAGTTAGCGGGGCTGGCCAAGCTAGAGGCAATACTGCTGTACTCTGCCCTGCCCGGTGCCAGCCGCCATCACTGGGGCACCGATCTGGATTTATATGATGCCGCAGCGGTAACGGCAGACTACCAACTACAGCTAACACCGGCTGAATATGGCGCCAATGGGCCTTTTTACCGCTTAGCCTGCTGGCTTAAGCAGCATAGCGCCCGCTATGGCTTCTTCCTGCCATATCAGCATTATCAGGGCGGTGTAGCCGCCGAACCCTGGCATCTGAGTTATCAACCTGTTGCATCAGAATACCTGGCGCAATTTAGTCCGGCGCTGCTGAAACACTGTTTAGCGCAGCACCCTATCGCTGGCCAGGATTTGGTGTTAGCCCACCTTGATGCGCTGTATCAGCGCTACATCAGCAATATTTGCCCGCCACTATGAATTGGCCACTGTTTTGGGCGCTGCTGCTGGCGTTTGGTGTGGTGATCAGCAATATCCTGCTGGTAAAGCATCTTGCTAAGATCAAGTTGCCGCCAGCGCAAGTTAACACTGGCGGTGATAAAACCGATCAAGAGCAACAAGCAGCGCAGGCAGAGACTACTCAGCGCCCGGCTCAGCACGATCAAACGCCGAATACCCCTGCATAAAGCGCTGCAGCTGATCGCGCAGGTTAGGTGGCGTGCCTTTAATTAACAGAGTATCGCTGTGCGGATCGTATTGCACACGATCCCCCAGCAGTTTTTGTTCAAAGCTGAGCGATAAACCTGCGCCCTGACCGCTAAATTTTATCAGTTTTTTCAGCTCTTTTACTTCAACCGGAAACTGCTCGGCTACCTGCAACTGCTGCTCCTGGCAATAGCGTAAAAAGCCTTGTTGTTCCTGCTCGTCAATCACGGCAGACAATTCGGTTAATACTACGTCTTGCCCTGCCTTGGCACGCTCTTCGCAGTAAACGTATACCTGTTTACGCGCATCGTTTTTCTCTGCGCTGTCAAAATCAGCGGCAGCAAAATACTCTTCGACACTGGCCAGTACCACTTTGCTATTGGCTTTAGCATCGGTGCCTTCTTCACAACCGAGAAAATCGAGAAAAAAGTCGGCAACTTTACGCCCGGCGCGGCCACGGATAAAACTGATGTATTTGCCCTGCTCGGGCGAGCTTTGATATTCGGTTAAATCAATGCGCGCGGCTAACTGCATACGGGCAATATCTAAATGGCGCGATGTTGCCAGCTCTAACTCTTCGGTTAAGGAGAAATGATCCTTACTGCCAAGCAAACAAAACAGCAAATAGTCACTGGCTAAATAGCGATAATGGCAAATCAGCAAATAACCGCTTTCCGGTAATTGGTGCGCTTGTAACTGCTGCTCCAGCGCCGCGGTGGCCGTATTGGCCAGCACCATAAAGTCACTGTTTTGTTTTTGCCAGTCGCCAAGTACCGAGGCCACCTGCGGATCTTTATCAGCACTAAAGGCCGCATAACCTTTGGCGGGTTTACCGTTATAGGCCAAATGCAATTGCTCTACCAAGTGTGCCACGGCGGCGGTAGGCGTAACCAACGCCGGCCGGTAATGCGCTTTACTTAACGCTTGCTCATCCAGTTCCAGATAATTAATCGCCAACTGCTGCACATCTACAGACATAACTTTTCCTGTTTAAAATGAATTCTGATACTATTCTACCTGTTTACACCACATAACTTGCGGATAATTCATGCCAATTGTATCAAAGTATTCCACCGCGCAGATTGAGAAACTGGTTAATCAGTTGCTGGATGTGTTGCATAGCGAACAGGCCACGACCGAACTTAGCCTGATGTGTCTGGGTAATGCGATTAGCCACGTTGTAAATAGCAGTGTACCAGCAGCACAGCGCCAGGCCGTGGTCAGTCATTTTAATCAGGCATTAGCGGATGCCGTTAACACTAAAGCTGGCTAACACCCTATGGTGCTTGAAAACAACCTGTCGCTGGTTAAAAAAGTTAACCGTCTGCTGAACTGGGGCCACTGGTTCTGCTTTTTTAATATTCTACTGGCGCTGGGTGTCACTTCGGTGTATTGGTTGTCGGAGCCGCTGCCTGCCACCTTGTTAGGTCAGCTATATCTGCCGCTGAATTGGATCGGCCATACTGCCTTTTTGTGTTTTTTGTTTTTTATCTTAACCATTTTTCCGGTGTCACTGATCTTCCCTTACCAGCGCCATGTGCGTGGCCTGGCTGCTGTGCTGGCAAGCTGTGCGCTGGTAGTGTTGATTTTTGACGCCTATGTGTACGCTCATCTGGGCTATCACATTGGCAGTGCATCCTTTGAGCAGGCCATAGATTTACTGCGCCAGCAAATTGTGACGAACTTGCGTAATTTTGTGCTGATCGTAATGGCCGTTGGTGCCATCCTGTTGGCGCTGCAGCTCACCCTGAGCAACTATTGCTGGAAAAAAGTGGAACGGTTAAAACAAACCGGTATCGGCGGTATCGCCTTAACGGTGTTTATTGGCAGTTTCAGCTTAAGCCACCTTATTCATATCTACGCAGATGCCAACTTACATTATGATGTGACCCGCCAGGACAATGTGTTACCGCTGTCATACCCGGCTACAGCAAAAACCCTGTTAGCCCGTTATCAATTGGTCGATTTAAACCGCCGGGCCCAGTTAAAGCTGCAGAAGCTTAACCTGCCAGCCAGCACCGGCTCGAGCAGTGAACTGTATTGCGATGTCTCCCGGCAAAGCGCGGCTACGGTTGTGATTATAAGTACTGCGTCAATAGAACAGCACCAAGCCGTACTGCAAAGCCTGAAGCTAAAGCCACTGGAGCAGCATTTTGCCCCGACGCAGGCGAATGAGGCTCTGTTAAACCTGATTTACAGCACCTTTAACACTGAACCACAGCAGGCGCTGGACAGTTTGCAGCAAGCACCCGGTTGGCTTAACCAAACAGCGGCGCACGGTGTCAGCATAAGCCGGCAAAGCAGCACTGAGCTGCCGCAGCTGCCCTGGGTAGCACCAAGTACGCCAGGGCAATTTGCCATTGTATTTGATAACACTCCAGCACAGCATTTAGAACTGTATCAGCAGTACACCAATGTGCTGCTGTTGCAGCTGAGCGCCGGTTCTGCGCAATTTCGTCTGGCGCCGGTACCTGCCTGGAGTAACTGGACGGCGCTGCAGCAACTGCAGCCACATAGCGTAACGCAGCATTTAGACATAGTACCGACGCTATTAGCGCAGGCCGGTTGCGACGACCATACAAGCTGGCTGGGTGACAATCTGCAAAAGCCACTGAATTTACCTAAGCTGACAATAAGCGGCGATGAAATTATCAGCTTTAAAAAAGATAAAATGTTAATACTGCGTACCGATGGCAGCTATGGGGTATGGTCAGCCGGCACCCTGCTACCACTTAACGAAAAGCTTGATCAGCCGATGCTGATTGATGCGTTAAAACGTATCGATACACCGACACTGACAACACCTTAATGCACATTGCCGGATGGTCTTTTCACCGGCCGGCCGGCAAGCTGCCCCTGGCGCGCGGTCACCATCTCGGCCCCCACCGCCGGGCCGTAGCCGCGCCAGATGGCCGGGTTGGTGCCGATCACGACTTTCCCGCGCAGCCCGCGCTCGCGCAGCCGGGCGCCCAGACGCAACACCTCTCCGGGGCCGACATGGACCGGATAGGAGCGCTCGCCGAGGTCGATGGAGACGGTCCGGCCGAGGTTGCTCATACGCTGGCGTACTATAGCAGAAGGCGAGCGGTCCGACAAGTTGACAGGCGCCCTGGCGGGGGCTACCATGCCTGTGCTGGAGCGGCTTGTGCGCAGTCTCGACGACACCCCCGACATGGTCTTCGGCACCATCTGGAAGGACCTTCTGGCTCGCTACGACGAGTTGAAGAAGGACCGCGAGCGGGTCGGTGTCGAGGCGCGCGTGGCCGTGGTCGGGCGCTCCGACACGCGGCCGGACGAGGTCTTCGAGGCCCTCTTCGGCGTGGCCACCGGCCGCGCCACGCGCGAGAACCACGAGGCGACCTGGGAGGTCCAGGCGACCTTCGATGTCGATTCCCTGCCCGGCGGCGGGCACGTCGGCGGGGACGGCGACGAGGAGCGGGCGCTGACCTTTCTCCGCGAGAGCGATGCCATCTTCCTGACGCTCCTGCCGGACCGTCGGCCGACCGAATTGGAGCAGGGCCTCTACGACCACCTCCGCCGCTTGCGGCGGGTGCACTGCGTGGTGGTCCACCAGCCGGCCGACCACCCGGCCGAGCCGGCCAGCCGTGACGCGGCCAGTGCGGCCTGGGCGAAGTGGGAGTTCGAGCTGCGGCGCGACCTGAATGACCGGGACCTGACCTCCTTCCAGGTGCAGGGCCTGGCGACCGGAGACCTGGTCCGGCTGGCCCGTCACGTCAACGAGAAGTTCGACCCCCGCTTGCGCCTGAGCTTCCTGCGCATGCTGAAGCACCACGGCGCGCGCAACGCGCTGGTGGTGGACATGATCAACGGCACCAGCCGGACCGCGTCGGTGCTTGGGCTGAACCCCATCCCGTACGCCGACATCATCGCCATCACGCCGGTGCAGGTGTTGTTGGTGTGCCGGGTCGCGGCCGCGCATGGCCGGCCGATCACGGTCCGCTGGGCCTCCGATTTCATCGCCGTGTGTGGCGCCGTGCTGGCCGCCGGGTCCGGGTTCAAGTCCCTGTACCGCGCCATCAAGGGCGGGTTGGTCGAGCCGTCGCTGCCGTTGCAGATGGGCCTGGGCGCCGGGGTGGCCTGGTTCGGGACGCAGGTCGTCGGCCACGCCGCGCGGATCTACTTCCAAAGCTGGGGCTCGGCGACCATCAAGGAAGCGGCCGAACGGGCAGCGCGTCTGGTCTTGGAGAACGGTCCCGGCGAGTGAAAACAAGACGCGGCGGCCGGAGCCGCCGCGTCACGTCCTGGGCAGGAATTGAACCTGCGACCTCCTGCTCCGCAGGCAGGCGCTCTATCCCCTGAGCTACCAGGACACGGCTGGTAATCTAACACGCGGCCGGCGGCCCGTCAAGCCGGACGAGGGCGAACCGGGGCGCGTCGAGAAGCGTCTGAGACAAGAGAGAAGCGGGCAGTGAATCGGCGAGTTGCCGTGCTGGTGCTGGTTCTGGGAGCGGCGGTCGCGCGCGCCGAGACGGCGGGCGCGACGGTCAACGCCTACTATCCCCTGGCCGGCGGCATGCGGCTGCAATATCTGACGCGCAGCAGCTTGGACAACCGGGCCACGCTGACCTGGTCGGTGACCCACCAACGCACCACCGCCGGGCCGGAGGCGGCCGAGGTGGTCTGGGTCAAGAGCCTGGCCTCCCGCTGGCGGCGGGGCCAGCCGGTGCAGCGCGAGGAGCACTACCTGCGCGAGGAGCGTGGCGTCTTCACCCCGGCCGAGGACGATGCCGAATCCTACGGCCCGCGCTACCTGCTCCCGCCGGAAGACGACCTGGTCGCCGACGCGGTCTGGGTCTACGCCGGGCTGCGCGCCATCCCGTTCGCCTTCCATCTTCTCGGCCTGGTCCGCAACAACGATCTCCCGGTGCCCACCTCGGGGCGGTACCACGTGCTGGACGTCGCCCCGCTGGCCACGCCGGCGGCGGAGTTCGAGGCGGCTTGTCAGGTGACCGGCATCGAGCGCTTGACCATCCCCGTGCTCAAGCCGGAGCCCGAGGACGTGCTGCTGCGCTGCCGGCGGTTCTACGTCAAAGGCCTGGGCCTGGTCCGCGAGGACCTCGAGTTCTTGGACATGCCGCGCCTCGGCGCGCTGACCACCGAGCTGACCGGTTGGGAAAACGCCACGCCCGAGGGCGTCCGGCCGGCGGCGCGGGTGGCCAAGAGTACGGAGGGCTCGTGATGCGGCGCGGCTGGGTGCTGAGTTGGGTGCTGCTGACCGCCGTCCTGGCTCCGGCGGCCGAGGTCGAGCGCGGCTTGGAGCTGTTCCGCGCCGGCCGGTTCGCCGAGGCGGAGGCGGTTTTTGGCGCCGCCTGGCAGGGCACTGGCGAGCTGCCGGCGCTGTTCTGGCGCGGGCGCGCCCGCGCGGCTCAGGAGCGCTGGGCCGAGGCCGCCGCCGACTACCGCGCCGTGCTGGAGCGCAAGCCCGAGTCGGTCCCTAGCCGGCTCGCCCTGGCCGCGGCGCTGGAGAAGCTGAGCCGCCTGCCCGAAGCCGTCTGCGAGTACTGCGCGGTGCTCGACCTGGAGCCGGGCAACGAAGAGGCGGCGGAGGCCACGCGGCGGCTGGCCGCCGCTCCGGCCAGGCCGACGGCGCCGCAGGCGCCGCCGCTGACCGCGGCGCTGCCGCCGCCGGTGGCCGACCAGACCGCCGGGCCACGGCTCGGGCCGCACCTGGCGGTGCTCGCCGACGGGCTGCCCAGCGGGTTTGGCGGTCTGCTGACCGACGGCCGGCTGGACGCCGACGGCGGCCAGCTCCTGGACTACACCTTCGGCTCGGCGCCGACCGAGTGGGAACCGACCTGCGGCGTGTGGCGGGTCTCCAGCCGGTTCGCCTGCGACCCGAGCTGGAGCTTCTTCGGCGGCTACAGCCGCGGGTTGGCGGCGATCTGGAACAAGCGTGAGTTCGTCGGTGACATCGTCGTCGAGGCCTACGTCTCGTTCAAGCACGGGCTGCCTTGGAACTCGCAGACCTGGGGCTACCGGCCGGCCGACCTGTGCGTTACGCTGTGCGGCCAGGGCGACGATCCGGCCAGCGGGTACAGTTTCATCTATGCCGGCGATGAGGGCAGCCGGACGATGATCCGGCGCGGCGACCGGGTGCTGGCCGAGACCTCGGACCCGCGGTTCCTGTCGCCGTCCTACAACGACGTGAGGCCGGCGACCGAGGAGTTCCACCGCCGCTGGTGGCAGCTCGTGGCGAGCAAGTCGGGTGACAAGCTGACCTTCTACGTCGACGGCCGCCAGGCCTTGGAGGTGACCGACCCGGATCCGCTGGACGGCGGGCGGATCGCGCTCTGGACGGTCCACAACGGGATGATGGTGGCCCGCGTGCGAGTGGCCTACCAGACCGAGCGGGTGCGGCGCCAGCCGGCGGTGGTGGTGGCCGAGCCGGTGCCGCTGCCGGCCCAGGTCGACCGCCTCGCCGCGCGCTGAGCGGAGGGAGCCGTGCTGGCGATCCTGGCCGTGCTGGTGACGGCCGCCGAGTGCCCGGCGGACATCGGTCCCTGCGTCGGCTGGCAGTCGTCGCTGGCGCTCCCGCCTGACGCCGTTGCCCTCGACGGCAGCCGGCTCTACGACTACACCTTCGGCTCCGCGCCCACCGACTGGGAGCCACGCGGCGGGACCTGGTCCATCACCAGCCGGTACGCCTGCGAGCCCGAGTGGAGTTTTTTCGGCGGTCATGGGCGGGGGCTGGCGTCGATCTGGAACAAGCGCGAGTTCCTCGGCGACATCGCCGTCGAGGCCTACGTCGCCTTCAAGCACGGTCTGCCCTGGGCGCCCGACAAATGGTTCTACGTGCCGACCGACCTGAACCTCAACCTGTGCAGCCGGCCGGGCGAGCTGGCCAGCGGGTACAGTTTCATCTACTCCGGCCGCAACGGCTCGACGACCATGATCCGGCGCGGCGAGCAGATCCTCGCGGCGACCACCGACCCGCGCTTCCTGGACCCCCAGTTCACCGACCACAACCCGCTCTTTCAACGGGATGAGGACGGGCGCCCGTTCGGTCAGTTCCACCGGCACTGGTGGCGGTTGGAGGCCAGACGGACGGGGCGCCGGCTGACCTTCCTGATCGACGGCCGGGTGGCCCTCCAGGCCGAGGACCCCGCTCCGCCGGAGGGCGGGCATGTGGCGATCTGGACGATGGGCAGTGGGCTGGTCATCGCCCGGGTGCGGATCGCCTACCAGGAAGAGACCCGCCGCGCGGAGCCGGCACTGACCGTGGATGAGCCGACGCCGTTGCTGCCCTGAGCGCAACGGCCAGGGACCAAAGAGACCAAAGGGACACGCAACGGACGTTGTGCGTGTCCCTTTGGTCCCTGTGGTCTCTTTGGTCCCTGGCCGTTGCGATCAGAGCTGCGTCGGTGGCGCCGGAGCCGGTTCCGGCGTCGGGCCGAGGGACTCGCCCGGCATCGGCGCGGCCGACGGCACGGCCGCCAGCGGTCCGCGGGCCGCTGCCAGCTCGCTGATCAGCCCGTCGAAATCCGGCTTGGTGCCGGGAATCTCGCGCCGCAGGCGGGCCTGCACGGCGCCCGACCTGGTCAGCGCGTCGCTCGCCGGCGGCAGCACCGCCTGAGCCCGCTCGAGCGCGGCCAGGGCGACGTCGACGTCCTCGGCGACCAGGGCGTGTTGCTGCTCCTCGAGATGAGCGCGGCCCTGGATCAGCGCCCTGCGGGCGGTCTCCAGCAGCTTCTGACCCTCGTCCGCGATGCTCTCCAGCGGCG
>JAANMY010002311.1_pt1 | contig 18357 bp, 21 predicted proteins | sample 7279691 | NCBI WGS metagenome assembly JAANMY01 (sample SAMN14094543, study PRJNA606508) | bioreactor metagenome | isolation source: A lab-scale SPAN reactor treating ammonium-rich wastewater day 388 | place: Ireland: Galway | collected 2018-02-07
GCAGCTGGATAATCAGGTAAAGCAGATATTCCGCCGCTTAAAAGAGCATGGCTATCTGCTGCAGCCGCATAACGACCGGCAGTACTATATTGTTACCGGTAAAATTGACTATTTAATTGATGTTATTCGCTTTATCCGTGATGAAGAACACCTGCCGGTAGAAGACACCCCGACACAGGAGGCTTTAATCTGATGGCCGCGGTGGATAGCGCAATGGCCTCTAACCTGTTAAGCATAGGCGCCGAGCGTTTAGCGCTGCTGGGCAAGCACCACAAAGCGCTGATGCAGGGTTATCTGGATGGCTTTGTTGATGAAACGGCCTTTAGCGAAGGCGCGCTGAAAAAACTAATTGCCGCGCGCATTTTATGGCGGCCGGACGAACAGCACCCCTTAGCGCTGCGGCCGCTGGTGAGCGAGCTGATTGCCAGTATGGTGGCCGATGAAAACCGCCGGCAAATAAACGCCGATGTCGCCGAAAAGCTGGAGCAAATTCGCAACCGGGTGCAGGCATACCGCGATGCGCAGTACAAAGGCGATTACAGCGTAGCCGAGCTGCAACTGCAGCGGCTAACCGAACAGGTGCATGATTTAAGCGGCCAGTTTGAAGAGGCGATAGACAGCCTGTGGCACCGGCTAAACAGCGATTTTGGCTTTGTTGCCAGCCTGGACGACAAAATTCGTGAGAACGAGCGGGCACAAAAGCAATTGCGCCGCTTGCTCGATGGCCTGGAATTGCTGGATTTTAATGAGTTAATTGAGCTGGCCGAAGGCAATAACCATTTGCGTAAGCTATTGGTAAGCCAGCTGCAAAGCCAGCTTAGCTCGCACCACAGTAGTTTATTAGAAGTGCAAAAGCGCTTAGTCGAATTGCTGGCCAAATTCCGCCAACAGCAGGCGCGCTCACGGTTAATTACTAACATGGCGGCGTTTTTGCGCCAGCATCCAAAATACCAGCCAGCCGATTACCCTAACCGCAGTGAGTTGCCGCCGCTGTTTAACCAGGCTGGTGCCATAGTGCCCAAAGCGGCGATAGCGCTGGATAACGCCAGCGAGCGGCAGATTTTGGCCGAGTTAGTGCGCAGCCTGCCACGGCAACAAGGGGTAATATTAACCGGGACACCCAGCGCCAGTTTTAGCCAGCAATGGCAAGACGATGTAATCGCTGCGCGCCAGCAGGCACTGAAAACCGACGTGGAAAACTTCTACCTGCGCGTTATCGACCACGGCGGCAAACTCAGTGCGCTGGAGTATCTGCTGCAACACCAATTGGAGTGGGACAGCGAAATCTGGTTGTATCAGATCATCGCCGAGTATCAGGCGCTGCCGGTAGACGAAAAGCAGATGTTTGCCATCAAACGTGATGAAGCGCCCGCCAGCAGTACCAACCAGTTGCTGATTATTCGTGATATCAGCCTCAGCCTGAACGCAAAGGCGGCCTGATGCAAACTGCACTCAGCCCCGCAGCCTGCCTTTTTCTGCGCCAACTGGCGCCCAAGGTAGCTGCAAGGGGCCGGGTGAAAAAAACGACCAGCCAAAAAGCGGTGCAGGAAGTGTTAAGCTGGTGCCTGATCCAACAGCTAAGCGGCGTCTCTGCCAGTTGCCTGCAACGGCCGGAATTCTACTTTGGATCCGGTTTGCTGCAGCAAATCGCCAGTGTGCAACAAGCACTGGGCCAGCCAGATTTTCGCATCGATATCAGTACCCTAAGCCGCACCGACGCGGCCACTATCAGCACGCTGGAGCAAAAAAGCATTGGTATCAAGCCGCGCCAACAGCGGGTGTTAGTGAGTTTGGCCCAGCCACAGCTTGTTGCCGGAATAGCAGCGCAAGTGCTGGATATCGACTGGCAACAACTGCCACTGGCGCAGTTTGATGCCTTGCTGGTGGTAGAAAACCTCGACTGCTTTTACCAGCTGGATGCCTTTACGCTGGCACTGCCGTACACCCAGCCCCTGATTATCTATCGCGGTGACAGCCAGTACAGCCAAGGCTGCAAAGCGTTAAAAGCCGCCTGGCTAAAGCAAAACAAACCGGCATTGTACTTTGGTGATTTTGACGCCAAAGGCGTTAGCATCGCGCTAAACGAAGGCTACAACGCCATGCTGCTGCCGGAGTTTTCCACGCTGCAACAACACGCCAGCACCGCCATGTTACCAGATAAGCAGTTAAGCTTTATCGCCAGTATCAAAGCTAAGACGGCCACCAGCGAATTTCAGCCGTATATGCAGTTACTCTGCGAACAGCTTAAAGGACTCAGACAGCAGAATATGCAGGATTTGAGACTAGCCGTAATGAATTTAACGGCCTGACGCTGGCTGTTTATCTGCAGGGCTAAGCACTAATTTCTGTTCTGCAATCACCTGCCGAAACCTTTCTGAAGTTGTTGCCCAGTCGACCAAATCCACTTTCCATGGCAGGTCTGACTCGCTAAAGGCTTCAGCTACTTCGGCCAACAATGCCAAAGACAAAGGTGTATCACTGATAATGGCTAAATCTAAATCCGAATAGGGTTTGGCATTACCTTTTACCCGCGAGCCAAAGGCCCATATTTCATATTGCGCCAGGTAGCGCCGCAAAATGGCGCTTACCTGCTGCCATTCGCTATCGCTGACTTGTAACCCTGCAGGTTTAGCCACGGGCAAGGCGCTCGGTTAACTGTGCAGCCAGAAACTGCGCCTCAGCAAGAAAGGCCGGTATGCCGGCGACCACCTGTAGCGCTATATCTTCATCATAGGTATGGCTGGTTTTGCTGCGCATATCCCGATATCCGCGCCAGGCCGGCCAGGCGCCTTGCAGCAAGCCTTGCTCGTTGGCGGTGCGGATCAAATCAGCAAAGGGCATCACATCAAACTGATCGGGCGAGGCAGAGCTTTGTTCAAGATAACGTTTTAGCATTTTGTGGCTAATTTCATAAGTAAACTCAAAGCGCTGCACCAAACCATCGCGGATTTGAATGTCAGTAATATCCTGCTGATAACGTTGTAAGCCTTCACTAAGCCGGGCAATTGCATTGATTAGAGGGCTGATATCTAAAGACATGGTGATCCAGTCTGATGCCAAAGTGTTGCTGTCTAGCTTAACCCAGCACCGCAGCCCTTGCCAGCGTTGTCAGGAACGAATAAACCAGTGCCTGTTAAGATGACGTTATCCGTGCCAGTACCTTAGCCGGTTGTGTTAGCGGCAGCGCGATAATAGCGGCTTCGCCTGAGCGCGGAAAAATGCCGGTTAAGGCGGTAAAGTTAACCTGATGGGTTACCAGCACTGTTGGTTGTGCAGTTTGAGCAGTGGCAAATTGCAGCACAAGCTGCTGAGTTTGTTTGTTGCCGTCACCGCGGCCGGCAAAAAAGGAATTTAGTGCCGGTAAAGCAACCGGCTGTGATAACTGCATTAGCCGCGCGGTATCCAGGCAACGGCACCACTGGCTGCTATAAACAGTGATTTTACCGTTATGCTGCTGGCGCAGTAGCTCACCCCAGCGTTTGGCCTGCTGCAGGCCCTCACTGCTGAGATTACGCTGGGTACTGCAATCTTCCAGCACAAAACCGGCTGGATCGCCGGTGCCCGGGGCAAGGGTGTGGCGCATAATCAGTATGGCTTTACCTTCACGCCAGGTTTGCCAGGCGCTGTCAGCCTGCGCCGGCAGCGTGACTAACAGCAGAAGCAGTAACACTACGCAAGGTTTCATATCAGCCTGCAGCAAACCGTGGTAATGGTTGTACGCAGCAAAGCGGCGATGGGTTTAGTGCTTATCGCCCAGAGCATGCTGGCGGGTGTTAAATGCTGGCAGCTTTACCTTTAAGCCAAATAGCCAGCGGCTAAGCCAGAAGCGTTTTACTATCTCATAACCCACCCAGCAACCGGCGCAGGTCAGCGCAATAAGTAATATCGCTTCAATAGCCGCCGGCAGGGCTAATGGCTTTAGCCATACTGCAAACACGATAATCAGGGTCTGGTGCAGCATATACCACGGCAGAATGGCATTGTTGGCGTAGTGCAGCAGGCTGCCGTCTTGATCCAGCTGATTGGTTGGCCGGTTCAGATAACGGCCGGCGTAGCCGATTAAGGCTAAGATCCAGCCCCAGTGGTTTAGGGCCAGTACCACGCCAACAATCAACCTGCCGCTGACGGATTCGCCAAAGCTGGGGGGAATACTGTCGAACAGACCATTGCGATCGGCAATAATCAGGCTGTAGCAAAGCATGGCGGCCAGCATAAACCAACGCCGATACACTATGACTTTTTGCCACCAATTGCCTTGCAGTGCAAACAGGTAACCGGCGATAAACACCGCGAAATATTTAGCATGGTTATACCAGTCATCAAGCAGTGCATGAGTGGAAGGATAAGCCGTTTTAAGCATTGTCCAGGCATAAATCAGGCTCGCCATTACAACAAGCAAGGCAATACAACCTGGCAATCGCTCTAATCGACTCGCCAGCCAGTTCAGCACGGGGGCGCCAAGCAAGACCAGCACGCTGTAGCACCACAGATAGGGTAAAAACCACAGATGGTTCCAGGTTAGCAGGCCAATAGGGCTGTGATGTTCAACCAGTAAGTCCGTGTTAGGGTTGATATATTGCCACCAAAAATTAAGGTATCCTGGCGCAATCAGCTGTTGTGACAAGGCTTCGTAATAAACCTGCGGCACCACGACGATAAACATACCGCACAGTAACGGGATCAGTATACGGTTGCTGCGCAGGCTAAACAGCTCAAGCCCAGCGCTGCGGCGCTGCGCCAGTGCCAGCGCCATAGCGCTGATAAAAAACAGCAGTGACATGCGCCACTGGTTAGTCAGGATCATCAAATTTTGCAGCATCACACTGGTGGTATCACTTTTAATATGCCAGCCCCAGTCGGCGACATAATACATACCGATGTGATACAAAATCAGCAGGCCAAAGGCCAGGCTGCGTAGCCAGTCCAAATCATAGCGGCGGGTGTCGGTGATAGTTGTCATGCTAAAGCTCCGTTGTGGCAGTTGCGTTATAGTGCCTGGCTGCACTAGCATGCAACACAGACAAATGGCGCTGCGGCGGGCTTTAGGGATAACAGGTGGCTAAGAGTGACAAGCGGTAAGGCGAAAAGTGTGTTTGAACGGTTTGACCGGCGGCCAGCGTTGTACAGCTATCTGTTGCTAATGTTTTATTTTTTTATCAACGCCGCTATTAATGCCAGTTCTGTGTGGATGGAACATAGCCGTAACCCACTAAATAATTTATCGGTGTGGGAGCCAATAGTATGGGAATACAGTAGCGCGCTCAGTACTTTGCTACTTTGCCCGCTGCTGTTCTACTGGTTTAACCGCTACCCGCTTAAGTTAGTGTCTTTTCGCCGCCAGTTGCTGGCACACCTGTTTGGTTCTGTGGTGTTCTCAGTGCTGCATGTCAGCATCATGGTGGCGCTGCGCGAGCTGGTGTATTACTGGCAGGGTGGCAACTATAACTTTGGCCCGCTATTACGCGAGTTTTTCTACGAATATCGTAAAGATGCCTGGGGTTACATTTGGTTTTTACTGAGTTATCAGTTGATCATGTTCGGTTACAGCCGGCTAAAAGGGGAGGCGCATCAGCTTGATTCAGCTGAAGATACGGTTGAGGCCAGCGCTTTGCAAAAAAGCCAGAAAGCGCCGGAGCATTTTCTGGTAAAGAAACTCGACAAAGAGTTTTTAATCCGCACCGATGATATTGAATGGCTGGAAGCCTGTGGCAATTACGTTAACCTGCATAGTAAAGGCCGTATTTACCCGTTAAGGGCTACGCTGAGCAGCACACTGGACTTGCTAAGCAGTAAAGGCTTTAGCCGGATACACCGCAGCCTGGCGGTTAACCATAACGCTATTGATAGTATTCGTTACGATAGCAGTGGCGATGGCGATATTTACCTAAAATGCGGCAAGCAGTTGTCGTTGTCGCGCCGCTACAAAGACGCCTTCAGAGCACTATTCACCGCACAGCCGGAATGATACCTTTAACACTTTAAAATATATTAAGAGAGCTGTTATGTTTTATCGCACCTTTGCCATCCTGCTAACGCTAATCTTAAGTGGCTGCGCCAGTATGGATAAATCGCAGTGTTTAACGGCCGACTGGCGCACTGTGGGCTTTGAGGACGGCAGCAATGGCAAGCCTGAAACGGCAGTAAGCAACTACCGGCAAGACTGTGCCAAACATGGCATAGCACCGGATTTAACTCGTTACCGCCAAGGGCACCGGGAAGGTTCAGAGCGGTTTTGTACCCAGACGAATGGTTTTATGCAGGGTAAGCGGGGGGCGGCCTATCAGCAAAGCTGTGCCGCCGATTTGGAAGCGGGATTTTTAACCGGCTACCGTGATGGCAAAAGCCTGTTTGAGCTGCAAAGCGCGATGAATACCGCCCGCTCAGCACTGGATAAACAGCAGCGGGCGTTAAAGCAGTTAGAAAAAGACATCAGCGTAAAAACCGAGCTGTTGGTTGAAGATGGCTTGTTAAAAGACGAGCGGGTAAGCATTTTGGCCGACATTGAAGCGCTGAAAGCGCAGTTAGTTGAAACTGCCGATGCCTTGCCGGCATTGGCGCGTGAGGTTAGCCGGGCCGAACGGGCGTATCAGAAAGCTGAGCAGCGTTTCGCCAACTACCCCTAAGCTTAGGGCGATAACACCTTAGGTGCTATCGCCGCTGCACTGGCCTAGCGGCCATCGTTAATATCGTAAATCACTTTGGCTGCCAGCGCCGGGTTATCTAATTTAAGTTCAACTTGCTGGCGCAGAATGATATTGCCCTCTACCACGGCATTTTCACCAATATGCAGTACCGGCGTACTGTGGTTACTCCAACCAAAAAAGCTTTTGCGCTTGCCGCGGGGTTTGTAAATGACATCGCCCTTTACGACCGTACTGCCGCTTAGGGTAATGTCGCCATTTACCGTGCTGATGTTCTGCACCACTTCACTATCGACCAGGCTAATATCACCATTGACGGTGTCGATATTGCCAGCCACTGTGGCGTTTTGGCCCAGGCGGATCTTGCCGTTGACGGTTTCCAGGTTTGTCGCCACGCTAAGGCCGGTGCCACTCTCAATGCTGCCATTAACGGTTGCTGCGCTATTCAACTTAACATCATTACGCAGTTCAATGCTGCCGTTGACGACTGAGATGTCATTAGCGCTGCTGTTACTGGCCATTTGCACACTGCCGTTAACCAGCGAAATGTCGCCGTAATGCTGCTGGCTGCCAACGACGGCAGAGCCCATGACTTTGTCGATATTAATGTTGTCAGCATAAACCTGGGCGACAAAACAGCTCGCTGCAATTGCTAAGCTTAAACCCGCTGCCAGTTGAGATACTTTCATGGTGTTATCCTTGTTATGTTTACTTTTCCTGACTTTGCAAAGCTTTTGCCAAGTTTAACTTTTTGAAATATATGAATTTAATTTTAATGATGGGCAGTGGAAGGTGTTATTTTTACTAAATTATAGTGAAAAGGACCAACCTGAAGTGGTGTTATTGCTCGTCATCAGCGTCGCGCAGCCGCGCTTTACGCGCTTCTGCCTCGGCAAAGGCGGCTTTTATTTGCTCCAGTACCGCATCGACATCAGTTTCGCGGGTGTCGGTAATAAACTCACCGCTTAGCTCTACGTCAGGGTGTAACTCACCGGCTTCATACAGTGCCCAAATTTCTTCAGCGTACTGGGTGGTAAGTAGTTCCGGGGCGTATTGGCCGTAATAGTCGCGCATATTGTTTACATCGCGACAAAACATCCATTTCGCGTTGTTATTGGCGGCGGCATCTACCGCTTGTGGCAGGTCAATCACGACCGGGCCGTGATCGTCCACCAGTACATTAAACTCAGATAAGTCGCCGTGCACTAAACCTTCGCACAGCATAATGACAATGTAGCGCAGCATGGTGGCATGGTCGGCGATGGCTAAATCGGCATCCATCGCCACGTCGGCCAATCGCGGTGCTACCATGCCTGCATCGTCGCAGATCAGTTCCATCAGCAAGACACCGTCGTAACAACCGTAGGGCTGCGGCACCCGCACGCCGGCTTTGGCCAGTTTAAACAGTGCATCTACTTCGGCGTTTTGCCAGCTTTCTTCCTGCTGGGCGCGGCCAAATTTAGAGCCTTTTTGCATTGCGCGGGCGCGGCGGGTACTGCGCACCTTGCGGCCTTCCTGATACAGCACGGCCTGTTTAAAGCTGCGTTTATCGGCTTCTTTATATACTTTGGCGCAGCGGATATCCTCGCCGCAACGGACGATATAGACAGAGGCTTCTTTGCCACTCATTAACGGGCGGATCACTTCATCCACTAGCCCTTCATCGACCAGTGGCTGAATACGTTTCGGTATTTTCATTGCGCCGTTATACCTGTTTTAGCCCGCTATAGAAATAGCTATACCGGGCAATAGCTAAATATGTTTTAGTGCTACAGGGTTAAATTAGTAAGGGGTAATTTGCCGCAAAAGTGTGCATTAGGTATACGTATCCGGTATCTTGGGCTAAAAATAATAAAAGCCTTTAAGGTACCTGTGGTTATGCGTTTTTGCTTATCTGTGTTTTGTCAGTTGTCTCTCACCCTAATGTTGCTGGCTGCGTTGCCAGTGTTGGCAGCATTGCCGGTTGACCCCCAGCTGGAGCAAGCACTGGATAAGTATATTCTGCTGTCGATAGACGATATTGCCGCTGCCGAGCAACAGTTGCTTGAGCTAGAGCAGCAACATGCGAATAACCCGGCCATTGCCAGCCGGGTGCGGTTGCTCAGTTATCTGGTTAACTACCAGTTTTACCAACAAGATCCCGAGCGGCTGGAGCAGCGCCTTAACCAGTTACTGGCGCAGGCAGAGCTGACAGAAGATGCCGACACGCTGGCAGAAATTTACGCCACCGAGCTGGAAATACTGCTGTATCAGAACAAGTTAAATGACGCCTTTGTTAACATTGACCGGGCGACACAAGCCGTTAGCCGCGCACTGACACCGCGTGTACGTTACTACGCTAATAACGTGCTGGGCCGGCTGTACAAAGCTGATCAGCAATTTGAAAAAGCGCTGCAACATTTTATCGACGCACTGGATGCGGTGAGCGAAACCGATGATGCTTTCACATTACGCCGGCGGGCCTTTTTAAACTACAACATAGCCCATGTGCACACAGAGCTGAGAAACTGGACACAGGCCCGCAGCCTGACTGAGCAAAATATCGCCGAGGCGAAAAAGTATGGCCATGATGGCTTTTTGCCGGAGCTTTACTTGTTATTGGGTTATATCGCCGGCTCAGAAAAAGATTATCCGCGCGCAGTACACATTAATCAGCAAGGCCTGGCAGCGGCAAATGCGTCGGGCCGTGACAGCACTGCACTTATTTTCGAGAATAACCTCGGTGCTACTTATATCCAGATGGCGCAGTATGCTGAGGCCAAAACCATCTTACAGCAGGCACTTAAGCGGGCGGAACAGCTACAAGACGAGCACAGCAAGCAGTTAATCTTGCAAAATCTGGGCTTTATCCGCGTGATGCAAGGTGAGCATGCCGAGGGTATAGCGCAAATGGAAAGTACAATGCGTTATTTAAGCCAGCATTCGGCTAAAACGGAATATGAACCCTATTACGAATGGTTGGCCAAGGCGTATGCGGCGGCGGGGCGTTATAAAGAACAGGCCGATACCTTGCTGGAGCAAATGGCCTTGCAGGAGGATATCCGCAAAGCCGATAGCGAAAGCCGGCTGGCCGCACTGCAAGACAGGTACGACTCTAAGGCAAAGGCGCAGCAAATTACTATATTAGAGCAAGAAAACGCCCTTAACGCCCAGTTGCTGGAAAACCAACGGCTGCAACAACAACTCGTCTGGTTAGTTGCCATTATTGTTGCCTTTGCCGCTGTTATGGTATTCCAGCTATACCGTAAGGTGCGCCGCTCTAACAAAAAATTATATGAAACCAATAAGCTGCTGGCGTATCAGTCACAACGCGATGTACTCACCGGGCTCTATAACCGCCGTGCGCTGCAAGAGTATTTACAAAAGCGGGCGTTAAAACGTCGCGATGGCGATGTCGTTAGCAGTAGCGTTACCGGCTTTTTATTGCTGAATATCGACTTCTTTAAAAAGGTTAATGACAGCTATGGCCATGCGGCCGGCGATGCCGTGCTGCAAAGTGTGGCGCAGCGGCTGCAAGACACCTGCCGCGACAAGGATATGGTAGTACGTTGGGGTGGCGAAGAAATGTTGCTGGTGTTGGATAATATCGACCCGGGCCAGGTCGCTAGTTTTGTGCAACGGGTATTAAATATCATCGGTGAGCAGCCGGTAACCTTTGACAACCAACAGATCGCTGTATCAGTTAGTGGTGGTTTTATTCACTTGCCGTTTGCCGGTATCAGCGAGGCTGAGCTGGATTGGGAAAAGGTACTGCAAATAGCCGATATGGCATTGTATTTAAGTAAAACTAACGGCCGCAACCAGGTCTGTATGCTCGAGGGGTTAAATGCCCGCTTTAGCGATGTAGAGTCACAGCTTTACAGCGATCTGGCCGGCGCTATCCGCGCAGGCCAGGTGCAGGTGGCGACCATTAGCGGGCCGGGTGGTAATGTTAGCTAGCCCGGCTTTAGCCCAGTTGTTGCAGTAGGTGCAGCACTAAGACCGCCAGCGCTGCCAGACTGATAACACTAAAGGTAAGTACCATGCCAAACACGCGAAACTGCAGCGGCTCTTTCAGCTGGCTGACACCATAAGCATGGCTGAGCCGGCCCAGCAGCAATACCAGCCCCAACACGTGTAAATACAACGGCGCCAGGCCGCTGTACTCCGCCAGAAACATCAGCAACAGTGCAAACGGGACGTACTCGGCAAAATTACCGTGCACCCGTATCGCCCGCTCCAGCGCTAGTTCACCTTTAGTACCAATGCCTACCTGATAGCGGCGGCGCTGTTTAATTACCTTAATACTTAATACAACAAACATCAGCCCCAAAAGGGCGGCGTATAGCGCTGTGGTCACGATCTGTCCTTAATCCAGAATAAATAAGGCTATTATCATAACTAAATTGCGGGCTTTTGTATCTGCGGTTGCAGCAGGGCTTATCCAGCGCCACAGCATCGAGCACTGCGCTGCCGCGATGCACACCACCGGCCAGTTCGGCGGCGGGTTTGCTACGCAACAAATAGCCGCCAAATTCGCTGCTATCGCCACAGCTAAACATACCCAGCTCCGATACGGTGGCTTGCTGCGCGCTCAGTTTGCCCTGGCGCAACAACAGCACCGGCTCGGTGCGGATATATAGATCAATCGGCGCCATCAACATGAAGCCTTTATCGTCTGCGTCAGTCAGTGCCAGTTGTTGCAGTGCCTCATTGCCCCGCCAAATGCCGCCGCCGCCTTCTTGTTGGCTTTTAAGCAACCAGCCCTGGCTAACATCAGCGCTGGCCTGCGCTTTATTGCTGCGCGTTAGCGGGTACATCGGCATAACGGCTTTGGTCAGCAGCGCGCAGTCTGCCTGACTAAAGCCCCAACGCTGCAGCCGTTGGTGCCGGCCAGATAATAAGACATCACTGAGTTTAGCCTGCAGCCACTTACTGCCAGCCAGTTGCAGTGGTATATCGGGGCAGTGCAAAAGCGCAGCTTGCTGCAAACTGGCCCGCAAGGCCAGCTGCGCCGCTGTGCTGTAATCGGTCAGATTATAGCCGGTGCGGTAATACAGCAAATCTACCTGCTCACCGCTGGCAAGCACTAAGCGCTGCTGCGCGTTTAGCTGCGCTTGTTCAAGCTGTGCCAGTGTCAGCCGCTGCACCCGGCCACCCAGTTGCACTATTGCCTGTTGCAGCAGTTGCTGATCAAACAGGTTGTCTTCATCCGGCTCTACTACAAACAGTAATACAGGCGCGCTGTTATCATATTGCTGGCGCAGTGCGCGGGCGGCGGCATATAAGGTATATGCCTGTTGTTGCAGCGCCGGATTAGCGGCCAGGGTTTGATGATGGTCGCTTAGCATAGCGGTGAGTTGCTGGTTAAGTGGCCCCATGCCAGCGGCAATGGTATTTGACTCCACCCAACGCCACTGATCGCTGCGATCGAGCAAAAAGTCATGCCGCATTAACGCCACTGGCATCTGGCGACGGCGTAAGGCATCTGGCAAAGCGGCTAAGCGGGCAAATAAACTGTCGTCCGGCAACCCCCGTAATGCTTGCCTAAGCCAGCGGCTGTCTTGGCTGGCAGCCAGCAGCAAACGGCCGAACAACTGGCTTAGTTGCTGCGCCTGTTGCCATTGTTGCAGGCTAAGCCGCCAGGGCGTCAGGCTAACCGGCGCCGGTTGAAACTGCTTTTGGCTATCCAGTAAGCCCAGCTGTAATGTCTGCATTTGTGGTAAGTAGTGTTGTAAAGCGGGTTTGGCGTAGCGGCGCATCGGTCACACTCCCATTAACAGGTTAATGCTGTAGCCGGTAATGCAGGCCGTGCCCAGCACCACCAGCACAAAGGCCGCCATCAAGGGCCACATAAACAGCCGCTTTAAAATAATCAGCTCTGGCAGGCTGGCCCCGGCGCCGCCAATGGTTAAAGACATCACGGCCCCCAGGCTGACACCTTTAGCCACCAAGGACGCCGCTATGGGTAACATACTGCTGGCACGTACATACAGCAAAATACCGGCCAGCGCCGCCGCCGGAATTAGCCACCAGGGGTTAGCTGTACTCATATTTTGCAGTACGCTGGCCGGTACATAACCATGCACCACAGCGCCAACCGCTACACCCAGCGCCAGGTGCGGTACAAAGCTAAGGGTCTGGTTAATGGCCTGACGCAGGGTACTGCGCCAGGTTAGCGCTGCCGCTGTATTCGTGCTAGTGCTGCTGCAACCGCAACTTTGCGGCAGGGTGACAAAACGCTGAAACTGAAAGTGTTGCAGCAAAACGCCACTTAATATTGCCACCCCCAGCACGCCGCTGGCGTATATCAGGGTGAGTTGCAGGCCAAACATCAGCCAGAGCAGGGCAATTAACACCGGGTTTAACAGCGGTGAGGTGAATAAAAACGTCATCACCGGGCCAAAAGCGGCATTGGCCCGCAGCAGCCCTACCATCATCGGCAGCGTCGAGCAGCTACAAAACGGCGTAATGGCGCCCAGCAGAGCAGCTGTAAAATAACCACTGCGGCCGCTAAGCAGCTCCTGCACCTTGTGCCGTGGTAGCTTATGCTGCAGATACACTACCAGCATGCTGATTAAGACAAAAAGCAGGATCATTTCACTAAAGGTGATGATAAAGAACTGTATCGCTGACAGTAAGCTGGAGGTAAACATGGTGCTATCCTTTTGTGTTACTAGAAAAATGGAAATATTTATTGCTGTAATGCCGGCAGGCATCTTGTCCATTCATAAATATTTCTATGAATGTCGAAGCATTTTATTTCCGTAAATATGGAATTGTCAATACAGTTCGATAAAGATAGAATTAAAAGCGGATTTTGCATTGGAGCATGTTATGCAACTTGAACTTGCCGCCGCCCGGCTGGCCGAACTTGGCCACAGCACCCGGCTGGCGATCTTTCGCTTATTGGTTAAAGCTGGCCGGCACGGTATCAGTGTCGGTGACATTCAGCAGCAGCTGGACATTCCGGGCTCAACTTTGTCACACCATTTATCACGAATGATTAAAGTGGATTTGGTTGAGCAGCAGCGCGATGGCCGCACTTTGTATTGCCGGTTAAAGTTTGCCGAAGTTGAGGCGCTGCTGGGGTTTTTATATGACGAGTGTTGCGTAGCCGATGGCCAGCCGGCCTGGTTAAGCATGCCGCCCGCACCAGGCTGCAGCAAGAGTCAATGTTGATTTTATTGAACAGAGCCTGCCGCACAGGCAGACCCTACTCTGATAACTATTGCCCACAAGCCCCCGGCTGCCAGTAGCCACTGCTGCTGGAAGACAAGGTATTTATACCCCAGGTCGAGCCGGCCAGCGCTATGTTACTGCCGGTGGCGAAATAGTCCGGTGCATACGGATTGCCGGTACTGTAAGCCCGTCCCGCCAGCTTATGGCTGTAATTATTGCTGGTAAACTGCGCACAGCTATCTGCTGGTGGCGGAGTGGTGTCGCCATCGCCATTACCAGCATTGCTGCAACTTTGCGTTGGGCCAACACAGCTGCCATCGTTGTCCTGCCAGCGACATTGACTGCCAGTTAGTACTTGTTCGCGCAATATAAAGCTGGCAGTACCGTACTCCAGATAGCAGTTGGCATAATTGGTGTAGTCCAGCCGGCCGGCGTTGATATGTTGATCCAGGGTGGCAGTTTGGCCGGCGTCTATAGTAAATGTCAGTTGCTCTGTACTGAACAAACCGCTCTGATCCAGTGCGGTTATCAGGGCGCTGTTTATCCCACCTGGCAGGTTGCATTGCTGTGCGCTGAAACTATCGCCGTTTACGCTAGCGCTGAGCGTTGCCGTGTCGAATTCGACAGATACCGATACCAGATCGCGGTTAATATCAAACACCTTACCGCTTACCGTAGCGCATTGGCCGTTAACACTGACACCAAGCTCAGTGAGCTCGGGGGCGGCATCAGCAGGTGGCAGGCCAAGCAGTACAGCTGTGCTGTACACTTCGCTCACTAAACCATTGCTGTCGCTGGCGCTAACTGTTAGCTGATACCAGTCATCAACCAGCGTTGGGCTGCTTAGGCTAAAGTAGCCGTTGGCGCCGGGTGTAGTGCTGCTGCTTTCAGTTTGCTGCAAGCTATTGGTAAAGCTGGCGCTGACAGTGATACTGTCGCCATCAGCATCAGTGGCGTTACCGCTGATACTGAGCACGTTGTTGCTTTGGCTGACAGCAATATTCGTCAGTTGTGGTGCGCTGTTGCGGTTGACCCGTTTGTTATTTTCCGCAAAGTACTGGCCCAGGTAGCTGGCGTAGTTAATGCCATTCGCATTAATGTAAGCCCCACTGGCACCCTGGCCGCCGGACCAGGCATGGTCGACATTGTTCAGCCATAGCATGGAGACTCTGCCGTCTTGCCACAGGCTTTCGTCGGCGGTGCGGTTACTGCCTGCACTAATCAGATTCTGGCCGCTAAGCCGGTTTACGCCATACAAATCTGCCATCCCATTGGCATTCTGCTCGTTGTAGCACAGGTTTACCGTGGTATCGTTGCGGCCATGGGCAATCGAAGCAATCTGGCTGCTAAAGTGGCTGGCGTAGCTGCCGGCATACTGCGCACAGCGCGTCGCCACATCCGCGGCTTCGCAAGGGCCGATCGCCCCATTAGCGCTGGTGCCAATGCTGGGGCCGGCGCTAATGCCCATACCGGCAAAAATATCCGGTGCCAGGCAGGCGGTAGTATTGGCAAAGGCAGCGCCAGACGATAAACCGGCGATATATACCTGATTAGCATCTATCTGATACTGGCTGTTTGCTGTTAGCGTGGTGGCCAGGTTAATGAGGTTTTTATAGTCGCCGGCAGTGCGGGCTTTAGTGCCCTGCCAGTAAGACCAGCAGCCAAAGCCGGCTTTGTTCATCGCATCGGGTACTGCAATCACCAAACCGTGTTGCTCGGCCGCCTGCGCCAGGTTGGCGGTTAAATAGGCATCTACCGATTGTGTGCAACCATGCAGCACCACAAGTAAACCACGGCCCTGGCCAACTGCCGATACCGTATCCGGGGTATACACATGCACTTTGGTAAAACCGCCCAGTGTCAGGTTTTGCTGCCAGCTACCTGCGCTTGCCGGTAAAGCCGTTGCTGCCAGTGTCAGTGCGGCCACAAGGCCATAATACTTAAATTTCACGTCGTCAGTTCCTTATCGTTATTATTAATAAACACTGAAGCGACGCAGCCTCTCCCTGTCTGTCTAAAAGCGACTACAGCAGCAGGCCTCAGCGTGCTAAAAACTATAGGTGGCTGTGGCCCAAAGCGGTTTAGTACTTTAGTGCAGCATGGTGCAGCAACACGGCTAATGCGTTAAGGTAGCTTGCGGCGGTGGAGAAGGTTGAATATGCAAAAATTAAATAGTGCAAAAGCGACGGTGAGCCTGACCTATCTGGCGGCTTATTACACCCAGCAGGGCAGCGCTATTCCTGTAGGGGCGATATCAGCGCACATGCCGTTGCCACAACAACAGCGGCGATAGCATGGCCACATCGTCTGTATTGCTCTTTTTGGCCGATGCCCTGCTGGTTTTACACTTGCTGTTTGTCTTGTTCGTGATACTGGGTTTGCTTGCCATTTACCTTGGCTATTTTCTTAACTGGCGCCAGGTTAGAAACCGCAGTTTCCGTATGCTGCATTTAATCGCTATTGGTATAGTGGTAGTACAGTCCTGGCTTGGCGTAATTTGCCCGTTAACGCTTTGGGAAAACGCATTAAGGGAAAAAGCCGGTGCAGCCACATATAGCGGCACCTTTGTTCAGTATTGGTTGCACAATTTACTGTATTACACTGCACCAGATTGGGTATTTACGCTGTTGTATACCGCTTTTGGCAGTCTGGTACTGCTCAGTTGGTTTGTAGTACCGCCGCGCGCAGGTAAAAAATGAATAGTCGTTATGTAGGGTAGTTAAACTTTTTTCTTTTAAAATTTATCAATTAATTTACAATGCTTCCCTTTGTAGCTTTATCGGACTTTTAAAATGGATTTGATTAAAGAATGTGGTGTACTTTGCGATGACCCGGCATTTATCTCTTTACTCAACAGGGCTCGAGGTCAAGTAGGCAGCGAGGTTCGTGCTGCAAATAGCCGTGGCACGAGTAATAACCCAGCAGTAGGTCATGACGCGATGCGGGCTAATGCTCCTCTTGGGTTGGTGATTAGAAAAGATAAGGATCTGGGTTACAAATACAGTCGCGTTGGCACTAATGCAACGGCTGGGCGGGAATGTAATGGTACCAATGGGTTGGTATGTAATTTTGTTAATATCAGTGAGGATAATACTGCGGTTGCAGTATTAGTTGGAGTTCCTCCCAGAGTCAGGCTTGAGAGTTTTAACTCAGAACATTTTCGGGCAGTTTATAAGAAACTGGCTCGTGAAACTGAGCGGCCTGTGTTTGTGATGGGCACTGGCACGAATGCTATTGGCATCATTTATGTGACTGATGGCAATACTTTTACACGCGTCGATATGACTCTTAAAGCTAAGAGGTAGTAATGAAAATTCATAAGTACTCAGTTGCTTTGCTGCTGGCAGCCTTCGTTTTTGGCTGCCACGCTACACCCAAAGAAACATACACTTACGATGCGGTAACTACAGTGGTTAACCTTATCGCCACACCTGAGCGCTACTTCAATAAAAAGATTGAAGTAGATGGTGTGTTTATTGGTTTTCACCAGGACCGGCTGTATTTAAGCTCTGAGCATGCTGAAAATATGATTTCATTGTTATCAATCAGTGTGTTGGATGATACGGAAACTGAAGAGGGCAGTTTGACTATGTCAGCTTGTAGCGGTGAATGGGTAAAGTTGTGGGCTACCTTTATTCCGGCACAGCAGCCCGGTATCAGCACAGAGCAAGGCCGCTTAGTAGTTGACAGGGCGATGCTGCATAAAGACGGTAAAACTTGCTGGAAGAGAACGGAAAAGTCACGTTTTTTGACAGACTAACAAGATTAGCGCCAGCCGTGAAGGTTGTGTAAAAAGCGGAAGAAAAGTTAACAATTGGAACTACATCAGAGTGCTATTTATATTTAAAAAAGCAAATGTTACAAATCCATAGAGGTAGATTTGAAGTAATCGCGCATGTTTATGCGCGATTACTTTTTATTTTCAGAGATCAACGAGATTGCCTTAAGCTCTGTTAAAGTTACTATTTTTTATGGTTGGACTCACAACCTTTCCTCTCTAAAAGTTCCATCTCCCATATTTTTGCTTCATTCCAACTGTGGACAGTTTTTCCGCATAAGCAGGATAAGAAATCTTTGTCCCTCATTATTGTGCGAGTGAATCTAAGTTTGTATATAGCGCCGCAGTAGTTACATGTTTTTATCATAAAAAACTCCTCTTTAATAATAGAGGAGGTATTGTTATATCATTTAATGATTTTATTGAATAAGGGGTGCGGTATATTTTTTAAACTTTTGACTGTCATGCAGGCAGAAGTTAGATACACTTTGCTGCCTGAAGTTTTATGATTTTACAACTTGTTAGTTACATATAGTTAAGCCTAAACCTTTGATAATGGCTTCTCTAGCGCCAACTAGTGGCAGATTGATTGATGTCGCAGTCGAAGATTTTAATCGATAACGAATCTTTAGCTCATTACCCTGAATGAGATCTTCAATAAACCCACAGCCTTCATCTTCTAAATAACTGTTCCAAATAGTAGATCACTCAGGGAAGGGAACTCAATGCAGTTTGCGCGATCAGATCAGTCGCCAAACAAACCAAACCCACAAACGC
>JAANMY010002315.1_pt1 | contig 18343 bp, 9 predicted proteins | sample 7279691 | NCBI WGS metagenome assembly JAANMY01 (sample SAMN14094543, study PRJNA606508) | bioreactor metagenome | isolation source: A lab-scale SPAN reactor treating ammonium-rich wastewater day 388 | place: Ireland: Galway | collected 2018-02-07
GGTGAAAATTTTCGGGAAACCGCTCGAGGAGCAGCGCGGGCTGGTGGCCTATGTCCCCCAGCGGGGGTCGGTGGACTGGGATTTTCCCACCCATGTGCTGGATGTGGTTCTGATGGGGAGGTATGGCACGCTGGGGTTATTCCAGCGGCCAGGAAAAACCGACCGTGAAATCGCCTGGTCCTGCCTTTCGAAAGTCGGCATGGAGGAGTTTGCCCGAAGGCAGATCAACCAGCTGTCGGGCGGACAGCAGCAACGGGTTTTTCTGGCCCGGGCTTTGGCGCAGGAGGCCGAGATTTACCTCATGGATGAGCCTTTTGCCGGGGTGGATGCCGCCACAGAAAGAGCTGTCATCGCCCTGCTGCGCGAGTTGAAATCCCAGGGAAAGACAGTGGTTTGTGTGCATCATGACCTGCAGACCATTCCAACCTATTTTGACCATGTGGTTCTGATCAACATGCACCTGATCGCCAATGGCCCGACCACCACCACCTATACCTCGGAAAATCTCCGCAGGACCTATGGGGGAAGCCTGACACTACTCTCGGATGTCCTCAATGCGCTTCCACCATCGGCGCCAGGAGGATAAGCGCCATGTGGGAGCAGACACTGCGCTTCTTTTCACTGCAGGATGCCAATGTCCGTTATGTCGTGTTCGGATCGATACTGCTGGCGGGGGCCACAGGGGTTCTCGGATGTTTTGCATTTCTCAGGAAGCGCTCCCTGCTGGGAGACGCCATCGCTCATGCCACACTGCCGGGAGTCTGCCTGGCATATCTCTCCACCGGCTCAAAGGAGCCGTATGTTCTGCTGCTGGGAGCCATCGCCACCGGCTGGCTGGGAACCCTGTGTGTCGACTGGATACGGCGGTTCTCACCGGTCAAAGAGGATGCGGCGATCGGCATCGTGCTCTCGGTCTTCTTCGGCGCTGGCATCTTGCTGCTGACCACCATCCAGAGCATGGGGCAGGCCAGCCAGGCTGGATTGGACAAATTCCTGTTCGGCCAGACAGCCTCGCTGATGAAACGGGATATCCTGATCCTGGGAGGGCTGGCCTTCTTTCTGTGTGTGGTGTGTTTCCTGGCATTCAAAGAGTTCAAGCTGCTTTGTTTCGATGTCGAGTTTGCGCGAAGCATCGGTTTGCCGGTCCGGTTGCTCGAAACGGTCCTGACCACACTTGTGGTGGCGGCGATCGCCATCGGATTGCAGATGGTGGGAGTGGTGCTGATGGCTGCACTGCTGATCACTCCGGCAGCCGCGGCTCGGCAGTGGACCGACAACCTGACCCGCATGGTCTGGCTGTCCGGACTGATCGGGGCGTTCAGCGGAGTTGCGGGTTCGTTCATCAGCTCCCTGGCTCCACGCATGCCAACCGGCCCCTGGATGGTGGTGACTTTATCGATCCTGTTCGGGCTGAGCCTGATTCTGTCGCCCCAGAGAGGATATCTGACACGCCTTTTCCGCCATACGCAGACACGCACAACCATTGCCGCAGAAAATATCCTGTCCACCATGTATCGCTATGCCGAACCGAACGGGCGTTTCCTGCGGCCGGTCTCAGTCCGTGATATTCTGCGTTACCGCAGCCTGACTTCTGTTGGCGCCCTGACTGTATTGCGTTCGCTGAAGCGCCAGGGCCTGGTATCGGAAACACGCGGGGGATGGCTGCTGACCGAGCTGGGGATCAAATCCGCCGAGAACCTGCTTCGCAGGCACCGCCTGTGGGAGCTGTACCTGACCGAACAGCTGAACATACCGCCCCATCGGGTGCACCGCAGCGCGGATGAGGTCGAGCACTGGATCACACAGGATCAGGAGGACCAGCTGGTGTCGCTGCTGGACAGCCCTCTTCGAGATCCCCATGAAAGAGAAATCCCACAGAGGAAGGATGAATGAGTTTTTCAGCCCGGATTCCATGATAAGGCCATGTCAACCACTTTCTGGATTCTTTTAACCGCCTGCCTGACCGGGATCGCCTGTGGGCCGATCGGATGTTTTCTGGTTCTGCGGCGGCTGGTCATGATGGGAGATGCGATCAGCCATGCAGTTTTGCCGGGCATTGTGGTCGGGTATCTGCTCACAGGAGTGCGCGATCCCTTCATCATGCTGGCAGGCGCACTGGGAGTGGGCATCATCACCGCCTGGCTGACAGGCATTGTCCATCATGTCGGCCAGGTGGATGAAGGCGCCTCGATGGGGGTGGTATTCACACTGCTGTTTGCCATCGGGGTGATCCTGGTGTCTGCATACACGGGCCAGGTGGATCTGGATGCGGATTGTGTGCTGTATGGTGAGATCGCCTATGTCACATGGGACACCTTTCAAATCGGGTCGACTGACATGGGGCCGCGTGCGGTGTGGATGCTGGGGGGAATTGTGGCCATGAATGTCATTTTTATCGTAATGTTCTACAAGCAGTTGAAAATTTGCGCCTTCGATCCTGAACTGGCCTCTTCTCTTGGAATCCCCACAGGAGTATTTCACTACCTGTTGATGACCATGACGGCGATGACAGTGGTTGCCGCATTCGAGAGTGTCGGCGCGATCCTGGTGGTGGCCATGCTGGCGGTTCCTGCTGCGACGGCTTACCTGTTGACCCGTCATCTCTGGTTCATGCTGATATTGAGTGCAGTCATCGGCTGCCTGTCGGGGCTTCTCGGGTATGGACTGGCGGCCCTCTTTGACAGTTCGATTTCAGGCGCCATGGCGGTCGCGGCGGGGATTCTGTTTCTGCTGGCGATCCTCTTTTCGCCCCATCATGGGATTGCGGTCCTGTGGGCGCGCCGGCTGTTGCACAATCGCTGAAAAGATCCCGGCAGGAATCCTGCCATTGGTGACAAGCCCTGATGCTGCAGAATCGGGGATGCCATTTTTCAGATTTCGCCTGTCAAAAACCAGCAAATTGGTAGAATATAGTTTGAGCTTGGGGAGACCCCGGACATTCAGGCTGGCAGGCCGAGCCGATCCATGGCCGGATATCCGGAGGGGACTTTCCCGGGGAGAAGAGAGCATGGAATTAAAAAATCGAGGAGTTCTGATTACGGGGGCAGGCCGAGGTCTTGGAAAAGTCCTTGCGCTCTCGCTGGCCTATTGCGGGTGCCGGCTGGGGCTGGTATCGAGGACCGAAAAAGAGCTGAATGAGGTTGCACGGTCGATTCAGGGGAAGAAAGGCTCCGCGGTAGTGCTCCCAGCGGATATCACAGATTCTGCGGCAGTTCAGAAAATGGTGGCCCGCGCCGAAGGGGAGCTGGGAAACATCGATGTCTTAATCCACTGCGCCGGAGTGGGCAGATACAACCCCCTCGAGATGCTGACGGTTGGTGAAATCGATGAAATGATCGATACCAACCTCAAAGGGACGATTTATGTCACTCAGGCGGTTTACCAGCGGATGCGGATGAAAGCTGCCGGCACCATTATCCATGTCTTATCGACCGCCGCCCGTGAAGGCAAGCCGAGAGAAACCGCCTATTGTGCCTCAAAATGGGGAGTGATGGGATTCAGCCGTGCCCTGGCCATGGAGGCGCGCAGATATGGGATCCGGGTCATGGCAATCTGCCCGGGGGGAATGGAAACCTCATTCTGGGATGCAACTCCAGCCGACCAGCGCCCCCCGGCAAAGAGGCTCATGTCTCCGGAGATCGCAGCGCTGGCAATCCGCCAGGTTCTCGAACTTCCGGAAAACATCGAGGTTCCTGAATACGCCATAAGGCCTTGTGTCTAGAGAGTGGCCTGAGTGCGCCAATGACCAGAGGAGGGATTGACCGCCCCATGCAATGGAAGTCGAAGATTCGGTTGTGGCATCGAGCCTGCATGGTCCGCTCACTGGCTGCCCTGGCAGTCCTGGGCGCCAGCCTCTGCATTGAGGGATGCATGGATTCCCCATTGCCCACCGATGAAGCCAGTCTTTCGGCAACCTTTCATCTGGATGGGAGCACCAACAACGAGGGAGTCGAAGTGGTCCTGCCAGGCACCGCTTACCGTGGCTATTCCGACAGTGATGGACACATAATTTTCGATAATCTTCCTGCACGAACCTATGAACTTCTGGCGCGCAAGGAGGGATATCAGGATTTTCGCGAACGGAAGATCACTCTCGAGCCAGGAGATCATATCGACCTTGGAATCGTCCATCTGGCCGCGATTCCCCGGGATGGAACTCTCGAAGGAGAGGTGGCGGTGGAGGATCTGGCTGCGGCATCCGTGACGATCAGTCTGTTCGGAACCTCGATCTCTTCGATTGTCTCCGCGACCGATGGTTTCTTCCGCCTGGCTGACATTCCCGCGGGTCTCCACCAGGTTCTGTTCGGTTATCCGGATGAACCACCAAGACTGAGCATACCAGTCACGATTGAAGCCGGGAAAACAGTCAGGCTGCCCCGGCTGTTACCCGGATTGAGGCAGGCCAGCACCCACCCCCACCCACTCCCGACCGATGTCATCGACGATGTGACTGATGAGCCAGCACTTCCCACCCCTTCGCCCACAGCCCTGCCAGCTCCTCCAACTGCTCAACCGGAACCGACTGTCGATCCGAATGCCCCGGGAATTGTAAAAGGGTATGCCTTTTACCCGGACCGGCAGGATCACAGCGGCATTCTTGTCCGGATTGTGGATCCGCCGCTCCAGGCCACCACTGATGCAGCAGGACTCTATCTGATCTCTTCGGTTCCGCCGGGCCTGAGGACTCTGCGTGCCGAAGCGGAAGGTTATGAGCCATTTGAGCTGGTGGATCTGACTGTTCCGGCCGGGCAGCTCACCCAGGCGCCCAGGATCCAGCTGCCGGTTCCCGGGGCCTCTCAGGCAAGTGGTGCAGTCTCACGTGTTTATGGCCAGGTCATTCTGGCGGATAAAGGCGAGCAGCCTGGCATCCCGGTATCCCTCGAAGGGACAAATTTTACTGCGATCAGCGGACGTGATGGGACCTTTGTATTCAATTCCGTGCCATCCGGTGTGTATGTGGTAATTGCATCGCAGGAGGGGTATGAACCCGCCACCTATGAAATCGAGGTTCCGGATGATGGAGAGGATGTACCTATCCCGGTAATCACACTCCAGCCAGTGGCCATCTACATGACTGTGCTGGAAACCAACCCGCGGCAGAATGCCCGCAAGGTTCCGGTAACAGACCGGGTGCATGTGGAAATCCGATTGAGTGAAAGATTCATCCCCAGCGCCCTGAAAGGCGCGGTCACTGTCTTCCCGCAGGTTGCAGCACGGATCGAAACCCCCGATTCTGACCTGATCACAGTCGATCTGCTTCGTACCGAACGGCCGGAAGTGCAGTTTGAGACCAGCTACACCATCACGGTCGGAACCTCGCTGGTTTCAACAGAGGGGCATCGCCTGGAAAGGCCTTATGTTCTGCTGTTCAAGACCGGAGGGCCACGGATTCTCGGCAGCCGTCCGGAAGCAGGTTCGAAAGGGGTCATTCTCGCACCGGATGAGCCGATCTGGCTGGATCTGAACCAGCCGATCAATTTGCGGTCCCTTCAAGAAAAGATCCGCATCACTCCAAACTCCGGTGAGGTTCCGGTGCTTCGGCAGGAACGGACTGCTTTCGGGCAGAAGGTTGAAATCCAGATCCAGGTCTCACCCAAAAGGAAATTCCGGATCACGATCCCTTCTTCCATCCGGACCCTGGATGGACAGAAATATGAAAACACCCCTTACCGGATCGAATTCCAGACCGGCGATTATGATGAGCTCCCCGACCGGAATGATGAGTATCTGAACGAAATCAATGACATGCTCGACTACTGAGAGCCATCAGCCTGTGACTCTCCGGGGAGGCGGGCCGGACCGATGATCTCTCAGGCCTCCGAGGGAGCGGTTAAAGTCAGTGGGGATTCCCTGGAGACACTCCACTGGCTCTATTCCATCGAGCAGCGTGCAGTCATCCCGATCAAGTGGATCGTGCTTCTGCTGGCGCTGGCGCTGGTCCTGATTGAAGACCGATCCCTTCTGGAGAAATGGGAAGCCCCAACCCTGCTGGGTGGATACGCCTCCATCAATCTGTTTTTCTCCTGGCTGTTCATCGGACGGAAGATACCGGTCCGGGTTTTTCGACGCTGGAGCCTGGCCTCTCTCCTGGCTGATGTCGTTTTTGTCGCCCTGATGGTTTTGATGACAGGCCATCTCGAGAGCCATTTCTTTGTCCTTTTTTTCTTTCCTGTGGTCCGCACTGCATCACTGTTTCTGCATCCATTCAAGAAGCTCGGGTTTGATTTTCTGATGACCCTGCTGTACCTGGCCTGTGCGGTTCCGGTGGCGAAGGCAGCGGATCCCGAGGTGATTTCAGCAGTGGTATTACGGATCGCATTGATCTGGACAGTGATCCTGACCAGCTCGTTTCTGGTCCAGGTGCTTGCATCCCAGCAGGCGCGTGTGTTTGCAATCAACGAGCGGCTTCGTTATCAGAGCGAGCAGAACCGTGAGGTGCTTTCGAGCATGACCGATGCGGTCATGGTGTTTGACCCCTCCCAGCAGCTGAAAATCTGCAACCGTTCAGCTGAAGACCTGCTGAGAAAGCTGATGGGGGTCCGCCTGCCGGTGGAATCAGGCGGGTATGGCCAAAGCCCCTGGAACCGTTACTGGCAGGAGCCTCCGCATTTTTTCCGGCAGCCCAGCCAGTCCCCCCTGGAAGGCGGCGAGGGAGAGTATCGTTTCTGGGCCAATCTGACTCCCGATCTGATCGCCACCCCCATCGAACGGCTGCTGGAGGAAATACGTTTCAAATCAACCGGCCGGGTGGATAGTGTGTCTCTGACACTCGAAGAGAAATCGGGACAGAAACGATCCATGGTTGCCAGTGCGGCTTCGATCGGCCGTGAAGGAGAAACACGTTTCGGCTGGCTGGTTCTATTGAGAGACATCTCCGAATACAAATCCCTGGAAGCACAGCTGCTGACCACTGAAAGGCTGGCGGCGGTCGGCAGGCTGGCGGCGGGGCTGGCGCATGAGCTGGGTAATCCACTCGGAATCATAAAAGCCTGCGCGAACTTCCTTCGCAAGAAGCTGGATGCCGGATCGGAGCTCTCCGAGGAAGCGGAGGTGCTGGCATCCGAGTCGGAACGCTGCGAAAGGATCCTCAAGCAGCTGCTCGCGTTTGCTTCCCAGGAGCAGCTTCGGATTGTGGATATCGACCTTTGTGAGGTTGTCCAGCGTGGTTTGAATCTGGTGGCATACCAGGCCCCCGATACCATCGAGACCCGCCTGGAAACCACCTTGTCACAGGCTCCTGTTTCAACCGATGAGAATCTGCTGACTCAAGCGCTGGTCAATCTGTTGTTGAATGCAGTCCAGAGCATTTCCGGGAAAGGATCTGTCACAGCCCGGCTTGAGCCGAAGGATGGAGAGGAATGGATCATCCGTATTCGGGATACTGGCTGTGGAATGGGGAAGGAAACCCTGGCGAGGATTTTCGAACCATTTTATACGACACGACAGGGGGGCACCGGCCTGGGGCTGGCCATAACCCAGCGAATCATTCATCGTCTGGGAGGTGAGATCACGGTTCAGTCGGAATATGGACATGGGACTGAATTCACTCTGGTTCTGCCGCGCCGTGCCGAATCACGAGATGAAGGCATTTCGAATAAATGAGTCTGCTCATGCCGGGGAGGCCAGATGCCGATTCGTAACGACAAAATGGAGAGCCACACCAGTCAGAGGCCTGCAGACACAGGATATGTCCTGAGCCGGCGGAGATTCCTGCGGCACACCATCCTCTCCAGTGGTGCTGCCAGCCTGCCGTTGACATTACTGCCAGAGGGATGGAGCTGGGATATGAAACCGATGCGGAAATGCCGAATTCATGGTGGACTGTGGTGGGTTCACGCTGATATGAGAACAGCGAATGAAACATTCTGGCGTGAGCAGGTGCGTTACCAGAAATCCGCCGGTTTCGATTACCTGTGGCTGTGTTCGACAACCCAGGTTATTCAGGCACTCAATCAGGGAGCCCCGCTGGATCCCTATCCGATCCTGATGGATGAGGCAGAAAAAAATGGGATGGAGGTCTTTCTTGAAACCCACACCTCCCCCAGCTGGTGGGTCAATGTGGATTGGGAAAAAGAAAAGAAGTCGAATACGGCGCTGATCCCTGAACTGGCTGCGAGATATGCCTCACATCCCGCTTTCAAAGGGTGGTATCTCGGCTATGAAACACACCATGCCGAGGGTGAATACGGAATCGCTTACAAAGACCTGCTGGTGCATGTCCGGAAGCAGTGCCGGTTGGCGGCCCCGGACAAGCCGGTTTTGATCTCGCCATTTTTTCTTCTCGACCGGGAAGGGCTGCTCGGGTTCCGCTGGATTCCTCCTGATGAATTCAGCCAATTCTGGGCGGATATGCTGGCTTCAAGCGGAATCGATATTCTCGCACTGCAGGACTCGGGCGAGCATCTGGCCTGTTATTCCATCGAGGAGCGCCGCCCCTTCCTCCAGGCGGGACTCGAGGCCTGCCAGCAGGCTGGCAAATCCTTCTGGGTGAATGTCGAAACCGGGGAACTGGACCTTGAAAGTGTGGCTGAATACAAGGAACACCGTGCGGAAATCGACCTGGGTGGGGTGGGCAAATACTGGCAGAGAGTTCCTCTGGAGAAACTGGCTGAAAAGATCGGCCTGGCCTGCCAGTTCAGCGACCGCCTCCTGACCTGGGGGTACGCAGAATACTGGCGGCCTCACCTGGGAGCAGCGGCAAAAGATTACTATGACCGCTATCTGGCCTGGGTGAAACAGTAAACCCCTGTCAGGCCATCATTTGGGTGGATCAGGCGAAGCAGTCAGCCCCTGGAGAGGCACATCTTTCCCGGCTTCCATGATCCGGAAGAAGAAACCCCAGTTCAGCCCGGTCTGTCCAATCTTCAGGAGGACTGTCGATGTGCCGCTGGGGAGTTCGACCAGGACCCGGTCTTCATCGATGGTGCCGGTACGTTGAATCTTGTGGTTCCAGACCTCTTTGCCATTGAGGAAGGCCTTGATGGAATCATTGCTGCCCATGCGAAACTCCGCCTGGCGTGGACCATCAGGAATGGTGACCCAACAGACTGCATAAGCGCAGACATCATTCTTTTCTTCAAATTCAGCCCGCAGATCGACAAAGGCACGCCACTCCGGGGACTGAGTCATTTTCCACTGCACTTCCCCGCCCTTTCCGGGATATCGTGCGGATAGATCGACTGCGGATTCGGGAGGATAGGGGGTGTCATGCCCCTCCATGCCGGGGTTGTCGAAAGGCCCAATGAGCCGCCAGCGGGTGAGGAAGCCCTGTTCCGGGGCGAACTGGTCGGAGATGGCGCGCCCGGTTTTTTCATGGGCGATATCCGCAAGAATGAAGTCCTCATTGAGCGAATGGAGGCTGTCGATCGAACCTTTCATTCCATCCACATGGGCCTTGTAGTCTTCATAATTCAAAATTTTCTGTGGACTCTGAAGGGCCAGATAGTTTTTCATCTCCTGGAACGATAACTCCACCATCTGAAGCCGCTGGCGAACCTTCACGGAACGCATCGCTTGAGGATCGATGCTGTCGAGGGCCTGCTGGCAGCGATCGATGACTTCAGGCGGGAACAGTTCTGGATACTGGATCAGGCCCCATTCCGCCTTGGGGCGAAAGGCTTTGATGGTGGACTGCATGGCCTCATAGAACTGTTCCATCGCGGGAGCTTCTTCTTCAAAGAAGGCCTGAAGCATGTCTTTGAAAACCGCATGGCCATCTTGATCAGCATCCCACATCATCTGGGCGGCCACATAATAATTTGGATAGTAGGCTGCCCAGGAGTTCTGTCCTTCGAAAGAAAGCCCTTTGATGCCCAGCTGTTTGTAGATGGGCGCCTCATGGATATGGGCTTCCCACATCGGCCAGGGCAATGCGCCACTGTATGGAACCGGATCATACTCATAAATGATCAGCCGTTTTGTATGGCGGCTCCACTCCTTCAGGAGTTCCTTGAAGTCCTGCCGGGATTCACAGAAAGCATCACCCACCCCATGTGCTGAACAGAAGGCGCTCGTGGTGATGAACACGGTGGTGTGAGGATTAACCGGGGTTTTCTGTGGCGGGTCGGTGTGATTCAGGTTGTAAGAATAGGTGGTCACACACGCCCCGGGGTGGGTTTTATGAAGTCCATCGAGAACCTGGTTGAGGAAGATCTGGTAACGGTCCGAAACGCTTGGCTTTCCCCCACGATCCATGTGGCCGACATCGAGGGCCTTGCAGTGTTCGCACTCACAAAAGTCATGGTTGTCATCCGGACAGAGGGAATAGGATTCAACGTGAGGATTCTTGTCGAGAAATTCCCGGATGCTTTCCACGATCAGTTTCACCGCTTCCGGATTGGAAGTGCATACCTGCTGCGGGACACGTTTGCCGCCAACCAGTGAGTAATACTCGGGGTGCTGTTCATAAGTCGCTTTGCGTGAGAGTGTCTGGATCAGGTTATGGCCATGTTCGATCGCCGGCTTGCCCATCCGGTTGCGCCGCAACCAGTCGTTGTAACGGGCAGATGCGGCTGGAGAGCAGCCATAGGCATACCACACGATGCGGTAATCGAAATCGGGGCCATCGACTTTTTCATCGACAGGCAGGGCCAGATTATTCGTTCGAGGCAAACACTCTCCGATATCTCCAGGCATGATCCAGCGGCACCCCAGTTCGCGAAGAAGGGTGTAGATGGCGTGGCTGGTTCCTTCAGGCGATCCGCCGATCAGGAATATTCCCTGGGGTGAAACTTTGTAAAAAAAGGCTTCTCTGCCAAGCTCCGGGACAGACACAGGGAGGCTGGTGAACTGCCCTTTTTCGCCCACATAGAGCGGAAGCAGCCCAGTGCGTGATGATTCGGAAATTTCGACATCAGAAATCGCCCACAGACAGCGTTTGAGGTCCGCGACAGCCACATCACCCGGCTGCCCGGGCGTGGCATCACGCACCAGATAAACAGCTGCGCGGCCATTTTTGACCAGGGCAACAGACTCAGCCCCGGCTGCAACGGCAGAAGCACAGAGCAGCAGAATCATCACACAGACCGGTTTGAGATTGAGATGCTTCATGGGGGCACTCCTCCTCTTTACAAAAAGGGGCCACAGCAGTGCCCCTTCGAGTTTCAGGAACTGCAAAGCCGATGCCTGCAGAAACAGGCCTGCCCTCAGGGGCAGGCTGGGCAGTTTACCGGCAGGACCGATCCAATGATATTCATCAGTGTCGTCTTCAATTTTTCGGCAAGCTCTCTGCAACAGCCGGAGGGCGCCATCGCGGATACGCTTGTCTGGACAGGGGGTGACGAAACATATTCGGCTGGACTGATTCGGAAGAACAGCTGGTCAGCCGGATCCTGGATCCGGAAAGCGAATCGTGCCGGATCTTTATCCTGATTCAAACGAATGAGGATGGTATTCCAGCCACGCTTGAGTGGAATCTGGAGAGAGTCCTGATCAATGGAAAAGTCTCGGCTGCGAGTCACCTCATGCTGCAAAGGTGAAAGGATCTCCGATGGATCGCTGGAAGCAAAAAAGGCTTTCATTTCACGATCCTCGGAGGAGAAGACTGCACAGGACGCATAAAAAACACCGGAGGCTGCGCCGATCACCTCTCTGGCATGGACAATCCCATCTGCTGATTTGTATTGGTGCCAGGAATAAATCTTCCCACCCACCTCGAGTGTTCTTCCTTTGCGCATGTTGAGGAGATCCTCAACCATTGGCTGGTCAATAAAATCACTGCCAAACGGGCCGATGACAAGCCAATCGTGTATCAGATTCCGGTAAGGACGAAGGACAATCGCATCCAGCGCCAGGCTGAGGCTGGCTGCATCATCACGGGGTCCAGTAAGAACCGCAGTGATCGTGTTATCTTCCGGGGTCAGACGGACCCATTCCTTAATTGGTTTGCCTTTGTGGAAAAAGACAAGGCTTGAGGACGGGAGCGAATCTACAATGAGAGGCTCAACTGTATACTTGTTATCTTCGCTGACCGGGAGCCTGAAAGTCACAGAGACACCCGCCGGGCCGGAAATCCGAAGTGCCTGATGATTGGTGGCTTCTCCGGGAAGCAGCGAGTCATCGACTATTTCGAGCTTGGCAGTGGTCTGCTCTCGAACACAGGTGGATTCGGCATCCATCGCTCCGGGAATCGAGGGTCCCTGCGGGATTCGCTGGCCGACCGGAACAGAGACGAAGAAATCCTTTCCACCGGGAGCCTGATACCAGTAAGCCATGGAGCTGAAATCATTTTTTGGAAGTCCAGCATGGTGAGCGGCATAATTTTCCATGGTGAACCGCAGGGATTGTGCAAAGGGAATATCATCGGAAATATGCCAACGATACAATGATTGTCTTCGCACCTTTTCCCAGTCACCTTTTGAGGAGCACCCATGATAAGGATTGGCAAAATCACGAATCCCCCAGGCATCACCAAAATAATCCTCTGAACCGGTGCCGAAGAAGGAAGGAAATTTTTCACCATCCACATAAATCTTCTCATCACCTTCTCCCCACCAGCCACCCACCAGATTATCCGGGTACAGCACCGCGCCAACAAGGCGGCCCGAGCCTGTGCAGTCGAGAATGGGGTAATCAAATTCACTGCTGGAGATATCCCTTCTCCAACGGGCATGGAAGAGGGTTGTGCCGGCCGGGAGATCGCCTGGAAGCCATCCCGCTTTGAAACGCAGATTGGCGGGATGTTCCCCCTGGTTGGTGACGACAACTCTGGCCGACTGATGGAAGGGCATCCGCCAGAAACAGTAGTTCAGGGCATCCCCAATGCCCATCGGGAGGCTTTTGTATGGATTCTCCTGCCAGGCTTCGCCGAAGAAATCACCGATGGGGGCTTCGACAGCCGGAATTTCGTTGCCATCCCAGAAGATCTGCAGCAGCACCTTGCGCCGGGCATAGCGGTCCTGTGAGGCGAGTTTGGCAAACAGCTGGCGGATTGTCCCCGGCCCTTTGAGGTCAGCTACAGCCAAGCGCTGGCCGGGTGCCAGGCTTTCGGCCTTTTCAACCCACTGAAGGCCATCTGCTCCCTGGGGATCGACTCCGGGCTGCAGAAGAACATTGCACACCCGTTGAAGAGCCGCCTCTTCTTCGGGAGTCCGCTCCAGGCGGAAGGTGGATACACGGGTGTCCTTTGGAAAAAGGGAATAGCCGATGTGGTAATACTGGCGGTGGGCTTTGTCGGAAGTCACCTTGCAGCTTTTTGCAAAGGGGATCGGCATGTAGCAGTTGGAAGCCGGGTTGTCTCCGCCCAGGTCCGCGCGCCGTTGCCACACCAGCGGGCGTGGGAAAGGTGATTTATCCTTGCTGAAAAGATCATTGAAATCAAATTCCAGGCTGGGGGTGGTGGCTCCATCGAAATAGAAGCGGATCCTGCCTTTGGGGTTCGCTGACCAGATCCGCCAGATACAGCCCGGGCCTTCCATTTCAGCCATAACGGCTTCACCGGTATCCGGCTCGACCCGGATGTAGTACCCGGCATCCCCATTGGCATCCCAGCCGATGTATTCATCCTTGTCCGGATCATACCGGGATTCACGGTTGTAGCTTGAAAACTGTTTCGCAGCCACTCCCGGTTGTTCCAGGGTGGCAAGGCGATCCAGGTCGATCAGCCGGTCATAGAAATGCGCCGCGCCAAGTGGAGTGGGTGTGCTGGTCGGAGTCGGAGTAAAAGTGGATGTGGGTGTTGGAGTCGATGTGACTGTGAAAGTCGGTGTGGAGGTATAAGTCGCTGTGCTTGTGAAAGTTGATGTGGGTGTTGTTGTGGATGTCGGAGTCGGAGTCGGAGTCGGCAAAGGTGTGTGGGTCGCTGTCGGGACAGGGACCTGAGTGGCTGCAGGCACCGGAGCCGGTTGAGCCGGAACCTGTACGGATGCAGAAGGCACATCGACCGATGCGGTCGATGAAACGACTGCCGCTCCCGTGGCTGATCCTGGGTCGCCGGCATTCTGCTGAGCAGTGCCGGGTGTTCCCTGCCACAGGATCCATGACAGGGCTAGAAAAGTAAAAAGCGCTCTTTCAACGCGCATCGTTCGCTCCCCCTCTTGAAAACGATCGCGGTATCTGGCTGCAGGAAGCAGCCCCCCAAGGACATAACATACTTAATTTTTTCTGCTTTCGCAAGGAAACCTTGTGGATTTCACAATGAAAATTCTGCTGTGCAGAACCGGGCCGAATCTGCCAGGCCAGAAGGATCAAGTGCTGCCAACTCTGCGAATTCATTCAACAACACAATAGAGGTAAGATCGGGGGCAATCACCGGTGGATGAAAGGAACCATCAGCAATGCGGGTAAAAATAATCAGCCTGTGTCTGCTGCTGTCGACAGCGGCTGGCCCGGCAATGAGTGCAGAAGGGGAGGCAGCCATGCAGCTTGTGGAAGGCGGGGTATTTGGAAAAGCGTTGAACCCGGGAGAAACACCACCACTCGCTTTGCAGAATGAAGCCTATGTCCTTCCTCCACTCACAGTGGAGTGCTGGGCCAAACTGGATAACAAAAGCCAGTACAATATCCTGGTGTCCAATGAACCCAAAGCTTCGGGAACACATTGGGAATTGTATGCCTCCGCTGCGGATGGAGTCCTGGCGGTGTATATGCCGGGTTACTCACCCGCCGATGTCCGCAGCAACCGGTGCATTGTCGATGGCCAGTGGCACCATGTGGCCTGGACTTTCAATGGGCGCATCTCAAGGTTGTTTGTGGATGGAGAAGAAGTGATCCAGTCCCCGGTCCGGCTGAACCAGAATATCCAGCGTGAGCCTGGGCCTCTCTACATCGGAAAAGCGGCCGGGCTGGAGCAGCCGATTGGATGCGATGGCCTGATCGATGAGGTGCGAATCTCAAGCACAGTCCGGAATATCGATGGGAAGCCGGACCAGCCATTTACAGCAGACCAGGACACCATCGGCCTGTGGCACATGGATGAGGTCGATGAACGAGGGCTGATTCCAGATGCATCGCAATTGCAGAATCACCTCCGGCTTAACCCGGTACTGCGCATTTCGATGGATGAACTCGATCGGGAAAGCTTCAAAGCCGGCCCCTCGCCTCTCGACAGCGAAGCGCTGGAAATTGGCCTCAAGGAAGGGGAAGGAAGCCATCCCGAGGGAGCAGTGGCCCTGCTGCTGGATGGGTTGTGGCAGATGGCCGAGGGGGGAGATCCAGGCCAGCGTTTATCCGGCGAGTGGGGCGATGCCATTCAGGCGAGGGTGCCCGGAAGTGTTCATACCGCCCTTTTTGAAGCGGGGAAAATACCCGACCCCAAATTCGGCCGCAATGATGCCATCGCCCATGACAAAAGCTTCAACACCTGCTGGTACAAAACCACATTCAAACGGCCTCAGGGTGCGGAAGGCGAGCGGCTTGTGTTCGACGGAATTGCAATCCGCTGTTCGGTCTGGCTCAATGGGGAGTTATTGGGAACCCATGATGGAATGTTTGGCGGACCCGCTTTCGATGTATCGGGTGTGCTGCAGGAGAACAACACCCTGATTGTCCGGATCGATCCTGCTCCCGGGGACCGCACACAGTGGAACAATCCGGAATGGCGCAGCACAGTGGTATTCAACAATGTGTGGGGGTGGCATTACTCCAGCATTCCGGCACTCGGAATCTGGCGCTCTGTTCGGATTGAAGGCTCCCCTGCAGTCAGGATGTTTCATCCTTTTGTCGCGACCCGGGATGCACAGGAAGGAATTGTCGATATCTGCATCGACCTGAAAGGGAAAGAAGCAGAGTGGTCAGGGGTTTTCACCGGAACCATCCAACCAGACAATTTTGAGGGAAAGCCTTTTACCTTCAACCATCCGATCCAGTCCAATCAGCAGGAGAGCCAGGTTCATCTGCGAATGAAGGTTCCCGATCCTCAATTATGGTGGCCGAATGATCTCGGCGCACAGAACCTGTATCGAATGAAATTGTCTTTCGTCCCGGATGGCGGCGGGATCCCGGACCGGTTTGAAACCACATTCGGGATCCGGACAGTGGAAATGGCTCCTCTTCCCGGCGGCCCGAAATCGACTCAATTCAACTGGACATTTGTGATCAACAAGCTCCCCATGTTCGTCAAAGGGACTGGCTGGTGCACCATGGATTCCTCGATGGATTTTTCCAGGGAGCGTTACAATCGGCTGATATCGCTGGCCAGGCAGCAGCATATCCAGATGTTCCGTGGATGGGGGTCCGGAATGCCTGAGACCGATGAATTCTATGATCTGTGTGATCGTGCCGGAATCATGGTCCTTCAGGAATGGCCGACTGCCTGGGACAGCCACCTGGTGCAGCCTTATGATGTGCTTGAGGAAACAGTCCGCCTCAATACCCTGCGCATCAGGAATCATCCTTCCCTGGTGATGTATGGAGGCGGGAATGAATCCGGAAATCCATTCGGCAAGGCGATCGACATGATGGGAAAATACTCCATTGAGCTGGATGGAACCCGTGCCTTTCATCGTGGCGAACCCTGGGGAGGAAGCATTCACAATTACAACTGCTACTGGGGCAGGCAGCCATTGGATCACAATCTGAACATGACCGCTTCCTTCATTGGTGAGTTCGGTTTGGCCTGCATGCCGGCCCTCGAGTCGGTGCTGCGTTATCTGCCGGATGGCGAGAAAGGTCAATGGCCTGCGCCGCCAGAAGGTTCTCTCGCCCACCACACACCGATCTTCAATACAGCTGAGGACATGTCCCGCCTGGCGCAGTATTCGGCTTATTTCATGCCGGATGACACCCTGGAGAACTTCATCACGGGATCCCAGTTATCCCAGGCAGTGGGGGTTCGCCACACTCTGGAACTCGCACGCACACGCTGGCCGGATTGCACCGGAGCGCTTTACTACAAGATGAATGACAACTATCCGGCGGCATCCTGGTCGTGTGTGGACTGGTATGGGGTCCCGAAGATCGGCCACTATTTCTTCCAGGACAGTTTCGCACCTCTTCACGCCTGTGTCATTTTCAAGACAGTCAACCCGCTGGGAACCGATTGCGCTCTGCCGGTCTTTCTTCTGGATGATGCCGACCAGCTGGCGGGAAGGAAATGGACAGTCAAGATCGAGGCCTTCGGCTCGAACCTCCATTCGGTCAAGGCGGAAACCTTTCAAGGGGAAAATTCGATCAACCGGGTTCGCCAGCTGGGAGAGTTGTCTCTCTCTGCCCGGCAGACACAGACAGTTCCCCTGCTTATCTCCAGCGAGGTGCAGGTTGATGGCCAACTGGTGGATCGCACCTTTTATTTCGTGAATTATGAAACGAAAAAAGGCTGCCTGTTCGAGCTCCCCAAGGCCCGTTTGAACATGCAAATCCATGGGAACAAGGTCCTGGTTAAAAATGAGGGAAGTCTCCCGGCGGTGGGAGTCAACATTTCCCGTCCAGGCCATCTGGATACTTTCACGATCGATGACAACTATTTCTGGTTGAACCCGGGTGAATCCCATTCAGTGACTGTCAACTCCAGCGAGGGGCTGGTGCTGGATGCCTGGAACCTTGAAAAATAAGCGGAGATGGATGTTGTAGGGATTTTTGCAAGAGCCACCACCTGTTTATGGATTGAGGTGAAACAGATGAGGCAGAGGAATCAGGAGAAACTGAACTTGTCGCGTCCTGGCAGCCTGCTGATTGTAATGATTCTGATTTCCGGGAACTGCCAGCCGGCTCGGGGAGAATCAGTGGCCAAAGACCAATCCAAGGAATTCTGGCAGATCGATGCCGGGACACTGGACAGCTGGGCGAAGCCATTCCGGAACTGGAACTATTATCCGGAGTGGATCATTCCTCCTGAACCGCCCGATGGCCATGCCTTTCAGATGGTGGATTGCCCATTGGTATGGAAACTCGGAGATCAATGGCAGATGTGGTACACCGGTTTCGATGGAAAAGGCTATCAGACCGCACATGCAGCCAGTACCGACCTGATCCACTGGAAGCCGAAAGGGCTGGCGATGTCGTATGGAGAAAAAGGGACTTTCGATTATGGGGGCGTGACCTTCGGCGGGCTGCTGCTCGAGTCCTATGACTTGAGATCCCTGCGAATCCCTAAAAAGTGGAATGGGAAATACTGGGTGTTGTATGGGTGCTATCCAAAGCAGGGGGGGTATGAAATCCGTCCCGGGGCACAGGGAGTTGCCTGGAGCGAGGATGGGACTCAGTGGAACCGGGCGAGTGTGGATCACCCATCCTTATCGATCGAGGGGGCAGCCGAATGGGAAAAGGACTGCATTTACCAGCCCTGGCTGCTTGAGGCGGATGGGAGGTTCTGGGATTTCTATAACGCCGCCCAGGGCAGCTGTGAACAAATGGGAGTCGCTACATCGACAGATATGATCAGCTGGGCCAGGTATGAGGGAAATCCAGT
>JAANMY010002317.1_pt1 | contig 18333 bp, 20 predicted proteins | sample 7279691 | NCBI WGS metagenome assembly JAANMY01 (sample SAMN14094543, study PRJNA606508) | bioreactor metagenome | isolation source: A lab-scale SPAN reactor treating ammonium-rich wastewater day 388 | place: Ireland: Galway | collected 2018-02-07
GGCCGAAAAATTGGCGACATGTCTCTCGCCACTGAACCCATCATCACCACCCACGCCATGCACACACACGGGGGCCGCTGCTTGACAAGTCATTACACCTTCGTCGTGATCATTCTCATCGGACCCCCCCTTGTACTGGTGCGTGACTGTAGCCCATGCGGGGGGCCAACTCTCAACAAGATTTCAGCTTGGGGATACTCAAGGGTACATCAGATTACATATAGGGCGGTACAACTGGCATTGGCCTGACGGTGGGTGCCCCCTCATCGGTTCTCTCGAACCTAAGATTATTAATTTCTTCTCGCCCCGACCACAATTCCAACTCAAGTCCAACCCCCAAAAAGTTACAACGGGTCCGCGTGGAAGAATCATCACACTGATTCATTTTCAGCACACCTCCTTAGCCACCAAAATTTATTAAATTCTGTACTATCAATAACTTGCTGTGTCCATCCGCAGGCTCAACAATTGCTCCCTCGCGCAGTCAGAGTCGAACGATGAAGTCGAGGGACACGGGCATGACCGGCACCAGAAACGTAACCTGGCTGGTTGCAGTTACTGCAACCCTGTTATTGGCGGGATGTCAGGCTAGCCCGCCCATAACATCCGTTCGATACGATAATATCGGCTTTATGGCATTGTGGAAGACCTATACACACTGCCTTTCGACCGAAGATAGTCAGCTAGCCGTGGAGGACGCTCAAAAACTGTCATCGATGAGTCGAATAGACACAACTGTATCATCCCGCCCCAAGCATGCTCTCCTTTCGATCCCCTTCGCCGGCGAAGTCCCCCAAACAACCGCAAGGCTGGCTGTGGATGTACAGGCTATGGCAGCGTCTTGCAGCCTTCACACAGGAATACTTGCAACTTCAGCAGGAGAATCTGAGCTGGCAAGAGACCATTTTCAGAAGGTCGTGAATAACCATACGCAAGCTGCCTATTCCTATTACAGAGATCAGGCCAGAGCCCATCTCTACGAGTTAGAGATCTCGCGCCAAGCTTCTCTCCACTAATCGATCTACCAGCAGAATACCTCCCGCTATTTTTATTCAGTTGGAGTTTTATCCGCTAACTGTTCGAAAAGTTGAAGGTAAATCGAGGCGGAACGAGTCCATGAAAGGTTCTGGCTCATTCCTGTCTTAATGAGGCTGCTCCAGTCTGCCTTTTTCCGATAAACCGAAAGCGCCAGGAGCAGGCTCGTAAGCAACGAGGAAACGGTGGTATCGGTAAAGCTAAATCCCGTAGCACGCGAGTCTTTAAACGTGCGAGGCGTATAGGGGACAACCGTATCAACGAGTCCTCCGGTACTTCTCACGACCGGCACGGTGCCATAGCGGAGACTATAGAGCTGACTGAGTCCACAGGGCTCATACCGAGACGGCATAACAAAAATATCCGAAGCGGCCTCAATCCGGTGCGCCAGTCCCTCGTCAAAGATATTACGGAAGGCAATTCGCCCTTTATACTGCTCGGCTAACCCTTGAACTTGCTTCTCATATGTGACATCGCCGGTCCCAAGGATCACCATCTGCAAACTCAACTCCATAAGTTCCGGGATAACTTGAATAATAAGGTCGATCCCCTTCTGAGCAGCCAGGCGAGTGATCACCCCCAACATAGGGACTTTCAAACGGCGGAGCCCCAACTCCCGCTGCAGCTCCACCTTGCAAACGGCTTTCCCAGTTAGATCCTGACTGGAGTATGAGGCGGGTAAATAGGGATCTGTGGCAGGGTTCCAGAAATCGACGTCGATACCATTCACCACTCCGTGTAACACATGCTTTCGCTCCTTCAATACCCCATCAAGGCCGAATCCATAGTCAGCCGTCTGGATTTCACGGCTATAGGTCGGGCTCACGGTGGTGAGTAGATCGGCAAAGACCAGCCCTCCCTTCAGTAGATTGACCGACCCATAAAATTCCAGCGAAGCGGGAGCAAAAAGAGACGCTGGTAGGTCGGTGAGATAAAAGTTCTCACCGAGAAACAATCCCTGATACCCGAGATTATGGATCGTGAGGGCGCTCTTGGTAAGGGCAAATGCCGCCCGTTCTCGATACAGGGCGCGCAAATATACAGCACAGAGCGCAGCCTGCCAGTCGTGAAGATGCAATATGTCAGTAAGCCAGTGTTCCTGCTCACCAATATAGAGCAGCCACTCCATCACGCTACGACAAAACAAGGCGAAGCGCTCTAAATTATCCGGATAGTCATGCCCGCCGTCCTGGTACAAGCCGGATCGAGCAAAAAACGGATCATGGCGGACGGTAAATACCCGCAATCCGCTTCCCGCGAGAAGCCTCTCTGATGGGCCAATGAGCTCTTGTATTTCGACAGGGCAGTCTCCTGCCGATGTAGGAACTGACAACCGAGCATAGGTTCGCCACTGATACCCGAGTGATTCAACCTGCCTGTAGAAGGGGAGCACCACGCAGACTTCGTGACCGAGTCTGGCAAATTGAACGGCCAGCGCTCCAACGACATCAGCCAGTCCACCGGTTTTTGCAAAAGGCACAACCTCGGACGACACCATGCAGATGCGCAGGGGACGCATGGCTTGTATCGGGTCAATCTGAGAGGGAAAAGAAACCATCACTGCCCGATAGAAGAGGATTCAAGGCTGGTTCGAAATTGAGCCTCATGCTTCCATGATTTGCCGATCGCATGCAATTTGTCGGCGGACATTTCTTCCTGATACACAAGGGTTTCGTCAAGAAACACAAGGTAGCGACCTCGACTCACATAGGCCATGAACAGTGCCTCACCGGCCTCCAGCCCAATTTCCCACCCTTGCGGTGATTCCCCCAAGGCCATCCTGGCCTGGGGGATCAATCGCCCATCTTTCATTCCGAAAAAATGGGTAAACTGCTGATGCACATAGGTGGGCTCACCCCAGGTCTCGACAAAAGCGCGCGGCGTGAGCTGACGCAAGCGCAACTCACCCGCGTCGACCCACCGTTTCTGTTGATCCAGAGGTGCGAGACTTGAGCAGGCCGCTGACAAAACCCCAACCAACGTCCATACGACAACACAGCTCAATCGATGAGGCTTCATTTCCGAATTCTTTTTCCTCAACATCTTGGCTTGCAGCATTCGGCTAAAGAAGCCGCCTAGATTTCGGCTCCGCCGGCTTGACGGGCTGACAAACATCGCAGCGACACAGCCGACGTAAAAAGGCATAGGAGTAGAGCCCGGTATCGTGCCCATCGCTCCAGGTAAATTGCAGCGCATACCGTCCGACCGATTGCACATCTTGCAGCATGATCACCATCGGCACATCATCCGGCTTCAAGCGCAGCTCGCCCGTCCATTCATCCGTGCAAGCGGCACAGGGGCAATGCTGCCGGAGGTATCGCACCGGATACACGGCCCTATGCCCATCACTCCAGGCGATCCCCAGCACGCCTTTCTCCACCCATTCCATATCCACTGGCTCAAGAACCGTCTCACTCATGCTGCCGAAAGCTCCATTTCAGACGCGACAGAACAAGCTACTCACGCCGTCCCTACACATTACACGACAGGCGCACTCGCCAAGAAATCGATCGGTGGCAGCCGCCTCCCCGCCACAATGGTCACATAACTCTCGATGGCCGACTCAATTTCAGCCCGCACCTGCCCGACCGCGTGCAACCGGTTCATCAGGGCCGGCTGCATCTGCAAGGCCTGCTGGAGAAAGGCCACACTCCCTCGGGACAAAGCAGTACATCGAGATGGCTGTCGGCTGGCACAGCGCTCACACACCATGCCGCCGGCCGGCGGGGAAAACTGTGACAGGGAGTTCCGATAAACTTGCCCGCAGGCGGCACATTGTTCGGTCTGCGGGCGAAACCCCGTCAGAGACAGGAGCCGAATCTGAAACAACAGGGTCGTCCAGGCTGCATCCCGACTGTCGAGCAAGGTACGTAACCCCGTTTCCAGGACCTCAAAAACCCTGGGCTCCGCATCCCCCTCAGGCATTAACACGTTCACCAGGTTGACCATACGGCCCGCGGCCGTCATCAAGGTCAAGTCGCTGCGGAATCGCACGAACGGCTCTTCCAGGGTCACTTGTGAAATCCGATACAGCGAATCGCCCGGTTTCTCGAAAAGGTCCAGATGGCAGCGCGTAAAGGGTTCAAGCATCCCCCCCAACCGACTTTTGAGCCGCCGCGCACCTCGCGCCACCCCACGTACTTTGCCAAACCGCAACGTGTACAGAGTAACAATACGGTCGGCATCGCCCCACTTCCGACTGTGTAATACGATTGCGGCGGTCTTGACCAATGGCACCGGTTCACCATCAGAGGGTCCGGGTCGATGAGTGCGCTCAAGCAGCTATCGAATATACTCAAGGAACAGGGTGGCCAACGTCAGGTAGATGGCGATACCAGTAATGTCATTGGCCGTCGTGACAAACGGACCGGCGGCCACGGCGGGATCTACCCCCATACGTTTCAGCACGATCGGCATCACGGTGGCCATACTCGTCGATACCAGAAACGCCGTAATGAGCGAAACCCCGACGACCATCCCGAGAAAGACCTGGTGCCACAACCAACCGACCACGGTCAACATCAGACTACAGGCCAGACCCATCAGGAACGCGATCTTGGCTTCCCGGAAAAAAATCTTCCAGACATCTGTCAATTCCACATGCCCCGTCGCGAGCCCGCGAATAATCAGCGTGGAGGACTGTAGCCCTACATTTCCCCCCATGGCCGCGATCACCGGTATGAAGCTGACGATCGCCACCACTTCCTGGATCGTATAGCGAAACACCCACAAGAGCATCCCGGACAACAAGCTTCCCACCAGATTGGTAAACAACCAGGGCAGGCGTACGCGAGCGGCCGCAAGACTCGACGATTTCGAAGTCGCCTCCTCCTCCACGGCGCCGGCCATTTTCAACATGTCCTCAGTCGCCTCTTCTCGAATGACATCGACGACGTCGTCCACCGTGATGATACCGACCAACTTCCCATCCTTCTCCACCACAGGAATGGCCAGCAAGTTGTAACTGGCGACCTGCCGGGAGACCTCCTCTTGGTCCATATCGACGGCCACGCTGATGAGGTCACGCGTCATGATGTTCTTGAGCGGAGTCGCCGGCGGCACCGTCAACAATTGCCGGAGGGAGAGTACCCCCACAAGCCGGTCCTCCTTGTCCGTGACATAAATGTAGAAGACCATCTCCGCATCGGTCGCCTGTTGAAGTCGGCGGATCGCTTCTTGCGCCGTCGCATCCTCCGACAACGCGAAAAACTCCGTCGTCATGATCCCGCCTGCCGTGCCCTTCGGATATTTCAACAGGTCGGTGATTTCGGTCGAATCTTCCGTCCGCATCAACGCCAAGATCTCCTTGGCGCGATCGTTCGGAATGACGCTGAGAATATGCGCGATGTCGTCCGGACCGAGGTCCTTGAGCAACCACGCAGCATCCGACGGTAACAAGTCCGACAGCACCAGCGTCATGCTGTCGCCGTCCAGCTCGCTGAGTACTTGCCCCCGCTTGACCTCTCCCCGCACCAACTCAAAAATTTCCCGCTTTTCCTTTTGCGATGAGAGGTGATCGATGACATTGGCAATATCGGCCGGATGCATCCGCGCCAGCATCTTCGCCAGATTGGTGATGGCGCCGCGACGCAGCAACCGCTGGATGGACACCAACCGCATGTCGGATTTGGTCGGACCACGGTCGTTGGAATCGCGGGATCCATCTTTCCCCAACGGTTCCTTATCAGGAAGCCGAGACCGGTCCGAGGTATGGAGGGCTGTTTCGCTAATACCCCAACTCCGCGAGGGTATGTTCGTCCTCTCGCCACGATTCCCGCACCTTCACCCACAGCTGTACGAACACCTTCATGCCGAACAACCGTTCCATCTCCTGCCGAGCGGCGGTACCCACAAGCTTGAGACGCTCGCCATGTTTGCCGATCAAAATGCCCTTCTGCGACTCTTTCTCCACCAAAACGACGGCGGCAATCTTGGCCATTTTTTTCGTTTCCTGGAACTGCTCGATTTCAACGGCCACCGAGTGCGGGACCTCTTCATACGTCTGTTCGAGAATCTTCTCGCGGATCAGTTCAGCTGCCAAGGTCCGCATGGACTGGTCCGTCAAGACATCCTCGCCGTAGGCCGCTTCCCCTTCGGCCAGCAATGGTATGGTCACCGTAAGCAACCGATCGACGTTGTCCCCCGTTTCCGCCGACAATGGCACCATCTCCGTCCAGGGAAACATGCGCAAGTACTGCTCCATCAAAGGGAGAAGCCGCGCCTTGTTCACGAGATCGACCTTGTTGATGACCAACACCACGGGACGCGCATGCTTGGCCACCGCCGCCCGCACATGTTCAACAACGGCCAGATCGCCTGGTCCGGGCGGGGCGGTCGCTTCGACGACGACATAGAGCACATCGGCATCCTCAAAAGTTTCCAACGTCGTGCGCACCATGCGACGGTTCAGCAGATGACGCGGTTCGTGGAATCCCGGCGTGTCCAAAAACACGATTTGGGCTCCCTCGACGTGAGCCACCCCCAAAATCCGAGTCCTGGTCGTCTGCGGTTTATCGGAGACGATCGCCACCTTTTCTTTCAGCAGTCGGTTCAGCAACGTCGATTTGCCCACATTCGACCGCCCCACGATTGCAACACTGCCGACCTTCATGGCGTCTTCCCCCGCGGGGTCCGTTCTTTGTCTCCCAGCGGCGCAAGCTGGTACACCGTTTCGCCCTTACGCACGTACCCCAGCCGCTCCCGGGCCAGCTCTTCGATCCGAGAAGGATCGTATTGCACCCGATCCAAATCCGCTCGCAATTCATTATTCAACCGCTGAAGATCGGTCAGTTCCTGGTCAAGCTGCTCGGCATGGTCGCGCAGCTGAAGGTACCGCGAGAACCCCATCTCACCGAACAGTAACGCCCCCAACATGAGAATCACCAAGCCCAAACCAGTCCACTTGCCGACGGAATACAGCTTCCGCTGCCAATCCAACCAATCTCGCCCACGATTTGGTTTCACCATAATGGAGCTTACGCCCGCGACGGCACCGCGTCACGCCCTCGATAGACGGCGGCCGAACCCAGTTCATCCTCGATCCGAAGCAGCTGGTTGTACTTGGCGACACGATCGGTCCGCGACAACGACCCGGTCTTGATCAATCCACTGTTGGTCGCCACGGCAACGTCCGCAATCGTCGTGTCCTCGGTTTCTCCGGAGCGGTGCGAAATGATGGCCGTGTAGCCGGAACGCTTGGCCAGTTCGATGGCATCCAGCGTTTCCGTCAGCGTGCCGATTTGGTTCAATTTGATCAAGATGGAATTCCCGATCCCTTCGGCGATGCCTTTGGCAAAGATCTCCACGTTGGTGACGAAGATATCGTCCCCAACGAGTTGAACGCGCTTGCCGAGTTTCTCGGTGAATACCTTCCATCCTTTCCAATCCAGCTCGCTCAACCCGTCTTCAATGGAGAGGATCGGATATCGGTCCAGCAACTTTCCATAATACGCAACCATCTCCTCCGACGATCGCTCCGGGTTCTTCTCCGCTTCAAGCACGTAGCGGCCCTTCTCATACAGTTCGCTGGCCGCGCAATCGAGCGCCAAGGCAATGTCTTGACCCGGTCGATACCCGGCATCTTCGATGGCTTGCATGATGAGGGCCAAAGCCTCTTCGTTCGACTGCAGATCCGGGGCGAATCCCCCCTCGTCGCCGACGGCCGTATTGAGCCCCTTCTTCTTCAGAAGCGCCTTCAGCGTATGAAACACCTCCGTCGCCATACGCAACGCGTCACTGAAGCGGGTTGCGCCGACCGGCATGATCATGAACTCTTGTAGGTCGAGGCGATTGTCCGCATGGGCCCCGCCGTTGATGATGTTCATGAGCGGCACCGGCAACACACGCGCATTGGTCCCGCCAAGATACCGATACAGCGGCTGGCCCGTTTCGTTCGCCGCGGCCTTGGCCACGGCCAGCGATACGCCCAAGATCGCATTGGCCCCCAGCTTCCCTTTCGTCTTGGTCCCGTCCAGCGCGATCATCGCCTGGTCGACGGCTGCCTGATCCAACGCCTCCATTCCCAACAGTTTCGGGGCGATCGTTTTGGTGACATTGGCCACGGCCTTCGACACCCCCTTCCCCATCCACCGTTTCTTGTCGCCGTCGCGAAGTTCGATCGCTTCCTTCTCCCCGGTCGAGGCGCCGGATGGCACCGCCGCACGGCCCTGGGCGCCGCTTTCGAGCACCACCTCGACCTCCACCGTCGGATTTCCGCGTGAATCAATGATCTGCCGTGCCTTCACATGACTGATTGCGCTCATTGGCCTATTCTCCTCCACCCGTCCAAGTCGGCTGTCTCACTGCACTGTCTCTCCCACACTCGCTCACCCGAGCTGCTTCTTCAGTAGTTCGTTGACCTTCCCGGGATTGGCCTTTCCACCCGATGCCTTCATGACCTGGCCGACCAAGAAACCCAACACTTGCTGCTTACCCTCTTTGAATTGTGTCACCTGGGCAGGGTTCTTCTTCAGGACCTCCTCGATAAGGGCCGCCAGGGCGCCTTCATCGGAAACCTGTGTGAGCCCCCGTTCCTGAACGATCTGGGCCGGCGGCTTGCCAGATCCATACACATCCGGAAAAATCTCACGAGCGACCTTGAGACTGATCGTGCCCTGATCCACAAGCGTAAGCAATTCGACCAACCGCTGAGGGCTCAGCAGCGATGCATCGGCCTCGATCCCCGCATGCTTCAGTTCGCGCAACAACTCGCCCATCACCCAATTACTGACCGTTTTGGGTTGCGGATAGAGTGCCACACAGGCCTCAAAATAGCCGGCCAGCGCCTTGCTGGAGATCAAAATTCCCGCATCATACTCCGGCAACGCAAACTGCTCGATGAACCGCTGTTGCTTGGCCGACGGCAGCTCCGGCAATTCCTTCCGCAAGCCGTCGATCCATTCGGCCGACAGATTCATGGGCACCAGATCGGGATCCGGGAAGTACCGATAGTCGTGCGCCTCTTCCTTACTCCGCATCACGGCCGTCTCACCGCGGTCCAGATTCCACAGTCTGGTTTCCTGGCGAATCGTGCCTCCCTCATTAAGTACCTTCGTCTGCCGCTTCACTTCATAATCCACGGCGTCTTTGACGAACTTGAAGGAGTTGATGTTTTTGAGTTCCACCTTCGTGCCGAACGCCGTCTGTCCCACCGGACGCAAGGACAGATTCGGCTCACATCGGAAACTCCCCTCCTCCATATTGCCGTCACAGACATCCAAATACATCAACAGATCACGCAATGCCTTCAAATACGCCACGACTTCGTCCGACGACCGGAGGTCCGGTTCGGTCACGATTTCCAACAGCGGCGTTCCGGCCCGATTCAAATCGACCAGGCTCGTCCCGCCCCCGGCCTCGTGAATGTTCTTCCCCGCATCCTCTTCCAAATGGGCTCGCCGGATGCGCACGCGTTTGCGCGCGCCCTCAACCGAAATCTCGATCCATCCGTTCTCGCAAATCGGGGCCTCGTATTGGGAAATCTGGTAGCCCTTCGGCAAGTCCGGATAAAAGTAGTTCTTGCGCGCAAATCGGTTTTGCGCCCGAATGGTGCCGTTGAGCGCCAACCCCGCGCGAACAGCCATCTCCACCGCCCGTTCGTTGATCACCGGGAGCGCCCCAGGCAGGCCAAGACAGACCGGACAGGTCTGGGAGTTCGCCGCCAGACCGAACGTCGTCCCGCAAGGGCAAAACAATTTCGACCGCGTGCGCAGCTGCGCATGCACTTCAACACCGATGACGACTTCGTACGCCACGCTTAGCCCTGCTCGCCTTTCGTCAGGTGCTCCCGTTCCCGCCGCATCGCTTCACGTCCCGCTTCGAAGGCGTCGCGCAAGACGGTTTTCTTGGATGCAATGAAATCGCGCCCTTCTTCCACGACTCCTTCCAGCCGCTCACCGGCCTCCCCTACTAACTCCCGCAACTCATCTTCCGCACGTCGCGCGTACCCGCGGAGCAATTCCCGCGACTCCTGGCCGGTGCGCGGCGCAAGCAACAAGGCCGCCATCGCCCCCAACGCCGCTCCGCTCAGAAACCCCAGCAAGACCACCGCCGATGATGTCCCTCGATCATCCCCCATTATGGCGCCCTCCTTCTTTAAGTCGTTCCTGCACGACCTGTTTCGCCGCCTTGAGTCCGGCCACGACGCTGGCGACGTTCGCCAAGAGAGACCCGCCGGACCCCCGCACCAGGTGATGGACCTGGTTGACCGACTCACCGACTTCTCCCACCGCATGCAGCAACACCGCGGCATGCTCGACCCCACCGCGGGCCTGCTCCGTCAGGTCGTTGAGATTCTGGCTCATAGCCCGCAGTTCGGCAATCAGCGTCGGTAGTTCGTCGTTCATTTTCAGCACGAGTTGTTCCGACTCCGCCACGGTCTTCCGCACTTGAATCAGCAAGGGAACCAGGTAGCCGACCAACACCGCGAAGGCGATCGCAACCAGAATAGCGGCGATTTCAACGACCATGGGCCCCTCCCGTCATGCTCAACGGATCACCGGTTTCTTCGCCCGCCAGTTCGTGGCCTGCTCGTACGCATGCGCGCCCCGAAGCAGAACATCCTCCTCGAACGGACGGCCGATCAATTGCAGGCCGATCGGCAGCCCCGCCCGGCTGAAGCCGCAAGGCAGCGCAATGGCCGGCAACCCAGCCAAATTGGCGGAGATGGTGTAAATGTCGGACAGATACATCTGGAGCGGATCCTGCGCCTTCTCTCCGAACCCAAACGCCGTCGTCGGCGTGACCGGCGTCACGACCAAGTCCACCCCTTGGAACGCAGCATTGAACTCCTGTCGAATCAACGTTCGAACCGCTTGCGCCTTGCCGTAGTACGCATCGTAATAGCCGGCGCTGAGCACATAGGTGCCGAGCATAATGCGGCGCTTCACCTCCGGCCCAAATCCTTCGGCTCTCGTCTTAAGATACATGTCGAGCAAATCCCGGCTCTCTCTCGCCCGCAAGCCATAGCGCACACCGTCGTATCGCGCCAGATTCGAGCTGGCCTCGGCCGTTGCGATGACATAATAGGTCGCCACGGCCGCATCGGTGGTCGGCAACTTGATCTCGCGGAGATCCGCCCCCAGCTCTCGGAGCCCTTCGATCGCCGTGCGAACCGCTTGCTCCACTTCCGGATCGAGGCCGTCGGCGAAATACTCCCCCGGCACTCCCACCTTCAGGCGCTTCAGGTCTTTTTTCTTGAGGGCTTTCAGATAGTCCGGAACTGGCACGTTGGCTGAGGTCGAGTCGCGCGGATCATGGCCGGCAATGACGCCCAGCAGCAGCGCGGCATCGGTCACATCCTTGGTGATCGGTCCGATCTGATCCAGCGACGACGCGAAGGCCACGAGCCCATAACGCGACACCCGGCCGTAGGTCGGTTTCAGTCCCACGACCCCACAGAACGCCGCCGGTTGCCGAATGGACCCGCCGGTATCGGACCCCAGGGCAGCCACACATTCATCGGCCGCCACCGCCGCCGCAGACCCGCCGCTCGACCCACCCGGCACACGATGGAGGTCCCAGGGGTTACGGCTGGCCCCGAAGGCTGAATTCTCAGTCGACGAACCCATGGCGAATTCGTCCAGGTTCGTTTTACCAAATAACAGACACCCCTGCTCTCGAAGCCGGGCAATCACGGTGGCGTCATAGGGAGGAACGAAGGTTTCAAGCATGCGCGAGGCGCACGTTGTCCGTACCCCCGCCGTGCAGATGTTGTCCTTCACCGCCAACGGCATCGCCATCATCGGCGCTGTCTTGCGCCAGCCCTTCAGCGCCTGATCGAGCCGTGCCGCCTGCTCGATCGCCGCCTCGCGGCAATGCGTCAGATAGGCGTTCACTTTCGGTTCGACCTGCGTTACCCGAAGATTGTAGGCACGCACGATCTCTGTGGCCGTAACATCACCGGCCGTAAACTTCCGCTGTAACTCCGCCAGAGTAAGTTTATGTAACGACAGCCACGACATCAGCGTTTTGCCGCCTTGCGGACGATCCGATTCTTGCCGTCGACCTGGATGATCTTAGGCTTGTGCCGCTTGATCTCCTGATCGCTGTAATATTCGTAACAGAAGATAATAATCTGATCGCCGACCGCCGCCTTGCGCGCCGTCGGACCGTTCAGTACAATCTCCCCGCCTCCGCGCTTGCCCTTCATGGCGTACGTCATGAAACGCTCGCCGTTATTCAAATTGGAGCAGACGATCGCCTCATAGGGCAGAATGCCCGCCGCATCCAACAGATTTTCATCCACCGTCAAACTACCCTCATATTCCAGGCAGGCCTCCGTCACCGTGGCCCGATGGATCTTCGCCCGCAACATTTGTCGAAACATAGGATTCTGTTCTCTCCTTGCCTGCTTAGGTTTCCTGAATGATCTTCGGGACCCGGAAACACTGCGCCTCTCCGTCCGGAGCGTTGGCTATTGCCTGGTCGGGAACGAGTGAGGCCTCCACCTGATCAGGCCGAAACACATTCGTCTGTCCCAGCACCGTCGCTGTGGGCTCCACTCCTTCGGTGGGAAACGATTTCAACTTCTGCACATAGGCGACGATCTGGCTCAACTGCTGGCCGAACGCCGCGATCTCCGCCTCGGTCAATGCCAGTCGCGCCAACTTCGCCACCTTCTCGACTTCCTGTTTTGTTATCTCCACTCTACACTCCTAATCCCTACCGAAACGGTGCGAAGTCAGGGGCTCCTCCTGCGCGCGTCCAACGAGGGCCTTCCGAGGCCGCGCGTTGCGCGAGCATGAGAGCCCCTTCTTTGCACCTCATTCCACCGTCACGCTCTTCGCCAAGTTCCTCGGCTGATCCACATCCTCCCCGCGCAACACGGCAATGTGGTACGCCAACAACTGCAAGGGAATCGTGAAGAGAATCGGCGACAACAGAGGATGGACATCGGGAATGGTAAAGACTGCATCGGCCGTCTTCCCCAACTCACGCTCCCCTTCCGCCACGAATGCAATGACGGGTGCCCGGCGCGCCTTCACCTCCATGAGGTTGCTGACCGTCTTTTCGTACAGACGATCACGCGGCGCCAACACCACGACCGGCATGTCCTTGTCGATCAGGGCGATCGGGCCGTGCTTCATCTCGCCAGCGGCGTACCCTTCCGCATGGATATACGAAATCTCCTTGAGCTTGAGCGCGCCTTCCAGAGCGATCGGATAATTGATGCCCCGCGCCAAGTAAAGGAAATCCGGCTTCTTGTAATACCGCTTGGCGATCGCCAAAATCTCCGCCTCACGGCCGAGCACATGTTTCACCAGCGCCGGCAAGGTGACCAACCGGTCCAGCCAAGCCTTGCCGTCCGCCGCACTCAACACCCCCCGCACCCGCCCCAGGTGGAGCGCCAACATGTAGAGCGCGGCCAGCTGGCTGGTGAACGCCTTGGTCGAGGCGACGCCGATCTCGGGGCCGCAATGGGTGTAGAGCACGCCGTCGGATTCGCGCGCCAGAGTACTCCCCACCACGTTCACGATGGATACGACACGCGCGCCCTTCTGCTTGGCTTCACGGGCGGCCGCCAGCGTGTCGGCGGTTTCCCCCGATTGCGAAATCGTAATGAACAGGTCGTTCTTCTCGATCAACGGATCGCGATAACGGAACTCGCTGCCGATATCCACCTGCACCGGCGTTCGAACCATCTCCTCCAGCAGATATTTCCCTACCAATCCGGCATGCCAACTCGTCCCGCAGGCCACGATCCAGATCCGCCCCACCTCCGCGAACTGCTTCGGCGTGAGCCCGATGTCCGGCAAGTCCGCCTCACCGCTCTCGTAGGAATAACGCCCGCGAATCGTATCGAGAATCGTCTGCGGTTGCTCGTGAATCTCCTTCAACATGAAGTGCGGATACCCGCTCTTCTCGGCAGCGGAGGCATCCCACGTCACCATGCTGTTCTTGCGGGTGACGGGATGGCCGTCCAAATCCGTATAGGTCACATTGGAGGCGGTCACCTCGGCCACATCGCCTTCCTCCAGGAACGTCACGTCCCTGGTATGGGCCAACATAGCCATAACATCCGACCCGACAAACGAGGCATCGGTGCTCCGCCCGATCACCAACGGGCAACCGGACCGCGCGGCGACCAACATGCCCGGCTCGCGCTCCGAAATCACCGTGATCGCATAACTCCCGCGGATCTCCTTCGCCGCCGCGCGCACCGCATCTGCGAGGTGCAGGCCGGCCTTCTGTAGGTGCTTGTCGATCAGGTGCGCGACGACTTCGGTATCCGTCTCAGACTGGAACTTGTAGCCGTCCTTCAGTAGTCGCTGCTTGAGTTCCACATAGTTTTCGATGATCCCATTGTGGACCAGCACGCAACTTTCGGAGCGATGCGGATGGGCATTCTGCTCGGATGGTTTCCCGTGTGTCGCCCATCGGGTATGGCCGATACCGCAGGTTCCCGCAATCTGCTTCTGCGCGAGTGACTTCTGCAGGTTTACGAGCTTGCCGACGCTTCGGCGAATTTCGATCTTCTCACCGCGCTGCACGGCCACGCCGGCCGAATCATAGCCCCGGTATTCGAGCTTCGACAGTCCGTCCAACAAAATCGGAACCGCATCCTGATGTCCTACGTAGCCAACGATGCCACACATAGGTCGTCGTTACCTCCGCTTCGTACGTTGAACGGTCGTCTGCTGAGACTTCTTGGAACGAGTCCCACGTCGAGCCGGCGCGGCGGCCGTGCCCTTTGAAACGGCTTCCGCGCGCGCCGCGTTGGGTGCGGGCGGCGGTTCGACACCGCTCTGCATCGCGCGCCGCCTGGCAGCCCAGCCCTCCCGCGTCACCTGCGGTACCCGTGAGATCACGAGCGCATCCGCCGGCACATTATGCGTCACGGTCGCCCCAGCGGCCACAATCGACCCGGCCCCGACATTGACGGGCGCCACCAGTTGCACGTCGCTGCCGATGAACACCCCGTCTCCGATCACGGTCTGAAACTTATTCCACCCGTCATAGTTGCAGGTGATCGTGCCCGCCCCGATGTTCACGCTGGCTCCGATGCGCGCATCTCCCAGGTAGCTGAGGTGATTCGCCTTCGAGCCTTCGCCGAGCTCCGCCTTCTTCATCTCGACGAAGTTGCCGACCTTGGCCTTGCGCCGCACGAGCACACCAGGCCGCAAGTGCGCGAAGGGGCCGAGATGTGCGTCCGCCTCCACCTGAGACTCGCGCAGGATGCAGTGGTCCAGAATCTCCACCCGATCACCGATCGTGCAGTCGGTAATCCGCGTGCCGGAATGGACCACCACACCCTCTCCGAGCACCGTCCGTCCCTCCAACGTCACGTTCGGAGACAGGACTGTATCCCGCCCGATCGTCACGCCCTCGTCGATCCACGTTGATGCAGGATCCTGCATGGTGACGCCGGCCTCCAGCCACCGCTCACGAATCCGCTGCCGGATCACCCGCTCGGCTTCCGCCAGTTGCACGCGACTGTTGATGCCCAAGCCCTCATCGATCGTGCGCAGACGCAGAGCCGCGACCGTCTTGCCCTGACGGACCGCCGTTTGCACGATATCAGTCAGGTAGTATTCACCCTGGGCGTTGCGAGGATCGAGCCGATCCAACGCCGGAAAGAGAAAATCGCCGTCGACGACGTAGGTACCAACATTGCTCTCTCGCACCGTCCGTTGCTCGTCGGACGCATCCTTATCTTCAACGATAGCCTGCACCGCATTGTCCGGCGCTCCCGTAAGCCACTCGTCGCGACGGCGACGAATCACGCGGCCATACCCCGACGCATCATCCAGCACGGCGGTCAGCAACGTGACAGCCGCCCCCTGCGCATCGTGCATCGCCAGCAGTTCCCGCAAGGTCGATTCGGTCAGAAGCGGCGTGTCGCCGTTCAAGATCAGGTAGCGCGTCGGCCGGCAGCCAGGCTGACCGGTGAAGAGCGGACGCGCCTGCAACACAGCATGGCCCGTCCCCAACTGCTGGACCTGCTCGGCAACCGCCACCTGCGCGCCGGCCGATTCGACGACCTTGCGCACATCGGCACCTTGATGTCCCACGACCACGGCCACGCCCTGCTCTGCCAAGCGACAGGCAATGTCGAGAACGTAGCGCACCATCGGCCGCCCCGCCACCGGATGCAGCACCTTGGCCAAGGAGGACTTCATGCGCTTGCCGAGTCCTGCCGCCATGATGATGACACCGAGTCCCGGGACGGAGGAAGAGGCAGTCTGCTGTTGAGATGAATGCGTCATCGAATCGTCACCTTCCTGCGTGCGGCCACAGACGCGTGGCCCTACTGCGGTCTCAGCCGACCTGCACCCCCGCATTCGGCTGTTTCACTGGAGCCCACTGCGATCCGCCGGTCTGAGGCGCGGCACCGGTCGCGTTGTTCGGAGCATAGAGCCCGCCGGAGACGATCAGTTTCATCGCCTCCTCGACCGTAATGTCCACCGCGATCACTTCTCGCTCGGGAACCAACAGGAAATACCCAGAGGTGGGGTTAGGCGATGTCGGCACGTACACGTGGACGAGCGGGTCCGGCGAGAGCTGCTGCATGGCGCTTTTCGTTACGCCGGTCACGAACGCAAAACAGTAATGCCCGTTCTTCGGAAACTGAATCAGCACGACGCGGCGATAATTTTCCCGTTCCGGAAACGAGAGGATGTCCATCATGGACTTGATCGTCGAGTAGATGCCGCGAACGACCGGCACGCGATTGAGCAACCCTTCCCAATGCCGCACGACATGGCGCCCGATGTAATTGGCCGCGAACAGGCCGGTGGAAAAGATGAGGAGCAACAGCGCGATGATGCCCAGGCCAGGCACGTAGTAGCCCGGGGTCACTAAGCGGGCGGCCGCATCCCCGAGAATCCCGTCCAAGCTCACAAAGAGCGTCTTCAGAATCAGGACGGTTCCCCAGAAGGGAATGACGACCAGCAAACCTGTCAGAAAGTACCGTTTTAACGAGGCTTTGACCATGCGCGGCTGAGGGGTCCAGGGTGGAACGTCATGATACCGATCTTTCACCAGTCGTCGCAAGCCTTTTCTTGCTATTTTCAAGCACTTGGAATAGGATGCGCCTCCTTTTTCTTGGCAGTCTGGACTCGATGACGACCCACGGCCGGAAACGCTCCCGAGGCATTCTCATCACGCTGGAAGGAATCGAGGGCTGCGGCAAGTCGACCCAGGCCAAACTCTTGGCCGACCGATTGCGCAGCCAGGGATACCTGACGGTGGAAACCAGGGAACCGGGGGGCACACCATTGGCAGAAAAGATTCGGGCCGTCCTCCTTGATCGTACCGGCGAGCCGGTCGCCCCAGAGACCGAAGCCTTTCTCGTGTTTGCCGCCCGGCGCCAACATGTTGCGCAGGTCATCGAACCGGCGCTCGCTCGAGGAGCCGTGGTCCTCTGTGACCGCTTTTCCGACTCCACGCTGGCCTACCAAGGCTACGGCCGGGGACTGGACCTCGCCATGTTGCAACGGCTCAATCGACTGGCCACCCATACCGTCGCACCGGACCTGACGCTGCTGTTCGACCTCCCCGTGGCGACCGGTCTGGCCCGTCGACGCACCACCGTCGAGTTGAACCGGCTGGACCATGAATCGCTCGCGTTCCACAACAGGGTACGATCCGGGTTTCTCGATCTCGCCCGACGCGCTCCCACACGCGTGACCGTCATTTCCGCGCGACCGTCCAAAGAAGCCGTCGCCCGCGCAGTCGACCGAGCCGTCGCGCCGCTGCTGGCGAAACATTCTCGAGTCGACGCGAGCACCGCACCAGCATTGCACCCATCACCCTCTCGCGCAAGGCAGGCCCGTCATGCCGTTCGCTGACATCATCGGCCATGACCGCGCGAAGCGTTTGCTCACGTCGGCCGTCCTGCAAAATCGCCTCGCCCACGCGTACCTCTTCCATGGCGCCGATCGGATCGGCAAACGCCTGCTGGCCCTTCGCTTGACTCAAGCCTTGCTCTGCGAAACCGTCGCCGGACACGGTGACTTGGACGCCTGCGGCACCTGCCGCGCCTGTCGCCAGGTCGAGGCGCGGACCCATCCCGATTTTCTGGTGATCGAACCGGACCGCGAGCAGGCCAATCCGCAGATCAAGATCGAACTCATTCGCGACATCGAACACCAGATGATCTATCGCCCCTTGATCGGCAATCGGAAAATTTGTCTCATCGACGACGCAGATCGCATGACCATCGGCGCCGCCAACGCCCTGCTCAAAACATTGGAAGAACCTTTTTATTTGCTTACTTATCTTTCTTTTTATCAAAATCAAAATTTACATCCGGCGCTTTATCGGTTCCCGGGGCAGACTTGAAATACTGTTTTTCCT
>JAANMY010002318.1_pt1 | contig 18329 bp, 15 predicted proteins | sample 7279691 | NCBI WGS metagenome assembly JAANMY01 (sample SAMN14094543, study PRJNA606508) | bioreactor metagenome | isolation source: A lab-scale SPAN reactor treating ammonium-rich wastewater day 388 | place: Ireland: Galway | collected 2018-02-07
ACCGCTTCGGTCACCTCGTCGCCACGGCGCATCGGCATCGCCATCAGGTACTTGCCGCCGCCCTTGGCGAGCGCCTGGAAGTTGGCCTGCGAGACCATGCCAGCGTCCCCGACGAACAAACAGCGGGTGAGCTGCCAGCCCTTGAGGTCTTCCTTGACCTGGGCCACCGTGGTGACATCGACCGTGTTGCCCGGAAACACCCAGTGGCGCACCGGGAAGCCGTCGCGGGTGACCGCCAGGCCCACCACGATCTGCGGCGCATCGCCCCGGCCGTTCTTGCTGTAGCCGCGCTTCCTGGGCGCCACGTAGCGCTTGGCGCCAGCGGCCACGCTGCCGCGCATCAGGCCGTCGGCGTCGCCGTTGTCCTCGTCGTCGATCTCGAAGTGCAACGAGGTGGTGTCGTAGAAGACGATCTCCACGTCCAGACTCAACAGGTCGGCGACCTGGAAGAAGATCGCCTGTTCGATCGCGGCCTTGTTTGCCTCGAGAAAGTCCATCGCGCGGTAGAGCTGGTGCAGCGCCAGGGCTTGCGTGCCTTCGATGTGCACGTCCTCCTTGAGCCACTGCTCGTGACAGTAAAGCTTGGAGGCAGGCGCGCACGCACGATTGGCCACCAGTGCGAACAGCGCCCGCTCCATCTCGAAGCCGAAGCGCCGGCCGTGCGCCTGCGCACGCACGATGGCATCGATCCCGAGTCGCTGCCATACCGCCTCGAGCGCGTGCACGTCGCCGTAGGGCCAGGCGCACACCAGTCGCCAGCCCGGATCGTCGGCCACGATGGCCTCGGGCGAGCAGCGACGCAGGATGCTCTTGGCCAGACGGCGAAGCCGTTCGATGACTTCCGGGTCGTCGGCACGGCCGCAGTTGAACACGATCTGCGCCTGTGAGCGCCCCTTCGTCGCGTCCCACACGTTCTCGGCCAGCTGCAGGTAGGTGATCTCCCGGCCGTCAGCCCGCTTCTGTTTGCTCTGTCTCAAGTACATGTGCAGCACAGTAGCGGCATCGAGGGCGATAAATCAACAATCCATGTATCTAGGTTTCTGGCGGATCATCGCCCTGAAACCCGCGCCGTTACTGGAGGTGGGGCGGAAATGTGCCTCGGAACTGTCAAACTCGGGCCTGCCGGCGCAGCAGCAACGTCAGTAGCGTGAACTCCTTGGCGGTCAGCTCCAGCCGCAGCCCGCCGCGGGTCGCCCTGCGGCGCATCAGGTCGAGTTCGAGGTCTTCGAGGCGAAGCATGTTGGGTTCCGCCGCGGGTGACGCGGAAAGGGCACCCCGGCGCATCAAGGCCTGCACCCGCGCGAGCAGTTCGGACAGCGCAAACGGTTTGCCGAGGTAATCGTCGGCGCCGTCCTGTAGCCCCCGTACCCGGTCTTCGATCCTGTCGCGCGCCGTCAGCATGAGGACCGGAACCTGATTACTCTTGCGCAGTTCGTTCAGGACGCCGAAGCCGTCGACGACCGGCAGCATGGCATCCAGCAGGATCAGATCGTATTGCCCTTCGCGGGCGAAATGCAGGCCGGTTGCCCCGTCATTGGCGACATCGACAACGTAGCTGCTCTCCGACAAGGCCTTGCGAAGATAGTCGGCAAGCTTGGGCTCGTCTTCAATCACCAGGACTTTCATGATCGAATTATGTCAAGAACCGGCTGAGCCGGACATTACAAAAACGTAATGCGGCAGTTCGCGAACTGACGAAGTGGCCTCCGTATAGTCGATTCACGCCTTGACCCTCAAGGCATCGGCAGGCCAAAACCGGTCTGGCGCCACGGATGATTCGACAGGAGTTCCATCATGGTCGCTCGCATACTCACTTCCACTGCGCTCATCGCCAGCCTTCTGGTCGCCCCGACCGTCTCGTACGCGGACGTTTGGCATCGCACGACGACCGAGGTGGGCTGGACGTTTCATCCCGACCATGGCGAAAATACCAAAACGCGCGCTGACGTGATGCGCGAGCTTGCGCAGGCCAAGGCAGACGGAAGTTACGAATCTTTCCTGCGTGATCTGCCGATGCCGATGCCGAACACGAACGCCGGCCCCGGCAAAACGCGAGAGCAGGTCCTGCAGGAACTCGAGAACGTGACGCCTGCCGAGCGCGCTTACATGGAGGAACTCTATGGCGCGAACTGAGGCTTTCATTTCGTTTCCGGGACCGATGCCTTCCTGTTTCCAACCCTGAGACCTCCTGTAGAATCGTCGCGTGCGCAAGCTATTGATCGTCCTCCTCGTGTTGTTTCTGCCGCTGCAGTGGAGCACCGCGGCCGTGGCGGCATTTTGCTCGCACGAAGGCGGTTCCCTGAAGCGCGCTCATCTGGGTCATCACACGCACGATCATGCGGACCGTGACGGCACCGAGCGCTCGGATCACGGGACGAGCAAGGCGTGTGACGCCAGTTGCAGCGCCGATCACGACCACAGCCATAGCCCGCACGCCCTGTTTGCCGCCACGCACAGTCTCGAGGTCTTCCCGGACCGCTCGGGCGACAGTCCCTATCGCTCCCCGCTGTCCGAGCCGCCGCCGGACAACCTCCTTCGCCCGCCCGCATCCCTCCTCGTCTGATTCCGCCGACGAGTTCGGGTTTCATGGATCCACGCATCGGTTGAGCACCGGTCGCGTGGCCGCCCTCGTCGGTTTCCTTTTGATCCGTCTCGCCGGGCGCATTGCCCGAGCGAGCCTGACGCCGTCCAGACGAGGACTCAATGACGAAGATCGACCCTTCGCGCGGCATCGGCCTGTGCGTCGCACTGTGCTTTCCCCTCATGACGTGGGCGCAGAACCCGCCCACTTCCGCGCCGGCCGCGCCAGCGCCAGCATGGCGTTCGCAGCCGGCAGCCGGCGACGCGGCAGTGAGTGGCACCCTGTCGCTAGGCCAAGCGCTCGCGCTGGCCCACGCGCAGAACCCGGAACTGGCCGCATCGCGGCTCGAGGTGGAGGCGATGGCCGGCGCGAGCCAGCAAGCGCACAGCCGCCCCAACCCCGAAATCGCCTACCTGCTTGAGGACACCCAGCGTCAGACGCGGACGACGACGCTCCAGCTCAACCAGACGATCGAGCTGGGCGGCAAACGCGCGGCGCGCATGCTGGCGGCCGAGCGCGGCCACGACATCGCCGCCGAGGAACTCACGGCAAGGCGACTCGCGATCCGCGCGTCCGTCACCTCCGCGTATTACGACGCGCTGACCGCACAGGAGCGCGTGCGCCTGGCCGAGCAGGCCATGGAGCTTGCCCAGCGGGCAAGCCGGGCCGCCGGCCAGCGCGTCAAGGCCGGCAAGGTGGCGCCCATCGAGGAGACCAAGGCCCACGTTGCGCAAGCGGGCGTACAGGTCGAACTGAGTCAGGCGCGCAGTGAGTGGGTCGGTGCGCAGGCGCGGCTGGCGGCCTTGCTTGGCGAGCCCAGAGGCCTGTCCTGGAGGCTGGACGCCCAGCTCGATGCGTTGCCCGCGGTGCCGTCGATGGCCGATCTCGAGCGCTCGCTCGACAACGCGCCGGCCCTGCGCCGCGCCCGACTGGAGATCGACCGACGGCAGGCGCTGACGGAACTCGAGAAGGCGCGCCGAATCCCGGACATCACCGTCAGCCTGGGCGCGAAGCGGTCTGAAGAGTTGGGGCGCAACCAGGCCATCCTCGGCCTGTCCGTCCCGTTGCCGATCTTCGATACGAATCGGGGCAACCTGCTCGAGGCGCTCAAGCGCGAGGAGAAGGCTCGGGAAGAACTCTCCGCCAGCCAGTTGCAGGTGTCGGCCGAAGCGCGGGAGACCCGTGCGCGCCTGGCGTCGCTACGCCAGGAAGCCCAGCTCTTCGCCGAGCAGGTGCTGCCCGGCGCCCAAAGTGCCTACGACGCGGCGGCGAAGGGCTTCGAGCTGGGGAAATTCAGCTTCCTCGAAGCGCTCGATGCGCAGCGCACGCTGCTGCAGGCCCGCAGCCAGTACCTGCGCACACTGGCCGATACCCACCGCGCCCGCGCGGACCTCGACCGGCTGCTCGGCCTTGACGAATCAACCGAAACCCCGCTCGCGTCGGCAACGGTCCGGCGCACTGGAGAGTGAAATGGCAGAAACCAAACCGAAGAACACACCCTGGGCGATCGTCGCGGTGCTTGTCGTCGGGCTCGCGTTGGGTGCAGCGATTCTTGCGACCGATGGCAACAAGTCCGTCACTGACGAACATGGGCATGCCGCCCATCCGGAGGCGCCCGGGCACGCCGAGGAGGAGCATCACGGTCAGGCCAAGTCGACCGACCACGCCGACGATGCCTCGCATGCCGATGAAGAGCACCACGAGGCCGCCGCCGAACCGGCCAAAGGTCCACACGGCGGCAAGCTGCTCACCGATGGCCGCTACGGCATCGAGGTGACGATCTTCGAAACCGGGGCGGAACCTCAATTCCGGCTCTACACGTACTGGGATGGCAAGCCGCTCGATGTCGCGCAGAGCCAGATCCAGCTTGTCCTCGAGCGGTTGGGGCAGTCGCCGCAACGTTTCAGCTTCATCAAGGAAGGTGACTACCTCAAGGGCGATGCGGTCGTGGCCGAGCCGCACTCCTTTGCGGTCAAGGTACAGGCGGACTACGAAGGAAAACGCTACCAGCTCGGCTACGAACAGGTCGAGGCCCGCGTCACCATGACCGATGCACAGCTCCAGGGCGCCGGAATCGAGCTCGCCGAAGCGGGGCCGGCCACGATCGGAACAGCGCTCGAGTTACTGGGAGAGGTGCGCTACAACAGTGATCGTACCGTGCAGGTCGTCCCGCGGCTGGCCGGCCTGGTGGAGTCGGTGGCGGTCAGCGCAGGCGAACGTGTGCGCAAGGGACAGGTGCTCGCCGTGCTGAGCAGTCAATTGCTCGCCGACCAGCGTACCGAATTGTTGGCCGCGCAGCGTCGTCTCGCACTCGCGCGGACCACCTACGAGCGTGAAAGGACGTTGTGGCAGGAGAAGATCTCGCCCGAGCAGGACATGCTGCAGGCGCGCACCGTCATGCAGGAAGGCGAGATTGCCGTACAGAGCGCACAACAGAAGCTCGCCACACTGGGCAGCGTTGCTTCGGGCGGCGGCGCACTCACGCGCTATGAGCTTCGCTCCCCGATCGACGGGGTCGTGACCGACAAACGCCTGTCGGTCGGCGAAGCGGTCAAGGAGGACGCCGCGGTCTTCACCGTCTCGGACCTGTCGTCGGTATGGGTGGAGGCGCCGGTGTCCGCGCAGGATCTGGGTGCGCTCGCCGCAGGCCAGACGGTAACGATCCGCGCCAGCGCCTTCGACGCGTCGGCGCCGGGCAGGGTCACCTTCATCAGCCCGCTGATCGGCGAGCAGTCCCGTACCGGCATCGCCCGCATCGTGGTGCAGAACCCCTCCGGTGTCTGGCGACCGGGATTGCCGGTGTCCGTCACCGTCGTCGCCGCGGAAACGAAGGTGCCGGTCGCGGTCGCGGTGGACGCCGTCCAGGATCTGCGCGACTGGAAGGTGGTGTTCGGCCGCTACGGCGACGCCTTCGAAGCGCGCCCGCTCGAACTGGGTCGCAGCGACGGCCGACACGTGGAGGTGCTGGCAGGCCTGCAGGCGGGCGAGCGCTACGCGGCGAAGAACAGCTATGTCATCAAGGCGGAGCTCGGCAAGGCCGGCGCCAGCCACGACCACTGACCGGGAGCCCCCGACATGAAACAGATCACCGCCCTGATTCGCCCCCACCGCCTCGACGCCGTCGAGGCGGCGCTCGAAACGCTCCCGCATTGCCCCGGGTTCACCGTATTCGGCGCGAAAGGCCATCCCCGCGGGCATGGGCCGGACCACCGGTTCGTCGCCGACGAATGGAATCCCCACGCTCACGATGTGCTCGTGCTGCTGATCCTGTGCCAGCACGACGATGCGTCCGCCATCGTCGACGCGGTCGCGGCGGCGGCACGCACCGGGCAACCGGGCGACGGGATGATCGGCGTCGTCGAACTCGTCACCGCGGTCCGTATTCGCACCGGCGAACGCGACGCCGCGGCGCTTTGAGGAGAGGCTCGTGTTCGAACGCATCATCCGCTTCGCCATCGATCAAAGATGGCTCGTGCTGCTCGCCGTGCTCGGCATGGTCGGCGTCGGAATCTACAACTATCAGCGTCTGCCCATCGACGCGGTGCCCGACATCACCAACGTCCAGGTCCAGATCAATACCGAAGCCCCCGGCTACTCCCCGCTGGAGTCCGAACAGCGCGTGACCTTTCCGATCGAAACCACGATGGCCGGTTTGCCCAATCTCGAGCAGACCCGTTCCCTGTCGCGCTATGGCCTGTCCCAGGTCACCGTCGTGTTCAAGGACGGCACGGACATCTACTTTGCCCGGCAACTGGTGAACGAGCGCATCCAGGAGGCCCGCAGCAAACTGCCGGCCGGCCTCGCCCCGGCGCTCGGCCCCATCGCCACCGGGCTGGGCGAAATCTACATGTGGACGGTCGAGGCGACCGAAGGCGCGAAAAAACCCAACGGAAGCGCGTACACACCGATGGATCTGCGCGAGATTCAAGACTGGATCATCAAGCCGCAATTGCGCACCGTCCCAGGGGTCACCGAGATCAACACGATCGGCGGCTATGCAAAGGAGTTTCAGGTGGCACCCCTGCCCGAGCGCATGGTGTCCTACGGGCTGGCCATCAGCGATCTGGTCACGGCGCTCGAGCGCAACAACGCCAACGTGGGGGCAGGTTATATCGAGCGTCGGGGCGAGCAGTATCTGATCCGCGCACCGGGACAGGTCGCCGGCATCGACGATATCGCCAATATCGTCGTCGGCCACGCCCAAGGGGTCCCGATACGCATCCGCGATGTGGCTGAAGTGGGCCTGGGCAAGGAGCTGCGCACCGGTGCCGCGACCGAGAATGGCCGCGAAGTGGTGCTGGGCACGGTGTTCATGCTCATCGGTGAGAACAGCCGCGACGTGTCGAAGGCGGTCGACGCACGCCTGCAGGCAATCAACAAGACCTTGCCCGAGGGCATCGTCGCCAAGACGGTCTATGACCGCACCATCCTGGTCGAAAAGGCCATCGACACGGTCAAGAAGAACCTGACCGAGGGCGCTCTGCTGGTCATTGCCATCCTGTTCCTGTTTCTCGGCAACATCCGTGCGGCGCTCATCACCGCGATGGTGATCCCGCTGGCGATGCTATTCACCTTCACCGGCATGGTGACGAACCGGGTCAGCGCCAACCTGATGAGCCTGGGCGCCCTGGACTTCGGCATCATCATCGATGGGGCCGTGGTGATCGTCGAGAACTGTGTGCGCCGCCTCGCCCACGCGCAGGCTGCGCTCGACCGGCCGATGACGCGCAACGAGCGGTTTCACGAAGTCTTCGTGGCGTCGAAGGAATCGCGGCGGGCGCTGCTCTTCGGCCAGCTCATCATCATGGTGGTGTACCTGCCGATCTTTGCCCTGACCGGGGTCGAAGGCAAGATGTTCCACCCGATGGCCTTTACCGTCGTGACCGCATTGCTGGGCGCGATGATTCTGTCGGTCACCTTCGTACCCGCAGCGGTTGCGCTCTTTCTGACCGGCAAGGTCAGCGAGACCGAAAATCGGCTGATGACGATCGCCAAGCGCGGCTACGCCCCGGCGTTCGACTGGGTCATGGCGCGCAAGCCGTTGGTTCTGACGATCGCCTGCGTCAGCATCGTGCTGTCAGGGCTACTGGCGACCCGCATGGGCAGCGAATTCATCCCGAGCCTCGATGAGGGCGACGTCGCGCTTCATGCGTTGCGCATTCCGGGCACGAGCCTGAGCCAATCGATCGACATGCAGGTGCAACTGGAGCGCACGGTCAAGGCCTTCCCCGAAGTCGACAACGTGTTCGCCAAGATTGGTACGGCCGAGATCGCAACCGACCCGATGCCACCCAATGTCGCCGACAACTTCGTGATGCTCAAGCCGCGGGACCAGTGGCCGGACCCGCAGAAGTCCAAGAGTGAGCTGGTCGCGGCGATGCAGCGTGCGGTCGGTCAGATACCGGGCAACAACTACGAGTTTACGCAACCGATTCAGATGCGATTCAACGAGTTGATCTCGGGCGTTCGCAGCGACGTGGCGGTGAAGGTCTTCGGTGACGACATGGACACCATGAACGAGACGGCAGAACGCATTGCCGCCGTGCTCGAGGGGGTTCCGGGTGCTGCCGACGTGAAGGTGGAGCAGACCACTGGCCTGCCCATGCTGACGGTCCGGATCGACCGGAATCAGATTGCCCGGCTCGGCCTGAACGTCGCCGACGTCCAGGACAGCGTCTCGGCTGCGCTCGGCGGGCAGGAGGCCGGGGCGGTGTTCGAGGGCGACCGGCGCTTCGACATCCTGGTCCGGTTGCCCGATGCGATTCGCGGTGACCTCGAGGCGATCCGCCGTCTGCCAATCCGCGTGCCCGCCGGCGAGAACGGCGCGCGTGGCTTCGTCCGGCTGGGCGATGTCGCACGCATCGAGTCTGCGCCCGGCCCCAACCAGATCAGCCGCGAAAACGGCAAACGTCGGGTTGTGGTGACCGCCAACGTGCGCGGGCGCGACATTGGTTCCTTCGTCGCCGAGGCGGAAACGAAGATCGCCACGGCGGTGCAGGTGCCCACAGGGTACTGGACGACCTGGGGCGGCACCTTCGAGCAGTTGCAGTCGGCCGCCAAACGGCTTCAGATCGTCGTGCCGGTCGCGTTGCTGCTTGTCCTAACGTTGCTCTTCATGATGTTTGGCAATGTCAAGGACGGGCTGCTGGTCTTTACCGGCGTCCCCTTCGCGCTGACCGGCGGCATCCTGGCGCTGTGGTTGCGCGATATCCCGCTGTCGATCTCCGCCGGTGTCGGCTTCATCGCGCTGTCGGGCGTGGCCGTGCTCAACGGCCTGGTGATGATCTCGTACATCCGGAGTCTGCGCGATGACGGCTTCGATCTCGATGACGCGATCCGGGAGGGCGCGCTGACGCGATTGCGTCCTGTGCTGATGACGGCGCTGGTCGCATCGCTCGGGTTCGTTCCCATGGCGATCGCGGTCGGTACCGGTGCCGAAGTGCAGCGGCCGCTGGCCACTGTGGTCATCGGCGGCATCCTGTCGTCTACCGCACTGACGCTGCTCGTGCTGCCGGCGCTGTATCGCATCGCCCATGGACGCGAGAGGCGAATGGCGCCACCCGCGGAGACATTCGCTCCCGCCCATTGATCCTGTGTGGGGCGGAAGGGTACGAACCGCTGCGCTTTCGCCCGATAGACCCGATCCACCCGCGGTTCTCTACTTCGTCATGGAGGTCGCATGAAACACGCTTCTGTCATTGCAACGGTGATCGTCCTGGTGTCCTTCAGCGTCTTCGCCGCAGGCGGGCATGACCATGACAAGGGCCATGTGCCCCGACATGGCGGCATGGTGGCCGAAGTCAATGAAGTGGACTATGAACTCGTGGCTACGTGAACCCTGCTGCAACTCTACCTTCGCGATCATGGGAAGAGCGTTGCCGTCACCGGAGGCGCCGCAAGAGTCACTTTGCTGTCGGGTAAGGAAAGGATCGAAACCGCGCTATTGCCCGCCGTGGAGAAATTCGAGGTGCAAGGCCACTTCAAGATCATCCCCGGCATGAAGTTTGTGGCCGTGGTTGCCCTCCCCGGGCGGGGTGAGGCAACCGTGTGGTTCCGATTGCGATGACTTGACGCACCCATTGCGTCCGATGTGGGGTCAGCTCACGAAACGGAAAAATCGTACGCTAAGCCGGTCGTAGCGGCCCTAGATTTGCCACGCTCGGCTACGAGGAGGTTTGCGAAGCAACAGGATCAATACCGCCGAGTCTCGCGAGGAAGCGGACATAGACCAACTCGCTGAGCAACTCGACAAGAGTTTGCGTAACGACGATGGCAGGCAATACGGGTATGGCCCCAGGTACAGCGAGAGCAAGCGGCAACACGACAAGGGAATTTCGAGTGCCTGCGCTGAAAGCGATGGCTCGGCCGGCGGGGGCATCAAGGCGGAACAGCCGGCTGATGCTCCATCCGATCAGGGGGGCGATCACAGCAAAGGCGATATAGAAGGGAATCACACCCAAGGCCGCATCGGTCGCGGAGCCGAGCCGCGGCACCACGGCCGCGACGACGACGAATAGGACAAGGGCGGTCGCTGGTACCGGCAATAGACCAAGTGCCGCTGAGGTCTTTTCACCGGCCAGGCTTCGAGCCGCCCATAGTTGCACAAGCCCAGCAAGGGCGAGTGGAACCGCGATCAACCAGACGAAGGCATGAACGAACGGGCCGGGCTGCACGAGGGTTGCGGCATCGTTCCCGAGAAGCAGGCCGAGATAGACCGGCAGCAGCAGCATTTGCACAACCAGGAGCGCAGGGGTTGCCGCCAGTAGCAGCCGCGCATCGGCACGACCGAGGTGCGAGAACGTAACCACGTAGTCAATGCAAGGCGTCAGCAACACCAGCAGCACGCCAAGCCTCACCATAGGGTCCGATGGCAGGAATTGCACCAATACGGCCACCAAGAGCGGCGTTACGATGAAATTGGTAATGAGCAGTGCGGCAAGGAACCGGCCGCGACTGAAGGCCCGGCCAAGGTCGGCCAGGGGCACTTGCAGGAATGTCACGAACAGCATGAGTGCAAGCGCCGGGTTGACGCCACCCTCAAGCGCTGCCGTGCCGGGTACGAGCAAAGCGACAAGCGCAGCCAACACAACGGCCGCGAAGTAAATGCCGACTTGGTGCCTCTCGAATATTTCCCGGATGTCTTGCATGTCTGTATTTCGCTCCTTTGTGTCAATTTGAAGCATACCCTAACCTGGCGTCAGACCAGCCGACGCGAAAGCGTCAGGATAGACTTGCTTTCCGAATTGATTGACACACGCCACCAAGGGTCATAAATTTCTTCCTGACACATTGTCCTCAGGAGTACACCTTGAACGGTCAGCGCATCGGCTACGTCCGCGTCAGCAGCTTCGACCAGAACCCGGAACGCCAGCTCGAGCAGGTTTCGGTGGACCGGCTGTTCACTGATAAGGCGTCGGGCAAGGACACCCAGCGTCCTGAGCTGGAACGGCTGCTCGCCTTCGTGCGCGAGGGCGACACCGTGGTGGTGCACAGCATGGACCGCCTGGCGCGCAACCTCGATGATCTGCGCCGCCTGGTGCAAAAGCTCACCCAGCGCGGCGTGCGCATCGAATTCGTCAAGGAGAGTCTGACCTTCACCGGTGAGGACTCGCCGATGGCGAACCTCATGCTGTCGGTGATGGGCGCGTTCGCCGAGTTCGAGCGGGCGCTCATCCGCGAGCGGCAGCGCGAAGGGATCGCGCTCGCCAAGCAGCGCGGAGCCTATCGGGGGCGCAAGAAGTCTCTGAACAGCGAAAAGATCGAGGAACTGAAACGGCGCATCGCGGCGGGCGAGCAGAAAGCCAAGCTCGCCCGCGAGTTCGGCATCAGCCGCGAAACGCTTTACCAGTACATGCGAGAAACCTGACCATGCCTCGCCGTTCGATCCTGTCCGCTGCCGAGCGCGAAAGCTTGCTGGCGTTGCCCGATACACAAGACGAACTCATCCGACACTACACCTTCAGCGAATCCGACCTGTCACTGATCCGCCAGCGGCGCGGTGAGGCCAACCGCCTGGGTGTCGCGGTGCAGTTGTGTTTGCTGCGCTTCCCCGGTCAGGGCCTGTTACCGGACGCTGAGGTGCCGAGGCCCCTGCTGCAATGGATCGAACGGCACCTGCGACTCGATCCGGCATGTTGGCCGCAATATTCCGAACGGGAGGAGACCCGGCGCGAACACCTGCTCGAACTGCGGGCGTACCTGGACATGGAGCCGTTCGGCTTGGGGCACTATCGCCAGGCTGTTCATGCCACGACCGCACTGGCCTTGCAGACCGACAAGGGCATCGTGCTGGCCGGCAGTGTCCTCGACTCCCTGCGGCACCAACACATCATCTTGCCGACACTCGATGTGATCGAGCGCGTCTGCGCCGAGGCGATCACCCGCGCCAACCGGCGCATCTACGACGCCTTGGCCGAACCGCTGTCGGACGCGCATCGCCGCCGCCTCGACGATCTGCTCAAGCGCCGCGAGAACGGCAAGGCGACCTGGCTGGCCTGGCTGCGCCAGTCACCGGCCAAGCCGAACTCGCGGCACATGCTTGAACACATCGGACGCCTCAAGGCATGGCAGGCGCTCGATCTGCCTTCCGGTATTGAGCGCCTGGTACACCAGAACCGCTTGCTGAAGATCGCTCGCGAGGGCGCCCAGATGACGCCCGCCGACCTCGCCAAGTTCGAGCCGCAGCGCCGCTACGCCACCTTGGTAGCGCTCGCCATCGAGGGCATGGCCACCGTCACCGACGAAATCATCGACCTGCACGATCGCATCCTGGGCAAGCTTTTCAACGCCGCCAAGAACAAGCATCAACAGCAGTTTCAGGCATCCGGCAAGGCGATCAACGCCAAGGTGCGCCTGTTCGGCCGCATCGGCCGGGCGCTGATCGAGGCCAAACAGGCGGGCAGCGATCCGTTCGCCGCCATCGAGGCGGTCATGTCGTGGGACGCCTTCACGGAGAGCGTCACCGAGGCGCAGCGGCTCGCGCAGCCCGAGGACTTCGATTTCCTGCACCGCATCGGCGAGCACCACGCCACGCTGCGCCGCTACGCGCCGGAATTCCTCGACGTGCTCAAGCTGCGAGCCGCGCCTGCCGCCAAGGATATGCTCGACGTCATCGAGGTGCTGCGCGGCATGAACCGCGACAACGCCCGCAAGGTGCCCGCCGATGCGCCGACCGACTTCATCAAGCCGCGCTGGCAGAAGCTGGTGATGACCGACACCGGCATCGACCGGCGCTACTACGAGTTGTGCGCGCTGTCGGAGCTGAAGAACGCGCTGCGCTCCGGCGACATCTGGGTACAAGGCTCGCGCCAGTTCAAGGACTTCGAGGACTACCTGGTGCCGCCCGCGAAATTCGTCAGCCTCAAGCAGGCCAGCGAATTGCCGCTGGCCGTGGCCACCGACTGCGATCAGTACCTGCGTGACAGGCTGACACTGTTGGAAACGCAGCTCGCCACGGTCAACCGCATCGCGCTGGCCAACGAACTGCCGGACGCCATCATCACGGAGTCGGGTCTAAAGATCACGCCGCTCGATGCGGCCGTGCCCGACACCGCGCAGGCGCTGATCGACCAGACGGCGATGATCCTGCCGCACGTCAAGATCACCGAACTGCTCTTGGAGGTGGACCAATGGACGGGCTTTACCCGTCACTTCACCCACCTCAAGTCGGGCGATCTGGCCAAGGACAAGAACCTGCTGCTGAGCACGATCCTGGCCGACGCAATCAACCTCGGCCTGACCAAGATGGCGGAATCCTGCCCCGGAACGACCTACGCCAAGCTGGCCTGGTTGCAAGCCTGGCACATCCGCGACGAAACCTACGGGGCGGCGCTGGCCGAGCTGGTCAACGCGCAGTTCCGTCACCCCTTCGCCGAGCATTGGGGCGACGGCACCACCTCGTCGTCAGACGGCCAGAACTTCCGCACCGGCAGCAAGGCCGAGAGTACCGGCCACATCAACCCGAAATACGGCAGCAGTCCAGGGCGGACGTTCTACACCCACATCTCCGACCAGTACGCACCGTTCCACACCAAGGTCGTCAACGTCGGTGTGCGCGACTCGACCTACGTGCTCGACGGCCTGCTGTACCACGAATCCGACCTGCGCATCGAGGAGCACTACACTGATACGGCGGGCTTCACCGATCACGTCTTCGCGCTGATGCACCTGCTGGGCTTTCGCTTCGCGCCGCGCATCCGCGACCTGGGCGACACCAAGCTCTACATCCCGAAGGGCGATGCTGCCTTTGAGGCACTGAAGCCCATGATCGGCGGCACGCTCAACATCAAGAACGTCCGTGCCCATTGGGACGAAATCCTGCGGCTGGCCACTTCGATAAAGCAGGGTACTGTGACGGCTTCGCTGATGCTCAGGAAGCTCGGCAGCTACCCGCGCCAGAACGGCCTGGCCGTGGCCCTGCGCGAGCTGGGGCGCATCGAGCGCACGCTGTTCATTCTGGACTGACTGCAAAGCGTCGAGCTGCGCCGCCGCGTGCATGCCGGGCTGAACAAGGGCGAAGCCCGCAACGCGCTGGCCCGCGCCGTGTTCTTCAACCGGCTGGGCGAAATCCGCGATCGCAGTTTCGAGCAGCAACGCTACCGGGCCAGCGGCCTCAACCTGGTGACGGCGGCCATCGTGTTGTGGAACACGGTCTATCTGGAGCGGGCGGCGAACGCCCTGCGTAGCCACGGCCAAGTCATCGATGACAGCCTGTTGCAGTGCCTGTCGCCGCTGGGCTGGGAGCACATCAACCTGACCGGCGATTACCTCTGGCGCAGCAGCGCCAAGATCGGCGCGGGCAAGTTCAGGCCGCTACGACCGCTGCAACCGGCTTAGCGTACGATTTTTTCCGTTTTCTGAGGCGACCCCTTCCACGAGGTCGTCGCGCGCCAGCGTGGCGAGCAGGTCGAGGTCGCGCTCGATCAGCGCCGACTTGGTGATCAGGCTCACCGGGTGGCGGGTCTCGACCATGACCTCAAGCAACTGGCGGGTGAGCACGGTACGACGCTCGACCGGCTGCCACGCGTCGGTGTTCATGCCGAGCGCAATCGGCGCGCAGCGGTAGCTGGGGGCGGCGAGCTCCTTGCGCAGCAGCTCGGCCGCATCGGGTTTCCAGAACAGTTTGGTCTCGAAATCCAGCCCGGGCGAAAGATCCAGGTAAGCGTGGCTTGGGCGCGCGAAGCAATAGACGCAGCCGTGCTCGCAGCCGCGATAGGGGTTGATCGAGCGGTCGAAGGGGACGTCGGGCGAGGTGTTGTAGCTGATCACGCGTCGCGCGTTGTCGATGAAAAGCTGGGTACGCGGCGGTGGGTCGTCGTCTTCGGTGCCGGACTCATGCCAGCCGTCGTCGAAGGCTTCGCGGCCGTAAGCCAGGAAGCGAGCGTCGGGGCGTGCTGTGGTGCCGCGGCCACGGATGCGCGGCGCAGCGGCGTGCCAGGCGTTGGCCGACTCAGAAAATTGGCTGTTTTTTTGTACAGTCATGAGGCGGAAGTTTCCGCCTCATGACGACAGGGGTCAAGATGGCCGGCATGCAGCTTGTCGGCATGTGAGAACGCTCGCGTAGCAGCGGATGAAGCCGCCGGGCGTGGCAGTGCCGGCCCCTCGTGCTGGCGCGCTCAGGTCTGGGCCGGCCTGTCCTTGCGCTCGTCAGGCGTCGTGGTGGCGGGTTTTTCGCTGCTGCACGCGGCGATGTCGAGGCGAGGACCGTCGAGCAGGCGGGCGGCCTGTGCCGGGGTGGCGATCGAGTAGGCCATGGCTGTGGTGGTGAGAATGGCGACGATGGTCTGGCGTGTGATCATGTCTGGCTCCTTTGCGGTGGTTCTTCATTGTTCGACATCGGGTCCGACGCTACGGAAATGCTCGGGCGTCAGGCCGTGTCGCTGCAGCAGGCGGTAGAACTCGGTGCGGTTGCGTTCTGCCAGTCGCGCAGCGTCGGAGACATTACCCGCAGTAAGTTTCAAGAGCTGTATCAGGTAGTTTCGCTCGAAGCGGCGCTTGGCCTCGGCGTAGCCGAGGGCCTCGATCGGTTGCACGCGCAGCGCGCGTTCGACCAGGGTGCGCGGGATCAGCGGGGTGGTGGCGAGCGCGCATACCTGCTCGACCACGTTCTGCAGCTGGCGCACGTTGCCCGGCCAGGCCGCGGTGGCGAGCGCTTCCAGGGCGTCGGGAGCGAAGCCGGAGAGGCGCTTGCCGTACTTCCGCGCCAGCGCGCGCAGGAAATGCTCGGCCAGCAGCGGGATGTCCTCGCGGCGTTCGGCCAGGGTCGGCAACTCGAGGCTGACGACGTTGATGCGGTAGTAGAGGTCCTCGCGGAACTGGCCGCTGGCGAGCGCGGCGTCCAGGTCACGGTGGGTTGCGGACAGGATGCGCAGGTCGACCGCCTCGGCGCGCGTGGCGCCGACCGGGCGCACCGCGCGTTCCTGCAGCACGCGCAGCAGCTTCACCTGCAGGGCCGGCGGCATGTCGCCGATCTCGTCGAGGAACAGGGTGCCGCCGTGCGCAGCCTGGATCAGGCCGGTGTGGGCGTTGGTGGCGCCGGTGAAGGCGCCGCGTACGTGGCCGAAGAGTTCGGATTCGAGCAGCGGTTCGGGGATGGCGCCGCAGTTGATGGCGATGAAGGGCGCGGCGGCGCGCGGGCTGGCGAGGTGGATGGCGCGCGCGAGCAGTTCCTTGCCGGTGCCGCTGTCGCCACGGATCAGCACGCTGGCGTCCGAGGCCGCGATCAGGCGCGCCTCGTCGAGCAGGGCGTGCATCAGGGTGCTTTGGCTGATGAGGCCGGCGCGCCAGGCCGGGTCGCCGGCGGGAAGCGGCGCGGTGGCAGAGCTCAGGTGCAGGGCCTGCGCGATGCGCAGCATCAGGGTGTGGCTGTCGAAGGGCTTGGTGAGGTAGTCGGCGACCCCGCGCGAGGTGGCCTCGACGGCGTCCGGGATGGTGCCATGGGCGGTGAGCAGGATCACCGGCAGCGCCGGGTGCTGGCGGCGGATGTCCTCGAACAGGGCGAGACCGTCGCCATCGGGCAGGCGGACGTCGCTAAGCACCAGGTCGAAGCGCTCGATGCCCAGCAGCGTGCGCGCGGCCTGGATGCAGTCGGCGGTCGATACCCGGTAGGCGCTGGCCTGCAGGCGCATCGACAGCAGGCGCAGCAGGTCGCGATCGTCATCGACCAGCAGGATATGCGCGCGTGCGGTGGTGCGGGATGCAGGCCGGGTCATCGGAGCTTCAGCCGGCCTCCTCGCGCCGCAGCGGAGCCGGCTGCATGGGGGGGCTCAGGCGGCGCTCGATCTCGGTGAGGGCGTCGAGCTTCTTCTGTAGCTCCGCGTTCTGCCGGCGCAGCGCGTCGAGTTCGCGGCTGTCGCCCTCCACACCGCGACTGCGCTCGTCCAGTTCACGACTGAGGCGTTCGTTCTGAGCGCTCAGGCGCTGGCGTTCGCGGATCTGCTCGAGCAGCGCGCGGGCGTAGGGGTGATGCGCGCGCGCTGAGGCGCTGTCGTCGGCGAGCAGGCTCTCCAGGGCGCGGCGTGCCTGGGTCAGACGAGCCTGGCCAGGCTGGCTCGCCTGCACGGCGGTATGCAGCTTCTGTTGCGCGGCTTCGTAGGACCGGGCTTCGGTCGCGGCGGGTGTGGCCGCGCCGTCCGCGCCCAGCCACGGCGGCAGGCCGGTGCAGCCGGCGAGGAGGCCGAGCGCAAGCGGCAGCAGACGGCTGCGCGTGCGGGCGCCGTGGCTGTGCGGTGTGGAAAGGGGGCGATCGTCAAGCATGCGGTAGTTCGACCCGGAAGTGTGCGCCGTGTTCGCTGGGCAGGGCGCGGACGTTGCCGTGGTGCGCGCTGATGAACTCGCGCACGATCGCCAGTCCGATGCCGCTGCCCTTGGTCGCACCCGGCGAGCTGCGACTGCCCTGGAAGAAGGGTTCGAAGATGCGCTCGAGTTCGAGCGCTTCGATGCCGGGGCCCTCGTCCCGACAGTCGATCACCACCTTGTCGTCGCTCATCCCGATCTCGATGCGGATGCGCCCGCCCGCCGGGCTGAAGGCGATGGCGTTGGCGATCAGGTTGGAGAAGGCGATGCGCAGCTTGCTGACGTCGGCCGGGACGATGGGGGCCTCTCCCTCGAATTCCAGGGTCACGCCGCGGGCCTGGGTCAGGAGCTGGTATTCGCCGCCGACCTCGCGCAGCAGCGGGAGCAGCGCACTCGGCTGCAGGTTCAGCGTGCGCGCGTCGAACTGGCTCGCGTTGTACTGGAGGAGTTGTTCGATGCGCTCCTGCAGCGCGCGCGCGCTGTGTTCGAGGATGCCGGCGACTTCGCGCTGTTCGGCGTTGAGCCGGCCGAGCACGCCGTCGGCGAGCAGGGCCACGCCTTCGCGCAGCGAGGCGAGCGGAGTCTTGAGTTCGTGCGAGACGTGGCGCAGCACGCGATTGCGGTTCGCCTCGAGCTCGGCGAGGCGCAGGCGCAGCCAGTCGAGACGTTCGCCGAGCTGACGCAAGTCGGCGGGTCCGGTGATGTGGATCCGCCGGGCGAGGCGGTTCTCGCCGAGCTCCGAGATCGCATGCTCGATGCGACCGAGCGGACGCAGCAGCCACCAGCCGCTCACTGCGGCGAGCGCGCCCGCCAGCGCCAGGGCACCGAGAATCTGCGTCGCCACGGCGCGGCGTTCATGGTCGAGCGCATCCATGACGGCCTGGTTCTGGCGGGCGAGATGACGCTCGACCTCGGTGGCGAGCCTTGCCGAGAGCGCAGTGAGCTGGGCGAAATC
>JAANMY010002322.1_pt1 | contig 18307 bp, 19 predicted proteins | sample 7279691 | NCBI WGS metagenome assembly JAANMY01 (sample SAMN14094543, study PRJNA606508) | bioreactor metagenome | isolation source: A lab-scale SPAN reactor treating ammonium-rich wastewater day 388 | place: Ireland: Galway | collected 2018-02-07
CATAGGCTGTGTCGGTCAGGCAGGCATTGCCGGCCGGATTGGCGCCGGTGACATGAAAATCGCTGAAGGCGGCGGACTGGTTGACATACACACCGCCGGTCAGATTGACCGAAAGCGCAACGCCGGCCTTGGCGAAGGCGTCGGCCGCCGCATCGATCACGACCTCCCCGGTCGAATAGAGCGCCGCCGTGATCGCGCCTTTGCGACTGGCGGATTCTGCGGCAAGCGCGATCGCATCCGTGGTCGAGGGCATCCTGATCACGAATGCGATCGGTCCGAACCGTTCCTCGCCCCAGGCCGTCTCATCGCCCGCGTCGACGGCGACAATGAGCGGCGAGGCCGTGCGCGCCTGCGCAAAGCCGACGACCGGGACCGGCGCGGAATCGCGCACCACGGAGCCGAGCTTGCGCGCTGCCTCGATGCGCTTGAGCGTGGCCTCGCTTTGCACGGCGCCGAGCAGCGCCATCGCGCGATCGGGATCGCTCAGCAATTTGTCGACCGCGGCACCGATACCGACCGCGACCTCGTCGAAGGTCTTGTGGCCCTGATCGGTCGCAATGCCACCGGCGGGCACGAAGATGTTCTGCGGCGCCGTGCACATCTGCCCCGAATAAAGCGTCAGCGAGAACGCGATATTGCCGCACAGGCCGCGGAAATCCGACGTGGAATCGATAACGATCGGATTGATGCCGGCTTCTTCGGTGAAGACGAGTTCGGTCGCCGCATGCTCGCGCACCCATCGGCCGAACACCGGGCTGCCGGTGAAATCGACGATCGCGACGCGCGGATCGGTCACGAGTTCCTTCGTGATCGGCGCCTCCGCGTCGTCGGGGGCGAGCATGATCACGTTGGGATCGAAGCCTGCCTCCTTGATCGCCTCGCGCGCGATCCGCACCGTCAGCGCCAGCGGCAGGATGACGCCCGGATGCGGCTTCACGAGAACCGTATTGCCGGTCGCAAGGCTCGCAAAGATGGCAGGATAGGCGTTCCAGGTCGGGAACGTGGCACAACCGATGACGAGCGAGACGCCGCGCGGGACGATGCGCCAGACCTTGTCGAGCACGAGCGGATCGCTCTTGCCCTGCGGTTTCGACCAGTTAGCGGAGCCCGGAACGCGCTTCATCTCGTCATAGGCGTAGGCGACCGCTTCCAGCGCCCGGTCCTGCGCATTCGGGCCGGCGGCCTGGAACGCCATCATGAAACCCTGCCCGGTCGTATGCATGACGGCGTTCGCCATCAGGAAGCTCTGCCGGTTGATGCAATGGATGATTTCGAGGCAGACGCCGACGCGATCCTCGACGCTCGCGCGGCCCCACGCCTCGCCCGCCGCACCCGACAGCGCAAGCAGCCGGTCCACCGATAGCGCCGGATAAGTGATGCCGAGCGTGATGCCGTAGGGCGAGACCTCGCGGCCGACGCGCTTGTCGCCGAGCTGGTCGATATCGAACGGCTTTCCGAGCATGGCCTGAAACGCCGCCTCGCCGTCGGCCTTCGCGGTCTCGCCGTAGATTTTTCCGCTGGCCGTTTCCGGATAGGCGCTCCAGTAACCGCGCGTGCGCGTGGCGACGACCGCCTGGTCCAGCAACGTGCGATGCGCTTCGAAGAAGGCGCTCATGTCCCGATCCTCCCGCCGGCCCCGCAACTGTCTGCACCGAGCATATCGGGCGGGTTGCGTTGACACCCATTTTCCGGCCCCATACTAATTAGCCGACCGGCCGGTCAGTCAAGTGCCTGCCGGTCGCAACGGGCGCCCGTCTCCGCAAAAGAGACCAAGAAGCGCCGAACGGGGAGAAAACGGCATGGACGAGACGCCAGTCCTCGTCGACAAGCGCGCGCATTATCGCGTGGTGACGTTCAACCGGCCGCAACGGCTGAATGCTTTCAACGAGGACATGCATCGCGCGCTGAAAGCGGTGCTCGACGAGGCGGAGGGCGATCCCGATTGCCGCGCGCTCCTGTTGACCGGAGCCGGCCGCGCTTTCTCTGCCGGTCAGGATCTCAACGACCGCGTGACCAAGCCGGGCGAGAGGATCGTGCTCGGCGGGACACTTGATCAATATTACAACCCGCTGATCCGCAAATTGCGCAGCCTGCCCTTTCCGGTGATCGCGGCCGTCAACGGCGTTGCCGCCGGCGCCGGCGCCAGTATCGCGTTCGCCTGCGACATCGTGCTGGCAGCGAAATCCGCGACGTTCGTGCAGGCCTTCGCCAGGATAGGGCTGGTGCCGGATTCGGGAGGCACCTGGTTTCTGCCACGGCTGGTCGGCACCGCCCGCGCGCGCGCGCTGGCGCTGCTTGGCGAGTCGGTCAATGCCGAAAAGGCCGAGAACTGGGGCCTGATCTGGAAATGCATCGCCGACACCGACCTGATGGCGGAGGCCGAGACGCTCTGTGCCCGCTTCGCGACCGGGCCGACTTTCGGCTATTCGCTGATCAAGCGCGCTCTGGATGCTTCGGAAACCAACGATCTGCCGACCCAGCTCGATCTCGAACGTGACCTGCAGCGCGAAGCCGGCTTCAGCCCCGACTACGGCGAGGGCGTGCGCGCGTTCATGGAGAAGCGCGCCCCGAATTTCACCGGCAAGAAGGGACAATGACCGATGGACGGAGCCGCGCTGGCGCGCGTCTGCGCTGAAGCGATCTGGGCGGACGATTCCGCCAGCAAGCAATTCGGCATCCAGCTCATCTCGATCGAGCCCGGACATGCCGTCCTGGCCATGACGGTCGACGAGCGCATGGTGAACGGCCACAATATCTGCCACGGCGGATTCATCTTCCTGCTCGCGGATTCCGCTTTCGCCTATGCCTCCAACACCTACAATCAGCGCACTGTGGCGCAGCATTGCGGGATCACCTACCTCAATCCGGCGCGGATCGGGGACCGGCTGACCGCCCGCGCCGTGGAGCGGCAATGGGTCGGGCGAACGGGTCTTTTCGACATCACGGTGAGCCGGACCGACGGCTTGCCCGTCGCCGAATTCCGCGGCCACTCGCGCACCATCAAAGGCGAACTCGTTCCCGGTCTGAAAGCCGACTGAGAGATCAACGATCATGGTCGACGCATCCTACAAGCCCTACGGACTCGAACCGATCGAAACCGCATCCCGCGACGAGATCGCGGCACTGCAGACGCAACGCCTGAAATGGTCGCTGCAGCACGCCTATGACAATGTCGCGGCCTACCGGAAGAAATTCGACGCCGCCGGCGTGAAGCCGTCCGACTTCAGGTCGCTCGAAGACCTCGCGCGCTTTCCGTTCACGACCAAGCACGATCTGCGCGACAATTATCCGTTCGGCATGTTCGCGGTTCCGATGGACCAGGTCGTGCGCGTGCATGCCTCCTCGGGCACGACCGGCAAGCCGACCGTCGTCGGCTATACGAAGAAGGACATTGACACCTGGTCCCATCTCATGGCGCGCTCGATCCGCGCCTCCGGCGGCCGGCCGGGCATGAAGGTGCACGTCTCCTACGGCTACGGCCTGTTCACCGGCGGCCTCGGCGCCCATTACGGCGCCGAGACGCTCGGCTGCACCGTCATTCCCGTATCCGGCGGCATGACCGAGCGCCAGGTGCAGCTCATCATGGATTTCAAGCCCGAAATCATCATGGTGACGCCCTCCTACATGCTCGCCATCCTCGACGAGTTCCGCGGCAAGGGGATCGATCCGAAATCCTCGCCGCTGCGCATCGGAATTTTCGGGGCCGAGCCCTGGACCAATTCGATGCGCGCGGAGATCGAGGCCGCGTTCGGCATGGACGCCGTGGACATCTACGGCCTCTCCGAGGTCATGGGCCCCGGCGTCGCCAACGAATGCGTGGAGAGCAAGGACGGGCTGCATATCTGGGAGGATCATTTCTATCCCGAGATCATCGACCCGGAGAGCGGCAAGGTGCTGCCGGACGGCGAACGCGGCGAGCTCGTCTTCACCTCGCTGTCCAAGGAAGCGATGCCGGTCATCCGCTATCGCACGCGCGACCTGACGCGGCTGCTGCCCGGCACCGCGCGCAGCCATCGCCGGATGGAGAAAGTCACCGGCCGCTCCGACGACATGATGATCGTGCGCGGCGTCAACGTCTTCCCGACCCAGATCGAGGAATTGCTGCTGCGCTGCGAGGGCCTGAGTCCGCACTACCAGATCGAGCTGCTGCGCGAGCAGCGCCTCGACGTCATGCGGCTGATCGTCGAGGCCCGCCCCGACCGCGCCGACGAAAGCTCGCGCGCCGCGGAAGCCGCCTCGCTTACAACCCATATCCGCAACCTCATCGGAATCGGCGCCGAGGTGATCGTCGGCGATCCCGGCTCGGTCGAGCGCTCCGCCGGCAAGGCCCGCCGCATCGTCGACAAGCGCCCCCGGGACTGAGCGATGGCGCGCCCGCGGTCCGCCGACTACGACGACAAGCGCGGCGCCATCCTGCGCCATTCGGCGGCGATGTTCGCGCAGAACGGCTATGACCGCACGTCGATGGCGGAAGTCGCCGCCGCCTGCGGCGTCTCCAAGGCGCTGCTCTACCATTACTATGTCAGCAAGGAGACGCTGCTGTTCGACATCCTGCGCACGCATCTGCAGGACCTGATCGACAGCGTCGTCGCGATCGACAGGACGCTGACGCCGCGTGCGCGCCTGCGCGCGCTGATCGGGGCAGTGCTGGAAAGCTATCGCGACGCCGACGACGAGCACAAAATCAAGCTCAACGAAATCGGAAAGCTGACGGCGCCGCGGCGCCGGGAACTGATCGAGATGCAGCGCCGGCTGGTCGCCGTCTTCGCCGACGCCATCGGCGCCGTGATGCCCGACATTGACCGCGACAAGATCCTGCTCAAGCCGGTGACCATGTCGCTGTTCGGCATGCTCAACTGGCATTACATGTGGTTTCGCGAGCGCGGCGCCATCAGCCGCGAGGATTATGCCGATCTCGTCACCACGCTCGTGATCGAGGGCGCTCAGGCCTTGAACGCGCCCGCGGCAGCCAAGGCGCGCAAGCGGGCGTAGACGGCGGCCTTTCGTCCCGCGGCGGCATCGCGCGACCTGTGCGGCAACGGGCGTGCGTAGCGACATCCCTGTCATGTCCGTTTGCGATTGCGGATTTGTCTTTGGCGAGCCGGCGGGTCCGATACGCGCCGGACAAGCGCCATCGCCCGTATTGTTTGAAGGCGCCGGGTACGCCTGTCGTCTTTCCTGTCCCTCGCGCAAATGCGAGGGGGGGACGGAGCGCCGGGCGGCGCACCATCTTCAGTCCGCGCATGCGGCGCGGGGTGTCCCGGGCAAGGACACCGCGCCGTCCGGCGCTCCATCGCGGCGTCTTGCGCAACGTCGGGCCGCGCTTTCGTCCGCCCTGGGGCGGATCGTCAGCCGGCTCCCGGCAGGAGGCCGTAGTGCCTCCGGGCGGAGCCCCGACGCCGCCCGGGGCCGTGCGTGCGAGGCACGGACGCGGGCGCCGCACCGTCTCCCGCCGCATGACGCCTCATGAAGCGCCCCCGGCGGATACGGCAACTAGGAATATAATCATATTACGGACTTTGTCAAGCGGCGACCGACACGCCGGTCGGCCTCATGGTTCGAGACGCATCGCTGTGCGATGCTCCTCACCATGAGGATCGGGGCGCGTCAGCGCCCGAGCCCGCCCTTCTCCTCGATGAAGCGCACGACCTCGGCGACGCCTTTGCCCTCGCGCATGTTGGCGAACACGAACGGCCGCGCGCCACGCATGCGCTTCGCATCGCGCTCCATCACTTCCAGCGAAGCGCCGACATAAGGCGCCAGATCGATCTTGTTGATGACCAGGAGGTCGGAACGCGTGATGCCGGGACCGCCCTTGGAGGGAATCTTGTCGCCAGCGGCGACGTCGATCACATAGATGGTCAGGTCGGCAAGCTCGGGCGAGAAGGTCGCGGCCAGATTGTCGCCACCGGATTCGATCAGCACGAGATCGAGATCGGGAAACCTGCGTCGCATATCCTCGACCGCGGCGAGATTGATCGAGGCGTCCTCGCGGATCGCGGTGTGCGGGCAGCCGCCGGTCTCCACGCCCGCGATGCGTTCGGGTGCAAGCGCGCCCGAGCGCACGAGATATTCGGCGTCCCACTTGGTGTAGATGTCGTTGGTGATGGCCGCGATCTGGTGCCTGTCGCGCAGCGCCTTGCATAGCGCATCCATCAGCGCGGTCTTGCCGGAGCCGACCGGGCCGCCAACACCCACGCGCAGGGGTCCATGTTGATGTAACACAATATTCTCCTTTACGCCCCTTCCAACACGATCATCATGTCCATGTCGCTCGTACAGGACTTTCTAAGCGCAATTAGCGGCTGATATTCGGGCGCGCCATACCAGGCATTCAGCGCCTCCATACTGGGAAATTCGATGATCACGACCCGCTCCGGCTTCCAGTGGCCGCCTTCCGGAAATCTGTGGCTGCCGCCCCTGGTCAGATAACGACCGCCGTATTGCGCAATCATCGGCCCAACTTTGACACGATATTCCTCGAATTTCTCTGCATCGGTGATTGAGTGTTCAACAATGAGATAAGCCGTCACCGTCCCCCCTTTGAACCTGTGAAACTCACGATCTGAATAATCTGGTATATTGCGTCTCATGTCGCATGCTGGCGAGGTCGGCGCGAAACGCCGCGCTGCCGAGATCGTCGAGCGAGGCCGCGAGCGCGCGCTGCGCCGTTGCGATCACGACCGGCTCCATCGCAGCGAGCACGCGCTGCCCGTCGGTCTGGCCGAGCGGAACGAGCCGCACGCCGGCCGAAATCCAGTTCGCGACGACAGCATGCAGGAAAGCGTGCAGCGCGGTCGCGCCGCCGATACCATGGCCCGCCGCGGCGACGCCGACGGCAACCGGATAAGCGAGCGGGCCGTCCCAGATGTCCTTGAGCCTGTCGAGCGCTTCGCACGGCCAAGCCGCGCGCGTCGCTTCCGCGAAGGCGCGGCCCTGCGCGGTCGTCTCCAGATGGCGCTCCTTGGAGGACGCAAAGGCGGCGGCAAGCTCGGCGATGTCGCGAAGCGAGTTGTCGTCGGCGCTTGATGCCGCCCTGTGCGCATGGACGAACAGCACGGCATCGCAAAAGCCCGCGCCCGCGCGCATCATCACCGCGAGCCAGTCGGACAGCGTCGCGGCATCGCTTATGTCGCCCGCCTCCACCGCCCATTCGATGCCGCTCGAATAAGAGAACGCGCCGACCGGATAGGCCGGCGACAGCCAGGCCATCAGCCGGTAGAGCGCGGCGGAGCTGGTCGCACTGATGGTGTCGCGTCTGGTGTCGCTTCCTGGCTCCCCTCCCCCCGCGAGCATCGCAGGCAAGTTTACGCAGCCTGCGTGAACTTGGCTGCGTGCGAGTGGTGGGGAGGGGTCGGGGGTGGGGGGCGACATGAGTTCTCCGGATAATCCGTCCTCCTCCCCCCATCCCGATACGCGTCGCTTTCGCGCCGCGCGCCGACCCTCCCCGCCGCTGCGCGTGGGGAGGGTAGAACGCTTGCTGTCGCCGACCGATCTCACCAGCGGCAGGCTCTTTTGCTTATCGCCCATGAGAATGGCCGCGCCGATGTGAATGACCGTGATGATCGCCGTCATCGTGACTGTGATTGTAGGCGTGGCCATGATCGCCGTGCCCGTGTGCATGGCCATGCGCATGACCGTGTATCGGGCCGCCCGCATAGGCACCGCTTTCCGGGTCGAACGGCGCATCGAGGAAGGACAGCGCGGCGCCAAGCCCGCGCAGCATGTCCTCCAGCACATGGTCGCGCCGGATGCGCAGCCGCTCGCCGACGATCTGCACGTCGGTATGACGGTTGCCGAGATGCCAGGCGAGCCGCGCCAGTGCGTTCGGCGAGGACGCCGCGATCTCCACCAGCGGCTCGGGCTTGCCGCACACGCGCACCATGCTGCCGTCGTCGAGCACGAGCCCATCGCCATCGCGCAAGGTCACGGGCTTCTCGAAGTCGAGCAGGATCTGCGTGCCCTCTTCGCCGGTGAGCACGATGCGCCGGCGCGTGCGCTCTGCGGCATCGAGCACGACGCGGTCGATGGCCGCGGCATTGGGCCACTGGCCGGCGGGAACGATCGAGGTGACGCGGTGCATTTTATTCTCGTTATGCGCGGGCTTGACCCGCGCATCCATCCTTTCGCTTAATGGATTGCCGGGTCAAACCCGGCAGTGACGCCCTCAGGTTTCGACAACTCAAAACAAGAAATACCGCTGCGCCATCGGCAGCACTTCGGCCGGCGCGCAGGTGAGCAGTTCGCCGTCGGCGCGCACCTCGTAGGTTTCCGGATCGATGTCGAGCTTCGGCGTCGCGCCGTTGTGGATCATGCTCGCCTTGCCGATCCTGCGCGTATTCTTCACCGCCACAAGCTCTTTCTGCACGCCGAGCTTCCTGCCGAGATGGCCGCGTACCGCCGCCTGCGACACGAACACCACCGAGGAGGCGGTGAGCGAGCGCCCGAAGGCCGCGAACATCGGCCGATAATGTACCGGCTGCGGTGTGGGGATCGAGGCGTTCGGATCGCCCATGGCGGCGGCGACGATCGAGCCGCCCTTGATGACGCAATCGGGCTTCACGCCGAAAAAAGCCGGCGACCACACGACGAGATCGGCGAGCTTGCCCTTCTCCACCGAGCCGATGACGTGGGAGATGCCGTGTGCGATCGCCGGATTGATCGTATATTTGGCGACGTAGCGCCGGGCGCGCATGTTGTCGTTGTCGCCTTTTTCCTCCTTCAAGCGACCGCGCTGCTTCTTCATCTTGTCCGCCGTCTGCCAGGTGCGGATGACGACCTCGCCGATGCGGCCCATGGCCTGACTGTCCGACGACATCATGGAGAGTGCGCCGATGTCGTGCAGGATGTCCTCGGCCGCGATCGTTTCCTTGCGGATGCGGCTTTCGGCGAAGGCGAGGTCCTCGGCGATTGCGGGATCGAGATGGTGGCACACCATCAGCATGTCGAGATGCTCGTCGATGGTGTTGCGCGTAAACGGCCGGGTCGGGTTGGTCGAGGACGGCAGCACGTTCTTGAGCCCTGCCACCTTCATGATGTCGGGGGCATGGCCGCCGCCCGCGCCCTCGGTGTGGAAGGCGTGGATGGTGCGGCCCTTGAACGCCTTGATCGTGTCCTCGACGAAGCCCGACTCGTTGAGCGTGTCGGTGTGGATCATCACCTGCACGTCGTAATCGTCGGCGACCGAAAGGCAATTGTCGATGGCCGCGGGCGTCGTGCCCCAGTCCTCGTGCAGCTTGAGCGCGCAGGCGCCGCCCTTGACCATTTCCTCAAGCGCGGCTGGGCGCGAGGCATTGCCCTTGCCGGCGAAACCGAGATTGACCGGAAAGGCATCGGCCGCCTGGATCATGCGCGCGATGTGGAACGGCCCCGGCGTGCAGGTGGTGGCGAAGGTGCCGTGCGCGGGGCCGGTGCCGCCGCCGAGTAACGAGGTGACGCCCGACATCAGCGCGTCGTCCACCTGTTGCGGACAGATGAAATGGATATGGGTGTCGAAGCCGCCGGCGGTGACGATCTTGCCCTCGCCCGCGATCACCTCGGTGCCCGGGCCGACCACGATGGTGACACCGGGCTGGATGTCCGGGTTGCCGGCCTTGCCGATCGCGTGAATCCTGCCGTCCCTGATGCCGATGTCGGCCTTGACGATGCCCCAATGGTCGAGGATCACCGCATTGGTGACGACGGTGTCGACCGCGCCCTGCCTGCTGGCCGCCTGCGACTGGCCCATGCCGTCGCGGATGACCTTGCCGCCGCCGAACTTCACCTCCTCGCCGTAGATCGTGAAATCCTTCTCGACCTCGATAATGATGTCGGTGTCGGCGAGCCGCACCCGGTCGCCGGTCGTGGGGCCGAACATGTCGGCATAGACGGAGCGTTTGATCTTCGCGGACATGGCCGATCCTTCAGAGACTTCTGCCGTCAACCTGCTTCACTACCAGCGCCAGCGGATCGACATCATCAAGGCAACGGGCGTTGATCGCGACCATCTCGCCATTCGGCGTCTTGCCGCGCGCGAATGACTGGATGCCGCATGTCGCACAGAACAGATGGTCGATGACGTGTTTGTTGAATTTGTAGGTCGTCATCTTTCCTTCGCCAGACAACAGCCTGAAATTCGCAGCCGGCGCAAAGGCAAGCAGCGACCCCAGCTTGCCGCAACGCGAGCAATTGCAAGCCAGCACCTCGCCAAGCTCCATCGTAACTTCGTAGCGCACGGCGCCGCACTGGCACCCGCCGGTATATTTCTGAGCTGCCATGATCAGAGCCTCCCCATCACCTCGCCGCGAAAGCCGTAGATCGTCCGTTTTCCCGCGAGCGCAACCAGTGTGACCTCGCGCGTCTGGCCGGGCTCGAAGCGCACAGCGGTGCCCGCCGCAATGTCGAGGCGCATGCCGCGCGCCTTCTTGCGGTCGAATTTCAGCGCCGGGTTGGTCTCGAAGAAATGATAATGCGAGCCGACCTGGATCGGCCGGTCGCCGGTATTCGACACCGTCAGCGTCTCCGTCCTGCGCCCGGCATTCAGCTCGATCTCGCCGTCCTTGATGAAATATTCGCCGGGGATCATGCTCACTTCTCCCGTTTGAACAGCCGCCAGAGCAAAGCGGCGCCCGCGACCAGCGCGAAGGCGACCACAAGCACGCCTGCATCGGGCAGCGGGCTCACATCATGCGGATGCGCATGCGGCGCGGATGACGGGTGCGCATGCGCCTGCATCGATGCCAGAGCCGCGGTGAGTGCGAACGCAATCGATCTCATCAGTTCGTCCTTCCTGCATTCAAGAATTGAGGGTCGCGCGCGCCTGCGTAACCGCGGCGTCGAATGCCTGTTCCAGAGCGGCGTTGAGGCCGCGGCATTTGTCGACGACCTTTTCCGCCCATTCCACATATTCGACGATCCGCCGCATCTCCCAGTCGTCCGGAGGACTGGACGCCAGCGCCCACACGTTGCTGGTTTTGTCGGCGATCTTGATCAGTCGCGCGCGCTCGCTTTTCGACGAAGCCGTCGCGATCTGCCGCGCCTTGCGTTCGGCTTTCGGCAGGCTCTTGTCGTCGGTGACCTCCGCGACCAGCGTCGCGACCGCGGGACCGAAATGGATTTCCAGATCTTCGTAGGTCGCGGACGTATCTTCGAGCGTGTCGTGCAGGTAGCCAGCAACGAGCAGAGGATCGGCGCCCCTCGTCGCCTCCGCCAGCAGGGAGGCGACTTCGATGAGATGATTCACATACGGCTCCCGCGCGGCGCCCTTGCGCCGCTGCTCGACGTGACGGCGGGCGGCGAAATCGGCCGCCCTCGCCACCAGGACCATGCCCTCGTTCCTCGCGGAATCGTCCGTCATCGGATCGGATCGTGCACGGTGACAAGCTTCGATCCATCCGGAAACGTCGCTTCGACCTGGATGTCGTGGATCATTTCCGGCACGCCCTCCATCACCTGCGCCCGCGTCAACACTTTCGCGCCTTCGCGCATGAGTTCGGCGACGCTCCTGCCGTCGCGCGCGCCTTCGAGAATGAAGTCGGAGATCAGCGCCACCGCCTCCGGATGGTTGAGCCTGACGCCGCGCTCCAGGCGGCGGCGGGCGACCATGGCGGCGGTCGCGATCAGCAGCTTGTCCTTTTCGCGCGGTGTCAGATGCATGAGCGGCCCTTCAGTTCATCCACAATCGCGGTAGCGCGCTGTTGCCGAGCGCGCTCAGCACGGCGAGGAGATCGCGGCGCAGCGCAGCGCCGTCGCGCGCGCACAGCCGCACGAGCGCGATCCCGTTCCAGGCCGACACGCCGCATTCGCCGGCAAACCCGCCTTCCAGCGCGCGCACCGCCGCGGCCACGGTTTCGTCGCCGGACGCAAGCAGAATGGTGGCGAGCGCGCCCGCCCCGCTCGCGACCGCCGGACGCGCCAGCGTCTCGGCCACCGCGCCGTCGAGGCGCACGGCGTCGGCGAACACGAGCCGGCCATCGCAGCGCACGCGCCAGCGATCGAACAGCCGGCCCCGCGTCATCGTCTCGCCCATGGCGGCGCGCCCGAAGACGAGGCTTTCGACCATCACGAGCGCGGCGCCGGAGGCGAGATCGATATCGATCGTGCGCGCGACCTGCGCGCCGTCGAACAGGATCGTTTCCTGCGGCAGCCAGCGCAGCATCCCGCCCGGTGCGACCCGCAGCGTCACGGCGATCTCGGAATCGGGACCGTGCGTGCGGTAGATTTTCTCGGCCGCCGCGGTGCAGACGCAAAGCCGCGCGCCCGCCCCGACCGCGACGTCGAGCGCGAAGCGGTCGCCGCCCGCAATCCCGCCCGCGGTGTTGACGAGCACCGCCTCGCACTCGGCCGAACCGGCATTGGGAAAGCGCACGCGCAGCGAGCCTTCCTCGTGCACGGAGGTGCGCGCCGTGCGCCGGCCGTCGGAAGCGACCTCGAGCGCAATGCGTCCGCGCGCGCGGTTGGCGTCGAACTGCGCCTTGCGCGCGGGCGTGTCGGATCGGGACGAAATAGGAAATGTCACAACGAAATCGCCCGTCGCAATTCGCCTTCGTCGATATCCGACTTCGTGCACGAATAGACCACTTGGCCGCGATCCATCACGGCAAAGCGGTCGCCCAGCTCGCGCGCGAAGTCGAAATACTGTTCGACCAGAAGGATGGCAATTTCCCCGAGCGAGCGCAAATAGACAATCGCGCGGCCGATATCCTTGATGATCGAGGGCTGGATGCCCTCGGTCGGCTCGTCGAGCAGAAGGAGCTTCGGGCGCATCACCAGCGCCCGCCCGATCGCGAGCTGCTGCTGCTGGCCACCGGACAGGTCGCCGCCGCGCCGGCGCAGCATGTCCTTGAGCACCGGAAAGAGCGAGAACACGTCGTCGGGGATGTAACTGTCGGCGCGCGACAGGGGCGCAAAGCCGGTCTTGAGGTTTTCCTCCACCGTCAGCAGCGGAAAGATCTCGCGGCCCTGCGGCACGTAGGCGATGCCGGCGCGGGCGCGCTCGTAGGGCCTGAGCGCGTTGATCTTCGCGCCGTTCCACAGGATCGTGCCGCGCGACACCGGATGCTGGCCAACGAGCGCGCGCAACAGGCTCGTCTTGCCGACGCCATTGCGGCCCATGACGCAGGTCACCTGCCCGGGCTCGGCCACGAGCGACACCGCGCGCAGCACCTGCGCCGCGCCGTAATGAAGGTCGATCGATTTCACTTCGAGCATCGTGCCACACTCGCCTTCTTCGGGCTCGCTCTGGTCTCGTCCTTCGAGACACCCGCTGCGCGGACTCCTCAGGACGAGGCATCAACTCCAAAATCAATCCTCATCCTGAGGAAGCCCGCAGGGCTGTCTCGAAGGATGAGGCCCGTTCACCGCCCCAGATACACCTCGATCACGCGCTCGTTCTCCGACACCTGGTCGATGGTCCCCTCGGCGATGACCGCGCCCTCGTGCAGGCAGGTGACCTTGACGCCAAGCTCGCGCACGAAGGTCATGTCGTGCTCGACCACGATCACGGTCTTGTAGCGGTTGATTTCCTTGAGCAGCTCGGCGGTCTGGTGGGTCTCGGCGTCGGTCATGCCGGCGACCGGCTCGTCGACCAGGAGCAGCTTCGGCTCCTGTGCGAGCAACATGCCAATTTCCAGCCACTGCTTCTGCCCGTGCGAGAGCGAGCCGGCAAGCCGCTCACGCGCGCCCCGCAGGCGCACGATGCCGAGCAGTTCGTCGATGCGCCGCATCTGCGCCTCCGACTCGCGCCATTGCAGGCCGGCGAAGGCGCGCCGGTCGGCCTTGAGCGCCAGCAGCAGGTTGTCCTCGACGCTGTGCATGTCGAACACGGTCGGCTTCTGGAACTTGCGGCCGATGCCGAGCGTCGCGATCTCGGTCTCGTCGCGGGCGGTCAGGTCATACTGACCCTCGAACACGACGTCGCCCTCGTCGGGGCGGGTCTTGCCGGTGATGACGTCCATCATGGTCGTCTTGCCGGCGCCGTTCGGCCCGATGATCGCGCGCATCTCGCCGCTCTCTACCGTAAGCGACAGCGCATTGAGCGCGCGGAAGCCGTCGAAGGAGACGGTCACGTTGTCGAGATAGAGCTGCGCGGTGGTGGTGCGGATATCCATGATGCCTCACTCCGCCGGCCGTGGCGCCGGCTCGCCGCCGATCTCGCCTGCAGTCTCGCCGCGCGCGCGCCGCTCGCGCCACCAGTGCGAGAGCGTGCCGACGATGCCGCGCGGCAGGAACAGCGTGACCGCGATGAACAGGCCGCCGAGCACGAACAGCCAGTAGGGCGCGAGTGCGCCGGTGGTGAACGTGGTCTTGGCGTAGTTGACGAGGATGGCGCCGAGCACGGCGCCGGTCAGCGTGCCGCGGCCGCCGACCGCGACCCAGATCACCGCCTCGATCGAGTTGGCGGGGGCGAACTCGCTCGGATTGATGATGCCGACCTGCGGCACATAGAGCGCGCCGGCGACGCCGGCCATGCAGGCCGACAGCGTGAACACGAACAGCTTGTAGGACTCGGCACGATAGCCGAGGAAACGCGTGCGCGCCTCCGCGTCGCGGATGGCGACCAGCACCTTGCCGAATTTCGAGCTCACGAGCGCGCGGCAGACGAGAAAGCCGAGCGCGAGGAAGAGGCAGGAGGCGGCGAACAGCGCGGCACGCGTGGTGTCGGCCTGCACGTTGAAACCAAGGATGTCCTTGAAATCGGTGAGCCCGTTATTGCCGCCGAAGCCGAAATTGTTGCGGAAGAATCCGAGCATCAGCGCAAAGGTCATGGCCTGCGTGATGATCGACAGATAGACACCGGTGACGCGCGAGCGGAAGGCGAACCAGCCGAACACGAACGCGAGCACGCCCGGCACCAGCACGATCATCAGCGCGGCATAGGCGAAATGGTCGAAGCCGTACCAGAAGAAGGGTAGTTCCTTCCAGTTCAGGAACACCATGAAGTCGGGCAGCACCGGATGCGCATAGACGCCGCGGGTGCCGATCTGGCGCATCAGATACATGCCCATGGCATAGCCGCCGAGCGCGAAGAACGCGCCGTGGCCGAGCGAGAGGATGCCGCAATAGCCCCAGATCAGGTCGATGGAGAGCGCGAGCAGCGCGTAGCAGACGTATTTGCCGAACAGCGAGACGATATAGGTCGGGACGTGGAGCGGCGAGGTTTCCGGCAGCAGCAGATTGAGCGCCGGCACGATCATGGCGGCGGCGACGACGATGGCGAGGAACGCGGTCGCTCCGCGATCGAGCGAGCGGATCAGAAGGCCGTTCATGGGCGGCCTCCTGTGTCCGCCCTCATCCTTCGAGACGGCGGCTGCGCCGCCTCCTCAGGATGAGGGCGCAATCCCAGAGACCTCATGGTGAGGAGCGCCGCGAAGCAGCGCATCTCGAACCATGAGGTCGCCGCCCCGTTTGCTCCCATGCTCATGCCTCCACCGCCCGGCCCTTGAGCGCGAACAGGCCGCGCGGGCGCTTCTGGATGAAGAGGATGATCAGCACGAGGATCGCGATCTTGCCGAGAACGGCACCCGCGAACGGCTCGAGGAACTTGTTGGCGATGCCGAGCGTGAACGCCCCGACCAGCGTGCCCCACAGATTGCCGACCCCGCCGAACACGACCACGAGGAAGGAATCGATGATGTAGCTCTGGCCGAGATTGGGCGACACATTGTCGATCTGCGACAGCGCCACGCCCGCAATCCCGGCGATGCCGGAGCCGAGCCCGAAGGTGAGCGCGTCGACGCGGCTCGTACGGATGCCCATCGAAGCCGCCATGGCGCGGTTCTGCGTCACCGCGCGCATTTCGAGCCCCATGCGCGTGAAGCGCAGCAGCGCCAGCAGCGCGACGAACACCGCCAGCGTGAAGACGACGATCCAGAGCCGATTATAGGTGACGGTGATCTGGCCGAGCTCGAACGCCCCGCTCATCCAGGACGGATTGCCGACCTCGCGGTTGGTGGGACCGAAGATCGTGCGCACCGCCTGCTGCAGGATGAGTGAGAGGCCCCAGGTGGCGAGCAGCGTCTCCAGCGGCCGGCCGTAGAGGAATCGGATGATGCCGCGCTCGATCAGGATACCGATGAAGCCGGACACGAGGAAGGCGAGCGGGATCGCGATCAGCAGCGAATAGTCGAACAGACCGGGATGGTGCGCGCGGATCGCGTCCTGCACGACGAAGGTGACGTAGGCGCCGATCATCACCATCTCACCGTGCGCCATGTTGATCACGCCCATGACGCCGAAGGTGATAGCAAGGCCGATGGCGGCCAACAGCAGCACCGAGCCGAGCGACAGCCCGTACCAGGCATTCTGCACCGTCGCCCACATGGCAAGCTCGCTCTGGATCGAGCCGACGGCGTCTTTTGCCGCCTGCGCGACGCGCGCGGGCGCATCCACCGGCAGCCCGGACAGGAGCGCCAGCGCCTCCTGGTCGCCGCGTGCCTTGACGGCGGCCACCGCCGCGAGCTTATCGGCCTCGGCGGCGTCGGGCTTGTAGAGCAGGACCGCTGCGCGCGCCTCAGTGAGCGCACGCCTGATGCGGCCGTCGGTCTCCTTCGCGATGGCGGCGTCGAGCGTCGCAAGCGCGGCAGCGTCGCGCGACTTGAACACCGCCTGCGCGGCCTCGAAACGCTTTGCCGGATCCGGCGACAGAAGCGTCAGGCCGCCGAGCGCCGCCTCGATGGCGCGGCGCAGCCGGTTGTTGATGCGCACGGTCTTCAGTTCCGCCGGCGCCGGCGCGGCGCTGCCGGTCGCGGCATCGAGCACGGCCGTCTCGCCGGTGCGGATATAGATTTTGCGGGTCGCCGGATCGACTTGCAGGCGTGCATTCTGCAGCGCCTCGATCACCCGCGCCGCCATGGCGTGCCCGCTCGCGGCCACCGCGGCGATGCCGACCTCGGTATCGCTGAAGGAATCGGCGGCGAATTTGTCGAGCGCGGCGTCGAAGCCCTGTGCGCGCGCCGGTACGCTGCCCGCCGTCAGCGCCGCCATTGCGCAAGCGCCGATAAAAAGGAGAGCGATCAGAAGATCGCGCGTCGTTCGCATTGGTCTTGTCCCGGCCGTCTGAAGAGAAGGAGACGGCGGCTCACCGCCGCCTCCCGCGATGTCAGGCGTGCGCGATCAGGAGCTCTGGCCGCCGCACTTCTTGGTCTTGGTGTTGTAGTTGCCGCACTTGAGCGTCACCCAGTCGGCTTCGAGGTCCTTGGAGCCGTCGAGATGATCGGACCAGGCGTCGCCCGGCACGAGGCCATCGGTCTTCCACACCACGTCGAACTGGCCGTCGTCGCGCACCTCGCCAATCAGCACCGGCTTGGTGATGTGATGGTTGGCGAGCATCTTGGACGTGCCGCCGGTCAGGTTCGGCGCCTCGATGCCGGGCAGCGCGTCGATCACCTTGTCGGGATCGACGGACTTGGCCTTCTCGACCGCCTTCACCCACATGGCGAAGCCGATCACATGCGCCTCCATCGGGTCGTTGGTCACGCGCTTCGGATTCTTGGTGAAGGCCTTCCACTTGGCGATGAAGTCCTTGTTGGCCGCAGCGTCCACCGACTGGAAATAGTTCCAGGCGGCGAGATGACCGACGAGTGGCTTGGTGTCGATGCCGGCGAGCTCTTCTTCGCCGACCGAGAACGCCACCACCGGGATGTCCTTGGCCTTGATGCCCTGGTTGCCGAGTTCCTTGTAGAAGGGAACGTTGGCGTCGCCGTTGATGGTGGACACCACCGCCGTCTTCTTGCCCGCCGAGCCGAACTTCTTGATGTCGGCGACGATGGTCTGCCAGTCGGAGTGACCGAACGGCGTGTAGTTGATCATGATGTCTTCGGGCTTCACGCCCTTGGACTTCAGATAGGCCTCGAGGATCTTGTTGGTCGTGCGCGGATAGACATAGTCGGTGCCGGCCAGAACCCAGCGCTGCACCTTCTCTTCCTTCATCAGATAGTCGACCGCCGGGATCGCCTGCTGGTTGGGCGCGGCGCCGGTATAGAAGACGTTGCGCTCCGACTCCTCGCCCTCGTACTGGACGGGATAGAACAGGATCGAGTTCAGTTCCTTGAACACCGGCAGCACGGACTTGCGCGACACCGAAGTCCAGCAGCCAAACACCGCGGCCACCTTTTCCTTGGTGATCAGCTCACGCGCCTTTTCGGCGAACAGCGGCCAGTTCGAAGCCGGATCGACGACGACCGCCTCGAGCTTCTTGCCGAGCAGGCCGCCCTTCTTGTTCTGCTCCTCGATGAGGAACAGCATGGTGTCCTTCAGCGTGGTCTCGCTGATAGCCATGGTGCCGGACAGGGAGTGCAGGATGCCGACCTTGATCGTGTCCTGGGCTTTC
>JAANMY010002333.1_pt1 | contig 18279 bp, 28 predicted proteins | sample 7279691 | NCBI WGS metagenome assembly JAANMY01 (sample SAMN14094543, study PRJNA606508) | bioreactor metagenome | isolation source: A lab-scale SPAN reactor treating ammonium-rich wastewater day 388 | place: Ireland: Galway | collected 2018-02-07
CCCATTCTTGTGTTCGTCGGCCCGCCGGGTGTCGGCAAAACCTCCCTTGGCCGCTCGATTGCGAATGCGCTCGGCAGGAAGTTCGTCCGCATTTCGCTCGGCGGCGTGCATGATGAAGCGGAAATTCGCGGACACCGGAGAACCTATATCGGGGCGTTACCCGGCAGGATTATTCAAGGACTCCGCAAGGCCGGCTCCAACAATCCCGTTTTCATGCTCGACGAAGTAGATAAGGTGGGAAATGATTTCCGCGGCGACCCGTCGGCGGCTTTGCTTGAAGTTCTTGATCCGGAACAGAACTCGACATTCAGCGACCACTACCTTGAGATACCTTTCGATCTCTCAAAAGTCATGTTCATAGCAACGGCCAACATGATCGAACCGGTACCTCCGGCGTTGCGCGACAGAATGGAGATTATTGACATTCCAAGCTATGTCGAGGACGAGAAGCTTCATATTGCAAAACGATTTCTTTTACCGAAGCAGGCGAAAGAGCACGGGCTGCAACTTGAACAGTTTGAAGTGACAGATGATGCCATGCGGGGAATTATCTCGGGCTACACACGTGAAGCAGGCGTTCGGAATCTCGAACGAAAAATAGCCACGGTCGCCCGCGGCGTTGCAAAGGATGTCGCCGAAGGGACGATAACGAAAGCTACCGTTGGCAAAGACAATCTTACCAAATATCTCGGACAGCAGAAGTTCTTTCCCGATGTTGCCGAGCGCATCAATCGTCCGGGTATCGCCGTCGGGCTTGCCTGGACTCCTGTAGGCGGAGACATTCTCTTCATCGAGGCTACAAAGATGAAAGGGAAGGGAAATCTCACACTCACCGGTCAACTTGGTGACGTGATGAAAGAATCGGTGCAGGCAGCGATGAGTTTCATTTCATCTCACGCAAAAGAACTCGGGTTGGATGAGAATTTCCGGAATGAAACCGATATTCACGTCCACGTTCCCGCGGGCGCAATCCCGAAAGACGGCCCGTCCGCCGGGGTGACAATGTTGACGGCATTGACATCGCTTCTTACGGATCGTTTGGTTCGAAACGATCTTGCAATGACAGGAGAGATAACGCTGCGAGGAGCCGTGCTGCCGATCGGCGGAGTGAAGGAAAAAGTAATCGCAGCGAATCGTGCAGGCATCAGAACTGTTCTGCTGCCGGAGCGCAACAAGCTCGACCTTGATGATGTTCCGAAGAGCGCGTTGGAAGGCATGACGTTCCATTTCGTGAAAGAGATGGCGGATGTGCTGAAGCTTGCACTCCTTTCCAAAGAAGATTCAGAAAGGAACCGGATGGGAGAGTTCAGTCTCGATGCCGTAGCCATGAACTGAGAACCCGGGCGTTTCCCGTCGGAGAAAATGAAAGGCGCCAGCCGAGGGGATGGTGGAGGGGGGCACGGTAGTCGCGCGAGCAGGAGAATCCGCACAAGGGGCGCTCCGGTAATCACTTAGAGCAATTTTCGCCGGAAACCCGTTCTGAGAATTCGCGCGACAAAATGAGAATTTCGGCACTTGTCGGTAGTACATATCCGCGCGAGAGGATGTTGCCATTGTGTCAGAGATTGCGGAGAATTTCGGCCCGGATTTTGGCGTTCATGCCGCTCTGGGCTTCGGATAGATAGCGCCGGAAGGCAGCCTCCTCCTCGGCGATGATTTGTTGCAGGCTGTATGGGCTCCCGGACTCGATTCTAAGCGACTTGTTGCCCTCAAGGCGCTCCGCCTCGTATTTGTGCAGGTGTTGCGCCGTGCAGCGGCAATTAAACGCAATCCCCCCGTCTTCGCCGTTCTTAAGCGGGGGATACGGCCCTTCGCCGATCCGCCAGATGGTGCCGTTCCAAGCTGCGTGCTGTGGCCGGGTTGACCGGTCGAGGATGGCAACGTAGCGCCAGAGCGGGAAGCGATCCTGCATTGATTGCAACTGCTCCATTTGCGCCTTGGCGTATGAGCCGAACAGGTTCGTTCGAAACACGTTCTGCAAGCGGTGCGGAGCGAGCGGGGTTACCTTCATTTCATCGAAGACCTGATTCGCCTTCCGCCTGAACTCCTCCCACGTTTCGCCCTTCGCTATTGACTCTTCGAGCGCCTTTTGAACTCGCTTTACCAGGGCATCATTCTCGATGCCGGCAATCCAGAAACTCCGTTCTCGCGTAAACCGGACGGCCGCCTCCGGGACCAGGTCGAACGAGATCCGGATGCGATCATCCTTGAGTGAGAACCACCCGACGCTCGCAGCCTTAAGGGTAACGCCGTCGACATTGAAACGAGCTGCGACTTTATGGACTGCGGCGCTCTCGACACGATCCTTTTCGGCTAAGTAGCTCCGAGCGAGAGCATCCTCCGTAACCATACCGTCGAAGAGTGTTGACTGGAACTGCCGTATGAACTCCCGATCCGCCGCATAGCGTTCGACAATGCGCTGCGCCTCCCCGAACGATTCACCAGCGGCCACGAGGTTGGCAAAGTACTCAACAAGCCTGTTGTACAGCGGCGTTACCTGTGCGATGGCGTTCTCGCTGATGAAGTTCGCTTTCTCAGTATATTTATGGTCCAGGAAGAACCTTGAATCCTTCACAAAAATTCCATAGTATTTTGAAAATAGGAGTCACTGCAAATGATTTTATCCCTTCATGCACGATGTCCGATTTGCTTTGTCGAGCGTCTACTCTGGGTCCATTTAGAATTAACACAATAGATGATCTTATTGCGGCCGAGACGATGATAGACATCAAAGGGTGCGCAAGAGCCATTTGTCCGATATGTAACGCTGTTGAGGAGATTGCTCTTTTTGATGGCGGTAACCAAGTGGAGCCGTGGATGAATGCCGATGAAACGGAACGTAGATTCGGACGGGGGGCTGGCCCGTTACCACCGTTACCATAACTATTTCTGCCTCCTCGGGTCATCCCTCGGCTGAGACTCATCGTATAATTGGAAAAGATTATGCTTCTCCCCAAGCAAGCCCTTAGCTATTGAAGACTCGAAAGGAATAACATTTCCTTTTGTCGGGAACATCGTCGGTTGTTGCTGCGCTTCGAGCACTTCCTCATCCTCGCCCGCGTCCGGGATGCCGAACTTCTTGCCGAACCAGTCTGCCGGAATCGGCTTGCCCATCCGCTGCGCCGTCTCGAGCACACGTATTGATTTCTCCAGGTCTTCCGGTTCGGTGATCGCAAACCTGAAATAGGGGTACTTTTCCTGCGGCCCGAACTGGAAAATCACCCACGGCCGGATGAGCTGATCGCTGAGCGTGAACGAGAGAGCTTCAGCATCGGCGCTCACGAGATCGAGCTTCACATCCTTCGCCGCATCTTCACTCCCCAATTTGCCGGGTGTACTCTCGCTCGTTCCGGTATGGCCGAGAATGGCTTTCGAGTACGACTTGATAGCTAACTCTATCAGCTTCTCATGCACGCTTTGCGTTCCGCCGGACTTTGCAGACTCGATAATCTCAATTACCATGTTGTCGGGGAAGATGCCGGCGGCGTCCGTGCCGAGCGATCGGACTGCGGTTCGCAATTCGTTCAGCGCTTTCTCGTCAACCGTACCGCTCGGATATTTACCGAGGCGCAGCGGCAATCCAAACACCTCGCAGTACACCACAAACGCTTTCCAGCCGAAGTTCTTGAACAAGTACATCCACAACACGGTGCGCATCAACTGCACCTGTGTGGCGTAGCCGCTTGTTGCCTTTACTTCGTGCACGATCCACTTGTTGGGCTCCAGCTCGAGACCGTCGACGAGGTTCTCGTCGGTAATCCGGCGGATCTCATTCAGGCTTGCCTTCGGGTCGCTCGCCCGGCCGTAGCGGAAATTTTTCTGCACACAATGTTCAAGCCGCTCGACAACGACATTCCCTTCGTCGTTGATCGCCCAGATGATTTGTGAAACACTCAGGCCACGGGGCACGGCGTCGAGCAGGTCGCCGAGGGCATCGTTGAACCCTTTGATGTTCTCGATCTGTGCGGAGATGTAGTCCTTGATCTCCACGTCCTTTGAATCGTCGGAGGCGGCGATGACGTCGTAGTCGAGTTTCGTGACGGCCCGCTTGCGTGCGTTCAGCACGGCGAAGAGATCGGGGTCTTTCGTTGCGACCTCCTGGAACAACTCGGCGAGCCGTGTAAGGTTGCCCTGATCGGCCTCCTTTAATATGCCGGTAAGGCGTTGCGGGGTGAGGCCGTTCGATGGATAGGAACTGAACTTGTCGTGCAGCGATATTGTGTTGATGACGTCCGTGTCAGGCCTGGGCGCCGCAGCCGACCGCCGGAACAGTTTCGAGAGCAGTTTCTTTGCCATTCAAACCCCCTTCATTTCCTGATCAAGAATACAACAAGTCCGATGACGAGCGCAGCCATCATGAGTACGCCCCCGATCCGCAGCCAGAGTGGGATAACCCGTACTTCGTAGGGTTGATGGATGATCGAATCCTTGACCTTCCATCGGATGAGTGAGTCCGGGTTTAGAATCGTGAATGAGAATGCATCCTTCGGGTAGTCGTACTGCATTCTTAGGCGGATTCCGTCGATGGTTGTGTCCACCCGTGCCCGCAGAATGAGTGACGGCGTCCGGTTCACCGAATCGATCCACGTAGCTCCGGTTTTCTTGAGTGCCTCACGCAGATCTGCGCACGGGTCTTCAAACGTGACGATGGTTGTATCGCTCTTCAACTCGCCTTCGATTTCCTTCCCCTTCACGAGCAGACTGTCCTGCCGTTCACGCACTTCGACCTTCGTCACGCTTGTGGTGCCGCAGCCGATGAGAAACAGAAGGAGAACTCCCGCCAGCGCCCTGGTCATGGCACCGGCGAGAGTTGTGGCGGTGGTGGAGCGGTTCGCAAAAAGCGGGATCACGATAACTCCTTTATTTGTGGGATGATACTGACAACTTTTCCTCATCTCTTGACAATCTCAATTCGTTGGTGTATTATTAAACCGAGTCGGTTTTCAATTAAGGAGAAAACCGATGACGCACCGCAAACGATTTCCATCCTACGAGTTCCTCGAACTCTTGCTATTCCGAGCATACTTCCTCGCCAAGATCACGCAGTTCATGTGGAACGACCTTTTCAAATAATCGGCCCCCGGTACCTCGGCTTCGGGTTCCGAATGATCTCCGGCTCTCTCGCCCGTTCCTGGAATGCGTAGATGGCGCCATGCACTTTCTCTCTGCCGGCGGGCGTGAGTGAAAGACTGATCAGTTGGCGCCGTCCGCCGTCGTTCACTTCCTCTTTCTTCTCGCACGTCCCCTCGATACACATCTTGTTGATTGCCTCGAAAAACTGCCGTGAGAATTCCTTCTTCTCCGACACGGGATTGTGAATTCCTTGCTCGCTCATGCGGCAAGCGGCATTACTGCAGAGATACCAGAGCCTGCTGAACGCCATCTCCGGCGGGCGGTACGCCTGCATCATCTTCTGAAAGTGATAGAGGATGACGTGTTCGAGTTTCGTAATTTCAACAACTGTACTCATCTTGTCATCTTCTTTCTGATCCTCCTGTCCTCCTCATCTTCTTTCTGATCCTCCTGACCTCGCCTCGCCCTTGCGGTTGAACCGGACATCGAAGCCCAGCAACGTTGCGCATGCGATGTAGAGTGCACGGAATATCTTCATAACCTCTCCGTCAATGTGAAACCTGCCTCCGTCGTTCAGAGAACGGCGGCTCATACGTCGCGTTCTCCTCTATCTGCGACCGCTTGCGGATAATGCCCGCATCCAAATCAGCAAGGATGAATCGCAGCATCCGGAGAGCGCTCGGAATTACGGCCCGCTCGTAGAACTGTCTCGGCGTTTCTCCGTTTCTGATCAGCAGTACTTCCTGCTCACAGATGTCTCCCGTGTCGTAACCGTCGTCGGCCCAGAACCACGTGGCGCCGGAGCACTTCTCCTTTTGAAAGAATGCCCACCGGATAGCATCACGCCCGCGGTGAACCGGCAACAACGACGGATGAAAGATCAATGTGCCGAGCCTGGGCGCATTGATCTCTTCGTTGCTGATCTTCCTTCTCAGCAACGGTGCTATTGCAGCGTCGGCTTCGTTGGGCACGGGGACAAGCACGGAGCCGAGTCCCTCGATTTCTTCGGCAGCGAGACCGACGATAAGGTCGGCCCGGTCGCCGTACAAGTATATGCGCATCCCAGTTCATGCCTCCCCGCCGACAAACTTGAATGCCTGCACGGCCCGGAAGTGTCCGCCGTATCCGGCTTTCGTTGCCGTCGCCCCGTGCTTCCGCTTGTGTGAGCGCTCCATCGATCTTCTCGAGGCCAGTTTGTTCGCACCGTACAGTACGGCCCCCGTCTGGCGCCATCCCGGCGCTTTCCGCAGGGCCGACGCGAGTTGGGGGTGCGACGTGTGAAAGAACGTGGGGAACGGTTTTCCGCATCGACCATTTCCCTGCAGATGATGCTCGCACACCCACGACAGGAACTTCACGCCGACGCCGGCGCCCTGCCACTCCGGCAAGACAACGAGCCTCGTTGCCCTATAGGCGCTTGCTGTGAACATCGGACAAACCACAACGTGACACACCAGTTGGTCCTCAAACGTTCCTACAAAGTTCATTGCAGCGACCGGCATAGGAAGATCTAAGTAGTAATGCGGCTTAAACAGCTTCCAGTAACGCTGGTCGGTGCGCCAGATTTTGAGTATGATCGGCGGGCGTCGCCAAAGTCGCCCCCTTGCGAACGACCCGTTCGCCGTGTCATACACCCAATCGGGTTCAAGCCAGTCGATGATGTCGTAGTGACACGACAGCAGTACCGCTTTGCCCTGCCCGCGTCGCCATGCCTTTTGAAAAGCCGAGGCGCCGATCCGTGCAATCTGCCGGTCGACAACACTCGTGAACTCATCGACCACAACTTCCTCCTGCCGGTCGGCGATAAGTCTCGCCAGTCCGGCACGGAATTTCTGCCCGGTCGAGAGCACATGATACGGACGCAGCCACGCCGGCACGTCGCCGAGGCCTACGGATGCAAGCGCTGCAGTTACGGCGTTGAAGTCGCCCCCCGGTGCGATGTCGTCAATGATCGGTTTGCCCGAAGACCAGGCGGCGTCCATATCGTACATCCGGTTGCCGCCGAACAGTTTCTGTCCGATGCTGCTTTTGCCGCTCCCGGACGGCGTCTTTGCAGATGATGATCACGCCGTACTGCTGCTTGTAGCCCTTGTTCTTGTCGGCGGGCGGAAGCCGACGTTTTCGTGTTCCCACGAATTCCCCCAGAGTTGATGGTTGAAATGGTTGGTTCCCCTTGAGGTTCTTGGACGTGAAAATCTTGGCTCGTGTGGCCCGTGTTCGGCGATTCGGCCATCCGACTTCGCTTGCTTCCGCTCTCGATCCAGCGCAAATTGTAGGTCGAGGAGTTGGTTAAATTATGTGGCGCCGGAACTCGTGAAGTCGACACGCACCCGGAAAATTTCATAAAGGATACTACCGATGACTGTGACAAATCTGCCCGCGAGAGAACTCTACCAGAGACATTATGCCGAACAGATTGCTCACCTGAAACGGAAACGGAAAGAACACAAAGTGCGAGCAACATCAATAAGCTCCGGCCTCATCGAACCGCATTTCTCTCCTCTGCACCGTCTCGTACTTCCACTCGCCGAACGGCGGGAACGTTTCAATCATCCTCACACACATCTCCAGCGCGTCCGGGCCGTCGTCGCCCACGCCGCCGCGTGACACCTGACCGCCGTTGGGAAACGCCTTCAACTGTTGTATGAGTAGTTCCTGATCTGGGTCTTCCAGATCGAACGTGATGGTGCCGTCCTTCACATAATCCACCAGCCGCTCTATGCGGCTCTCCTTGTTTTCGTTCTTCGTGTCCACTTTGTGGAAGGGGAGGAGGCCGTATTGTTTCGCCAGCCGCTTGTACTCGCGCTCGAGCAGGATGGCAAACCCGATCATTTCAACTCCGAAAATCTTCGGGTGATATTTCCGGTTCTGTTCGTAGCCTTCCTTCAGCATGTCATCGGTTGAGCATTGCTCGATGGCCGCTTTCACAACCGGTATGTGGATCGTCTCGCCGTCCGGACGCAGGCCCACGCCCACGGTGATAGTTGCCTTGTAGTCGCCCGCTTCCTTCGCGCTCGGGTCCACGGCAGAATAGAAAACATACTTGCCGCCGGCGATCTCGCTGCGTGTGTGGTAGCGGAAGTAGGCGTCCTGAAATTTCTGTCCCTTGCGCGCACGCGGGCGCTGCATCATCTCCGCGTCGAACGTGTCCGGGTCGTCGTGCCGCTCTTTCAGCAGACGGAGCGTCGGGAATCGATATTCCCATGCGCTCTTCCAACCGGAATCGAAGCCGGCATCGACGCACTTTTTGGCAATCGCACGGTCCTGTTTTGTCTCGAGGTCATTCGGAATGAGCGCCCGGATGATCTCCTTGTGATAGTGCCCGGTATTCTTGCCCGTCATCAGCTCGTCGGTGATGTCGCCCTTCGTCACGTAATTGGCAAGGAACACCCCGCTCCACCGGGGACTGTTCACGGCCTTTAGGTAGTTCCCCTTCACCATTTCGACGAATTTTTTTGTGATCTCGATGCTGTCGGGGTTTGTCGGATCGCTGATGTCATCGAATACTAAATGATCGGGGCGGTGCGTGTCAACTTCCTCGCCGCGCAAACCCTGCAGGCGGCTGTAGCTGTAGCACGCACGTCCGTTTTTCAGTTTGATTGCGCCCCATTCCCATTTCTCTGCCCCAACCAAATTACCGAAGTCCTGACGCAGCCTCTTGTTGTATTCGAATTCGATCTTAATCGGAGCAACTTTCTGCTCTGCCTTCGTTTCCGTTTTGGCAATGATGGGGATAAACCATCGCATCAGTTCGGCATCATCAGCGCAGAGCTTCCGCACCACATCGATCTTGCCGAGGTGCGTGCTCTTGGCGCTCTCGCGGAACCCGGTGATGATGTGGAACCTGCCGAGCGTGTTGGCGAAGGCGTACAGCTCTGTGTGGAACGGAGCGAAGCCCGCTTTTTCGGGGTCAATCTCGATGCCCGGCGTCAACCCCACATCCGCATATTGTTCAGGCAACGACAGATAATGTTTGAAATAGCAGCACGCGAAATAGATCGGGTCTGCAAGCGCACGTTTGCGCCGTGCAGTTTGAAGCGATACGTTTTTCGGAAACGGTGTCGCCTGCGCCTCAATCTCCTTAATGAGTGCGCCGAATTCTTTATCGAAGTCTTTTGGCGTGAGCGCCATTTAGTTTCTCCGTCCGTACTTTCGCTTCATCTCCTCGGCAAACTCGCGGAGGAGCGGGAGATTGCGTTTCAGCTGTTCCTGGTCGCGTGCCTGCATGAACTCCGTATATTCACGAGCCATCAGCAGCAGGTCGCCGAGTTTGTCCTGGTCTTTCAGCAGCTTCTTCGATTCTTTGATCAGGTTGGTGAGGGCGAACAGCTTCTGCGAGTCGAGCGCCTCGATGCCGTTTGCCTTCACGTCGTCGGTGAGCTTCTGCATGCTCTCGACCGCCGTGCCGAGCATATTTTTGATGATGCTGACGGAGGTTTCGCCCATCATCTTCCGCTCGGCTTCCCACGCGTCGTCCTTCGCCCAGCGATACACGGTTTTCACCGGCACGTTCAACCGGGCGGAGATTTCCGCCTCCTTTAGGCCGTCCTCCACGTACATCTGTTTCGCCCGCTGCCGCTCCTCGTCGTATGCCATTGTGTTGCCTCAAAAAAAAATCCGAACCCCGCGCGCGTGCGGAGTCCGGCTTTCATGTGATAGAAGAACCGAATGAACTATGTCAAAGATACACTAAAGCAACGTCACGGTCAATTGTCGGGGAAATGAATCTCGTCGGCTGTCACGCCACTCCACAGCGTGATGTGCCATTGAAAAACACCCCTGCCTTTGTAATCGATAACGATCTTCATTTGCCTATTCGTCTTGGCAACTTTCCTCAAAAGAGCAATCAAACAATCGAGCATGGCATAGTTCTCCCCCAAGAACGAAAAGTATTCAGAGTGAACCCAGAGTATATCCGGCTTTGGTCCGGGAGCTGGACGTCTGCGTAACTTGCCCTGATAGAAGCCGCGCCGGCGCGTCCAAACGTCCTCAAAGAGTACGTCCACCGCAACGAGTGCGATGACGCCAGCGCGTTCAAACGCTTATCGTACCGCACTTTCGTGGCGGTGACTGACGCTTTGAGGTTTATGGACAAACTCAATCTACCGAATCGCATTACGTGTGTCAAGACCCCCTTAAATGAATCCATGTTATCATCCCGCCCCTGTCTGATGCCGCCGCGGATATGTCGGGTACACTCGCGTGGCCGCACGTGCTTCCCCGAATTCCTTCTCCGTCATCCCCAGATCATTCATTGCGTAGCTGCGCAGCTCCTCGCCGTTCATGAAGCGCTTGTTGTTTCTTCCCCTCATCCCACGACGCCCACCGGATGATCCTGTCGCCACGGTCACGGTGTTGTTCTTCTTCCGCTTCGGCAAACGAATGAAACCGCCGGGCTTTGGAGATGTCTTTCGTCCAACCGGTGCCGCCGGTGTGATACCATGTTGAGCCGTCGTGCCGCTTGCGGGCGATGATGTACGTGGTGATGAACATAGTGCCTCCTTGTAGTGTCTGTGAACATAGCCGAGCGTGATCATCGAAACGGCGTCGCCGTCGAATGTAGTATCGAGCTCGATCGCCAACGGCGGATCGAGCTTATGAAGAAGGCTCCGCACCGCCGGCCTCCCGGACATCGAAAGCAGGTGAATCACGGTCGTACGATCCAGCCGTAATGCCTTGCCGATCTCGTCATGCCTGTATCCGGTTTTCTCAGCTGCAAGCGCAATTGCAGCACGGAGGTGAACAACCGCCGGCTTTCTTGTGCGCTCGAGCGAATCCAAACCGGAAAGGGCGGAGGCGTCTCGGATAATGTCTGCGAGTGGCTTCATGGCTCTTCCCCTTCGAATTCCGAGGCCGGCCGGATTTCGCCCGGCCTTCCTCTCAATTTTCTTTGAGCCGCCTCTTCAGTCGGGAGGAGGAGGGCATTTTCAAACCTGCCCGACCATCCATCCTGTGGCGTCAGGAATTGCACGGGAGTAGTTCGCCATCTCCGCACGTTGCTCTCCGGGCGCATTGCGACGAAACCTTTCATCTCGCGTCCAGAGCCTCCGGCAATTGACACAGGCTGCAGAGTCCCTCCACATCGAAATGCGGGCCGAAGATCGCTTGGCCTTTGTACAGAAAATGTTCACGTGCTTCGTGTTCCTCGGCGGTCAGCACGCACTTCAAGGCAGTCCGCACAATCTCGCTCTTCGCCATGTGCGGCGAGAGGATCCATTTTCTGGTTGACCATGTGCCGCCGTCGGCCCGGAAGCGCCCCTGCAGGTGTGCGTTGCCGTAGCTGTCCAACACGATCACGGCAAACTCCCAATCCTTGTACGTCACGTGCTGCAGCGCTTCCTTGTAGATGCTTGCCGCAACGTCGAGCTGCACGTCGGGAGTGTTGAGCGCTGCATGGTTGTATTCGAATTTCATTCATTCCCCCTGTGTTTGTTCAAACATTCGTATGGCGTATTCAATCTGTGCGGATCGCATCTCCGTGAACTGTTTCAGAACCTGCATTTGCTCTGCTGTGAAGCAGCTCATGAAGTGTCGCAGCCATCTCGCTTTCATCTTCTCCTCTGGCAACTCTTCGTAGTATCCTTCGTAATTCACGAACGTGGCAATGGTGGAGATAACCTCACGCCTGGTCATTTTGTAATCGTGATGATAGTCCATGCCGTCACAACGTTCCCTGTTACCCGGCATTTCCGTTTCTGCGATTTCCCGATCACGCCTTTCTCGCGCAGCTCGAACGTGCGGCCAACGACGAGGTTGATACGGGTGTTGAGGTGCACACGGATCTCCTCATTCGTTGCATCGTCGTGGCCGAGATTCTGCAGTTCTCTGAATGCGTTGAACACCCAAAGCTGTTTCTTGGTGAGAATGTCCGGATCGAGCGTGAGGCCGATATGTGACAGCTTCCGTGTATCGGTTGCGATCGGGATCGCTTTAGGCGCTTCCGTGGCGAGATATTGATCACGCTTCGAAAGACCTTTATTCTCGTTTTGAAACAGCGGCAAACCGGCTGTCGGATGAGCATGGAGTATGTCGGCAACAGCTTCATTACGTTTGTATCTCATTACCTTTGGTTCCCCCAGAACCTTCTTATCGTGCGGCCCTCGTTGCGAGTTGGTAGCGTTTCGTGTCCCCTTTGATTTGTTCGTCGTACTCCGCCCGCAAATTGCGCATACAGCCCAGAGGAGAGCTGCGGACGAACCCCCCGGCAAGTCCGGCAGCTCTCCCGCACTGTGTCAGCCTCCTTGCCCCCAGTGCCTAATCATAATGAAAACAACTACGCTTGCACCCCAGCCAATCCAGTTCGGCCAGCAGTACGCAAGTGCCTTCCAAAAATTCTCCCGCCACATTTCATCCGGCGGGTACCAATTGCGTAATGCGCCCATATCCTCGTGCGTGAGTGCATCGAGGCCGATGTGCAGGATGTAGGCCGCGGCGGCGGCTGTCAGCCAATCGTGGTGAAACACAATGCCATAGCACGCGACGAACGCCGCGAGGAATGCCGCACCGGTACTGTGCATTTTCTCGTACCAGTTCCAGGCGTTCCAGTTTTGTTTCACGACCTTCTCGGCAAATCCTGCTATGTCGTGGCTTGCGCCGATCACGGCGCTGGCTGCTTCAATTGTCCACGGCAAATCCTGCCCGGTAATAAGTTCACAGGCTTTGATGGCCATGTAGCCGTGTGATGCATGTTGTATCGTATCGATGACGTTACCCCCCAATCGAGAAATGGTCGAGAGACTTGAAGAGACATATCAGCATCGGGGGAATCGGCGCAAGGATCAGCGTGTCGCATCCGGTGAAGAACCCGATGAACATCAGTGCGGCGAAGCCGAGCGCTGCGAGAAACCATTTATCCGCTTTTGTCATTTCGACCACCTTGTGGGAATTGAAGCCCGCCGCCTCCGTTCCCCCCCAACGGAAGCGGCAGCGTGTGAATTACTTGAACCGTTCCGCCAGTTTGAGCCGCAACTGATCGAGCCACGTAGAGCCGAGCGTCATGGCAAAACTGACGAGCCAGCTGTTGCCCGGTTCACCGAGCTTGCCCACGAGCCACGACACACCGAGACCAAGTACCGGCACGATGATGAGCAGGAACATATCTGCACTGCCGCCGAGCGCAACGCGGATTTTGTTTGCGACGAATGCAACGAGCCACGTGCCGGCGATGGACATGAGTCCTTCGACGATCTGGCTGATGCCGGGCGGTTCGGGTTCGCCGGTTTGCGCGTAGACGACCTTTACGACAGCGATTGCCAACACGGGCAATAGTGCCAGCAGCCACCGTGTGTGCAGAAGAAACTTCCGGAACTTCATTGTGTACCTCCTTTTGATAGATGAGTGAATGAGTCGCTACTGCGACGTGTTGTTGAACCTGTTAAACAAGGTTTCCATACTTTTCTTTGCTTGGGCTACCGTCACATCCGGGAGCGTTGCCGTGCATGTCGGGCATCGTTCATCGGCAAAGTGTGCCGTGCCGCATGTACACTCAATCCGTAGCCGCGGCTTTGGCTCGCTCTTCTTTTTTTCTTTTGTGAGGATGCCTTTCACGTAGCGGATGTTCCGCACGTTCGCCTCGGCCGCAATCTTGATCGCACGATATACGTTGTTGTAGCCGTGTTCCTTCGCCAGCTCGAGGAGTTCGTGCAGAATGATATAGCCGACCCGTCCATCACGTCCCCAGCAAGCGAGCAGATACTGCTCCAAGTTGGCGCCATTCTGCTTGTACTCTTCATGCGTCACGTCGACCTCCCGCCTTGACCGCTGACCTCTGACCTCTCACCGCAGGATTCCGATGCAACACCTTCGTCGCCGCTAGCGCCGCTTCGGTGATCGTGTGGATGCTCAGTCCCCGTTCGTTACGCATGATGAATGCAATAGCGCTGCGGATGTCGGAGTAGGTTTCCTGCGGCTTCCTCATCATGGTTCCTCGATGTCATCAATGTCGCCGAGGTCGTAGTTGGTTTCGGCGGCACCAAGTTGCCGCTGCGACGGGATGTACGGAAGAACGGCATATTGATTCCTCAGGCGAGCCTCGGCAAACTTGCGACAGTATTCCTCCGTCGTCGGAGTCATGCTGAAGATTGAACTCGGGCTGAAGAGTTGACTGTGGTTGAACTCAGTATCACCCTTCGGTACGTCAACCTGGAACATGACGGAGCTGCCGAATTTGCGTGTCGTGACACGCCCGGCAAGTTGCGTGTGTCCGAACACCTCCACGTAGAACCAGCCGCTCACTTCCTCATCGTTAGCATTTATCGATTGTTCGTTCATACGATCCCCTTCACATATTTTTTTCCGGCCTCCGTCAGCTTCCAGAGCGAGAGGCGGTAGAGTTTCCGGTTTGTGACGAGTCCCTCATCCTTGTACACAGCGAGCGTGCGACCGATGCTGTGCACCTCATGGTCGGTGAACTTCTCCATCATGGCGGCGGCGACTTCCGTGCTCGAGCACTCGGCGGTTCTCTCGGTGAGTTTGGCAACGGCCTTCAGGATGAACGGCTTGTTGTGTTCCGATTGCGCAAGCTGTACCGGGTCATGGCGCCGGGGTTTGAAGTTGGGGAAGTGATTCTTCCTGACCTCACTCCCGGCCCCTCCCCTTGAAGGAGAGGGGGGACGTTTCGCAGATGCTCTCATCCCGCGTCCTCCGCATCGATCTTCGCCTCGTTGATCGTGAAGAAGGGCTGATCTTTCTTTTGGGTTTGCGTCAGTCCGTACTGTATGAGTCTATCCGCAGGGAGATTCAGCGCCTTGATGGCATTCATCACCAGCGTGTACCTCACCCTGACGCACCCGGCAAACTGTTTCAGATCGGCGATGCGCTTTGCCACGTCCTCTTTCGTGAAGCCGCGTATGATGCCGAGCTTCGTCGGCGAATCCCTGATGCCGATCGTTCCGTAGTCGAGTTCGAGCGAGCGGAAATCTTTCAGTGTGCGCTTATTCGTTTTGATGTATGCAAGAACGCCGTCGGCGAGCATCTTGCGCTTGGCATTCATCGGAGCAATCTTCGCGGCTTGCTCTTCGCGCAGTTTGTCGATGGCATCGTTGAGAATAATCTCCTCGGTCTTGATGTCCCTGTCGAGCCTGCCGATGTCACGGAGTGCGAGGTTGGCGTGCGTAGTATTGGTGATGTTCATGGTTCCCCCCATTTGTGGTTTATCGTTAAGAGTTGATAGGTGACGGTTTTGGATTTCGCCGTGTGTATCGCCGGAACTCGAAAAGCTCGGTGTGTGAAAGAGTCCGGCGGCCCGATTCATGATTCTGTTCGATCATTGCGATCATCGCAGTGATCACCTTGCGCAGTTCGGCAGCGCTGCACTTGCGGGTATTGTCCCAACCGGTGAGCCGCTTGCAGAGCGCCGACGTTTGCTTCCAACTCCAGCCGAGATACTCCATCAGGTGCGGTATCATGTTGTGCTGTGGCTCGTTTGACCTGGCGGCCGCCCGACTGCCAGAAAGCCGTCGCAGAGCCACAAGCACAAGTTCTAATTCATGATCGGTCAGATCGGTGCACGAAGTTTTCCCCCGGTCGTTCGCTGCGAGCACAATCGTGCGGTACGTTTCCTCGTCTAACTTCAACCGGCCGTAGGCGACGCTGTGAATGCGGCGTATGAGATCCGGGCGGTTCATTTGCCATCCATCGGCTGGTTCGGATTGTGCAGGAGGTAGAACCGGATCGAATTGAACACATCGCGGAATATACCCGGTAATCCCTTCTCGCCCGGCGTCACCGTCCGCTCCACTTCCTTGCCGTCAACGGTTGCTTTGAATGTGACGCTGCGGATTTCGATGTTCATCACATGTATCCTTTCGCCTGCTCGATCATGTCGGGGGTGATCTCGGTTTCTTCCTTCGACTGCATCAGATCGTATGCGTTGGCCATGAGGTTTGAGAGCGCCCGTATACCGCCGCGGTTGCGTGAGCTGCGGTTCGCCCAGTTCACCAGGTCGCGCATCTCGGCACGTTCGAGCGATGTGGGGTAGCGCTTGATCAGCATGATGGCGTCGCTGTCCTCCAACTCGCTCACGCGTAACCGGAGGGAGATGCGCGTGTCCATGTACCGCAGGTCGCGCTCGCGTTCGAGTACTTGTTCGAGCTTGCCTGTTCCCACCAGGACAATTGCGCATCTCCCTTCGTTGTCCCCCCAAATAGTTCTGACCGACGAGAGAATTCTCGGCTTGATTTCATCCGCCTCGTCGATGATAATCATGAGCGGTTTCTCCCGCCGTTGTAGCGCCCGGATGATCGTCTCCTTGCGGAAGCTCGCCGGCCCGTTCATGTGGTTTTCGATCTTGAGCGCCTTGGCCAGTGCCTCGAAGAACTCCAACAGCCGGCTCGTTGCGTCGATGGTGATGTACGCCGTGTCGTCCGGGTGCAGGGCGTGGTACGCCTGTACGGCCGTTGTTTTGCCGCGTCCGTTGTCGCCCACGATGATGGCGATGCGTTGTTTCTTGTGCGCCCATTTGAGCAGCGTGTGAATCTCGGCGGCCGCTCTCGTTTCGAGAATCGAGTGCTTGGCGACGTAGTTCATCCAATAGCGCACGAGCGCTGCATCGAGCTTCGCTGTATCGCCTTCGTACTTGTCGTTGAGCACTTGCGAGATCGTTGACGACTTGAACGTCGTGAAACGCTCGATGTCACGCAGCGTGATGTCGCCTCGTGAGAGTGCCCCCCGTATCTGTTCTTTCACACGCTCAGGCGTTGCGCGTGAGTCGAGTTGTTCAACGAGTGAGAGTTTCAATGCGGTACTGATTTTGCTCATGTTCCCCCCTGGAAGACAAGTGTTAAGGTTTGGTTTGACATTTCACGTACACGCTCAACTGCAATTCCGCCGGCAGCCGGCCCACGTAGCCGTTCGGGAAGAAGAACCTGCACACGGCCTCGCCGTCGCCCCGCAACACGTCTCCGCTCGTGAACCGTGAGCCGCCGTCGGCGCCGATCACGATCATCATCGAGTCGGGTTTGTCTTGCACCCATGCCCGGACGCTGATCATGTCCAGCCAGTTGCTCCGCACGTGCTGAAAGTTCTCCACCTTCACCCAGGCGGGAGAGATGATTTGCGGCTCCGTGCCCAAGTCGCGGCAAGCGCCGAGTGTGCCGAGTGTGCCGAGTGTGATTGCGATGATGATAAAGAGTAGCGTTCGTTTCATGCTGCTGTTCCTTTCTATTTGAGTACGATCGAACATCCTTTGGTGAACTCGTTGATGAGCGCCGTTGGGCCTGTAACCCGGACGCTTACTTCCTGACAACGGCATTTGTATACTCCGTCTCTTGGCGGAACTGTAACACGCCGCTTGCATATCCGGCAGCCGACTTCAAGCATCGTTTGCACGTGACTTTGTTCTGGTGAACTTTTCTCCATCGTTTTGCCTTTGCTCCACAGATCGGTCTGCCGGAATCGTTCGCGTGAACTTTACCGTTGCGAGTGATGCAGTAGCCGTAGCGGGCGTTCACTCTTCCTCCTTTTCCCTCAAATCAATCCGCGGTTTCCCCGTTGCCATATTTTTCAGGGCCTCCGCGAGCCGCTCAGCGTCGTCGCGGTGGATGACGAAGAGGTCGTGTCCCTGCTGCATCCTGATCTGTTCTCCAACTGTTATCAACGTGATCATCAGTTCCTCTGCGGTTGTTTCAGTTCCGGTATGCGGGGATGAAACTCATAACTTAGCAGTATCTTGCCCTGGTTGATGGCGGTCGGCAGAACAATCAGTGTTCCCGTATCCGTCTCGAAGTGTACTGGTTGGCCGTCATCCGTGACGACGTTATTACGGTACAAAGGCTTGAGAGTGTTCATAGGGGATTGTCATTTGATATTATCAACATTGATCAGCGACAGCGGTGTCGCCTTGACTTTCTGCTTGCGGAGTTTCTCCGTCTCCTCGATCCGTTTCTGTTCATCCATCATCACGGTCATTTCCTTCGCCTTGCTCTCGATTCCGGTCAGGTGCACAACAGTCGGCACGTGCTTGCGGAGCAGCGCCGGGTCGGCTTCCTGCACGTTGTTGATTGCGGCGTTGAACAACAGCGCCTTCGCATCCTGCAGGGTGAAGCCTTGCCGCATCGAGACAATTTCTTCGTTGATCTCCTTGTTGCGGCGTGCACGCTCCTTCACGACGCTGAGCCAATCTTTCTCCGACACCCCGACCAGCTCCTTGTCGACTGCGATGGTCGCGAACTCGCCGTTGATGTACACGGCTGCATAACCGATGTCGGC
>JAANMY010002334.1_pt1 | contig 18277 bp, 14 predicted proteins | sample 7279691 | NCBI WGS metagenome assembly JAANMY01 (sample SAMN14094543, study PRJNA606508) | bioreactor metagenome | isolation source: A lab-scale SPAN reactor treating ammonium-rich wastewater day 388 | place: Ireland: Galway | collected 2018-02-07
GGCCCAGTGAGCGTGCCAGCGCTCGCGTTTCTGCCGCGATGTAGGCACCACCGTTGTCGCTCAGAAACTCCAGTTGGTGGCCTGCAGGGATGGCATCGGTCGCCCCGAAGCGCCGCTCCACGGCTTCAATGAGCATCTCGCGCACCTGCTCCCCCGGCAGCCCTTTGCCCTCCCATGCACGCCAGGCCAGAACTTCGCGGTCGCAGCAGTCCTTGGTGAACGTTGCCGTCACCGTCTGGCCCGAGTCGCACTTGATTTCCAAGCCATCGGAGCACCGGCGGTGGATAGGCCGTTTACACAAAATTCTGCACACCCTCTCGTATAGGTACAACCACTTGATGTGGGGCAGAAGTACCTTTCTCACAGGCTATCAGGAAGTCAGCCCATTTTTTGAGAGCATCACGACGCTCTGGAATTTCCTCTCGAACGTCATAGATAGCTTCCATGCCTTTGAGCGTATGGTTGAGTGCAATCTCTGAAATTTCCCGTGATACTCCCATGTTGCGCATATGTCCCTTTGCAGTACTTCGCGTGTCATGTGGAGTGAAGTGGCGTATGTCGATATCGCCGCGCTCAAAGGCTCGTGTAATCGCAGCCCAAAGCGTAGTAGCGCCAACATGTGTATCTCCGTGAATTAGCAGGCGGTCATGGCGGCGAGCAGGTAGAGCATAGCTAGAACCATCTGCGAAGACGAGTAGTTCACGGAACCATTCGACCACTTGGGGAGCTAGAGGGACGAGAAAGCCTTTGCGAGTTTTGACCGAGTCATTAGGAATCCACCAAACCCCTCTATCAAGGAGTAAGTGCTCCTTCTTCGCCTTCACTAGTTCAATACCTCGTACACATGTGGCTAAAAGGATGCGGAAGGCTAAGCCGTTCTGACGCCCAATCTGATCAATATTAGGTAGAAGGGTGCGTAGCTCTGACTCATCTAGCATCACACGGCGGCGCACGGGAGGACGTGGCCCCATCAGAGCTGTTAGCTTGATGCCAAAGCAGGGGTTTGTTGCTATCAACGTGAGACCACAGGCATGGTCAAAAAGTTGAGAGGTCGTTGTTAAGAGGCGCTTGGTGATCGTCCATGTGCGTTTGGCATCCTTCAACATTGAAACGATATCGATAGGGGTTACCTGGTCGACCTGCCAAGCTCCCAGACGAGGCAAGATGACCTGTTCAAGGTCATAGGTGCGGTATTGAATGGTGATTTTTGAGAAGGAGTCGAGGCGAAGAATTTTTTCTCGATAGTCATTGACCAAGTCGCGAATGGACCAGGCTGCTATCGCTCGACTGCGTGCAGTTTGCTTTTGAACAGCAACATCTTCGCTGGCGTCAACGGCTGCTCGTAATGCACGTGCTTTTTCGCGTGCATTGCTGAGGCTGATATCAGGGTAGTTGCCGAGGGTTACTTCCTTACGGCGTCCATTAAGCCGATACCTAAGCACCCAGGATGCGGTGCCTGCGTTGGAAAGTGTGAAGGTAAGGCCATCGCCATCTGATTTGGCAACTGTATCGCCTTTGATCATCCAGTTTTTCAGCTGTCGATCTGACAGCAAGTTAGTGAGTTTTGGCATGTTTCCCCTTTGCAAACTCACGCAATTTGACCACCTCCTAGCTACCCAACTAGCTACCCATCTAGCTACCCACCAAAGCCGAGATGTGCAGATCCTAGATGAGACTTAAAGAGACAAAATCCTTTAAATATCATATGGTTATTTTTATTTTTTGAGGCGTTACAAACTGCAGTGAGACCATAACGAAAATTGCAGGTGGACAGTTGCATAAGTTTCTCCTGCGGGCGATTGTGGCCCATGAAAAAGCCCCTGGGCCAAAGGCACCAGGGGCTGGGGGTGTTGGTTGCGCGTGTGCGCTTTTTCTTAGTTGGCCTTAATTGGCAGGGGCCGCCTCTAAAGCGTCTTGCATGGCTTTGAGCGGGTCATCCTCTGCAGGGGCGGCAGATTCGCTGGCGCTGTCTTCGGTCATGAAGGGGTTTTCAAAGTCCACTGCGCTGGGCATATTGGCCTCCATTTGCTCGCGGATGGCATCCAGGTCGTAGGTGACTTTTTCATCCAAACCGCTGGAGACGATGCCTGGGAAGGCAATCACCAGACCCACCATAATCAGCTGAATGCACAGGAAGGGGATCGAGCCCAGGTAGATCTGCGTAGTGGTCACCGGGGCAATGCGCTGGCGCGTGACCTTGTCGGTGTATTCCTTATCGGGTGCGACCGAGCGCAGGTAGAACAGGGCAAAACCAAACGGCGGGTGCATGAAGGACGTTTGCATGTTAATGGCCAGCAGCACGCCAAACCACACCAGGTCAATGCCCAGCTTGTCGGCCACCGGGGCCAGCAACGGCACGATGATGAAGGACAGCTCAAAGAAATCCAGGAAGAACGCCAGGAAGAAGACCATGATGTTCACCAGAATCAGAAAGCCCAACTGACCACCCGGCAGGTCGGACAGCAGGTGCTCCACCCACAGTGGGCCGTCCACACCCTGGAAGGTCAGGCTGAACATGGTGGCGCCAATCAGGATGAAGACCACAAAGCACGACAGCTTGGTGGTGCCCACCAGAGCCTGTTGCAGCAGCTTGTAGTTCAGGCGGCGGCGGCTGATGGCCAGAATGATGGCACCCATGGCACCCATGGCACCGCCTTCGGTAGGGGTGGCGATACCCAGGAAGATGGTGCCCAGCACCAAGAAGATCAGCAGCAGTGGCGGAATCAGCACAAAGGTGACCTTTTCTGCCACGGTGGACAGCAGGCCCATGCCGGTGATGCGGTTGATTGAAGCAGCAATAAAGGCCAGGGTCACGCCAAAGCACATCGAAAACACGATGGTTTCATCCTTGGCCACGTGTTCCACCACTTCACCGGTGATCCAGGTGTGGATGGCTTCCATGTTCTGCGCGGCAAACACGGACAGGCCCACGCAGATGATGGTCAGCACTAGCAGCGAAGGCAGGCCGGAGTTGCCGTTTTTGTCTTTCAGATCACGCGCTTCGGGCGGCAGGGCGGGCACCATGCTGGGGCGGAAGAAGGCGATGATGAAGACCAACAGCATGTAAAAGCCCACCAGCATGAAGCCTGGCAGGAAAGCGCCCTTGTACAGGTCGCCCACGCTGCGGCCCAACTGGTCGGCCAGAATGATCAGCACCAGCGAGGGCGGAATGATCTGCGCCAGCGTGCCTGAGGCGGCAATCACCCCGGAGGCAATGCGCCGGTCGTAGCCGTAGCGCATCATGATGGGCAGCGAGATCAGGCCCATCGAGATCACCGAAGCGGCCACCACGCCGGTGGTCGCCGCCAGCATGGCACCCACGATGACGACGGCAATGGCCACACCACCACGGATGGGGCCAAAGAGCTGGCCCACGGTGTCCAGCAAGTCCTCGGCCATGCCGCTTCTCTCCAATATCAACCCCATCAAGGTGAAGAATGGAATGGCGAGCAAGGTTTCGTTTTGCATCACGCCGTAAATGCGCAAGGGCAGCGCTTGCATCAGCGCTTCGGGCAGTACGCCCATTTCAATGCCGATGACGGCAAAAAACAGGCCACAGGCCCCCAGGCTGAATGCCACGGGAAAGCCGATCAATAGAAAGCAGATCAGGCCCGCGAACATGATCGGGGCGAGGTTGTTGGCAATGAATTCCACGTAAATTCTCCTGGGCGCTTAGGCGTTTTGGGCTTTTTTGGCCGCAGCCAGTTCTTTGGCCTGGCGAATGGCCTCAGCCAATTCTTCTTCTGCTGACTTTTCCACCCGTTTGACCATGGGGTCGTCAATCAAGCCGCGCAGGAAGGCAATGCGCTTGATGAGTTCGGAGAAGCCTTGCAGCATCAGCAGGCCAAAGCCGACGGGCATCATCAGGTACACCGGCCAGCGAATCAGGCCACCCGCATTGCTGGAGACTTCACCGGAGTGAAAGCCTTGTAGAAAGAAGGGGGTGCTGTACTTGAGCACGATCAAGCACACCGGTGTGAGAAAAAAGATAAAGCCGAAAACGTCAATCCAGGCGCGGGTGCGTTGCGACAGCTTGGCGTTGATAACGTCCACCTTGACGTGTTCTTTTTCCAGCAGCGCATAGCCCGCCGCCAGCAGGAACGAAGCGGCAAACAGGTACCACTGCACTTCCAGAAAAGCATTCGAACTGGTGTGGAACACTTTGCGCACGACGGCGTTGATGCTGCTGACCAAGGTCGCAGCCAAGATGAGCCAGATGACGTAACGCCCGACAAAGGCGTTCAGACCGTCAATGGCCTTGGATAATTTGAGCAGAGCCTGCATGGTGTCTCCAAAAATGGCGAAAAACGGGGAGACCAAGGGGATGGAGTGGTCTGTTGCCGTGGTCAGGCAATCCCGAAACAGCGCGGAATTTTAAGGAGGGAACACCAATGCACGCGGATGCAAACCCTTAGTTTTTCCTGTTTTTTTAGAAAAGCAAGGGTTTGTACTAGTGGAAAATTTCAATAAAAACTGATTTGTTGTTGAAATTTCAAAGACTAAATTAAAAAATTTTGTTAAAGAAGGCTTGTTATCGTTATTCGAGATGCAAGCCTTCTTTGAAGGCGTTTGTCAAGGCTGGTGTGGTGCTGATGCTCAGGCCCAGACAGCAGCGTGTGTTGCCATCTTGGGGGCCAGTCGCTTGCAAAACCGGTGCGGCCCAGGTGATGGCAATCGGGGTGGTTTGCTCCCCCCTTTCGGCGGCGGCTTGCAGATCAAAATCCCAGCTAAAACCGGCATCCATGTCACCCGCAGGCCCTCCTTGTTGCTCGCACCATGCCAAGAGGGCTTGGACTTCAGCCAGCAGCGCTTCCCAGCGCTCAGGGGGGACGCAGGCCAGGGCATCCCAGCAGGCGTGGCCCACCTCATCTTCACTGAAATCAAAATCTAAATAGTGCAGTTGCATCACAAGTGAAGGTTATAGCGAGAGAAATCGCTAAATTAATACCAAAAAAGTCAAAAGACTTGTGCATCCGTGATGCTGTCCAGGTTGAGCAAGCTGGCCTCGATGGCCGCTGCCGCGGTGATGGGGTGCTCCATGGGAAACAAGTGGCTGCCGTCCAGCACCATGATGCGCCCCCGCGTTACGCGCTGGGTCATTTCCATGCCCACTTGGCGCATTTCGCGTGACTGTCGCCCGCCAATGAAGGCCACCGGGCAGCGCAGTGGATGCCGGCGCAGCAGCGGGCTCAGGTTGTGCGGCAGGCTGTTGTAGATGGCCGTTTCCTCTTCGCGCGTAAACCACAGGGTCAGCTGGCCCTGTGCATCCTGATGCAGGCCGTGGCGAATGTAGTCTTGCAGTATTTGTGGGTGCCAGCGGGCAAAACTGGGTTTGCGCTGAAAGTGCTCTAGCGCCTCTTGGGCGCTGCCCCAGCGGGTGCGGCGCTTGCGACTGACTTTGCCGGGAGAAAAAATATTCACCAACCGCGAGCGCTTGGCCGCTTGCACTGAAGTGGCCCGCCAGCCCCCCAGCAGCGGCGAATCCAGCAGCAATACGCCCCGGGCCAGTTCGGGGTTTTGGGCGGCCGTCATCAGGCTGACAAATCCCCCCAATGAATGCCCCACAAAGTACGCGGGCTGCCCCCATTGCGCCACCAGCGGCTGGGCAAAATCTTTGAGCTGCTGCACCAAGTGCGGCCAGTTGTCCGTCACCGGGTAGGCGGGGTCATGGCCAAAGCGTGGCAGCGCATGCACAGCAAAGCCGCGCGCACGCAGCTGGGCGAACAAGTAGTCGTAGATTCCGGCCGGAAAGCTGTTGGCGTGGGCAAAAATCAAAGGGCGCATAGAGAACAAAAATGACAAAAATGACCAAACGGGCCAAGAAAAATCACAAGGCACACAGCTGGCTTAAATCACGCTCCAGCAATGCAGGGTCACCCAATTGCAGCTCCAGCAGGCGGCGCAGATGGGTGATGCTGTCCAAGTCAATGCTGCGGCAGCGCAGGCCGATGTAGGCCTCCTGCACATGGGCCACTTCACTGGCCATGGCAATGTGGCAGCCCTCTCCCAGGGTGATGATGAGCTGGCAGGGTGCCTCTTTGGGCCAGTGCAGCTCCGCACCGGCCTTGACCAAAGCCCCCTGCAGCGAAATATCCAAAAGGTGCACAGGGTGGGCCTGTCCGGCGCATATCAGTTGGGCGTGGGTATCAAAGTGCAGGCGTTGAAATTGGCGGCGCTCTTGGGACATGGGGGGCTTGGCAGCAAAGAAAGGGGAGGGCAAATCTTAGCCGCAGACCTGCCGCCACGGCAGTAAATGCGGGGACAGTGCGGGGACAGGGGTGGCCGCTAGCCCAGTGCCCACATCGCGGCACTGGTCATCAGCACATAGCGCAAGAATTTGCCGATCGCCATGTACCCGCAGCAAGCCCAAAACGGCAGGCGCAGCCACCCGGCCACGGCACACAAAGGGTCGCCCACAATCGGCAACCAACTGAGCAAGCAGGTTTTGGCCCCCCAGCGGACCAGCCACGCGTGGGCCAGCTGTTTGTGGCGGCTGCGTTGGGGGTGCATGGCAGCGGCTGTGGCGGCGGCCGCGGGGTGGGTGGCCTGCCAGGCCTGGTGGGCCATGCGCCCCAGCCACCAACTGATCATGCCGCCCAGCGTATTGCCTGCGGTCGCCACCAAAATGGCAGGCCAAAATAAATCAGGCCGCAGCTGCAACAGGCCAACGACCGCCGGCTCTGAGCCCATGGGCAACAAGGTGGCAGAAATCAAGGCGATGACAAACACCGTGCTCAAGCCAAATTCAGGCAGGGCCAACCAGTGCAAAAGGGTGGGAATCCAAGCATCCATAAGGGCAATAAGTGTAGGTGGGCACAAGCTTGGCAAGAAGGCGTGCTGGGCGGATGAGTTTTTCACCGCAAGCGTCTGCCCAAAAAATGAGCAGCTACAATACCCCTCTTTCACGTTTTGACTGTGTTTACCTGCAACTGGTGTGGCAGGTTTTTTCTTTTTCCCCCTTCTTCAATCGCATGTCTTCCTTGCAATTAGGCCCGTACACGCTGGCCAATGCGCTGTTTGTTGCCCCCATGGCCGGGGTGACGGACCGGCCTTTTCGCCAGCTGTGCAAACGCCTGGGCGCAGGTTACGCCGTCAGCGAAATGGTCACCTCGCGCAAGGATTTGTGGGAAAGCCTGAAAACCAGCCGCCGCGCCGACCATGCGGGCGAACCCGGGCCGATTGCCGTGCAAATTGCCGGCACCGATGCCGCCATGATGGCCGATGCAGCGGTGTTCAACATCCAGCGCGGGGCGCAGATCATTGACATCAACATGGGCTGCCCGGCCAAGAAGGTGTGCAACAAATGGGCCGGATCGGCCTTGATGCAAAACGAAGCCCTGGCCGAAGAAATTGCCGCCGCCGTGGTCGCCGCCTGTGCCCCCCATGGCGTGCCCGTGACGCTGAAAATGCGCACCGGCTGGTGCGAGGCGCATAAAAACGCCGTGGCCCTGGCCCGGCGCTTTGAAGCCGTGGGCGTGCAAATGCTCACCATCCACGGCCGCACGCGCGAGCAGGGCTACAAGGGCCAGGCCGAATACGCCACGGTGGCCGCCGTCAAGCAAGCGGTGCGCATCCCGGTGGTGGTCAATGGCGACATCACCAGCCCACACACCGCCCAGGCTGCGCTGCAGGCCAGCGGGGCCGATGCCCTGATGGTGGGCCGCGCCGCGCAGGGGCGGCCCTGGATTTTTCGTGAAATTGCCCACTACCTGGCCACCGGCCAGCATCTGGCCCCGCCCTTGGTGGAAGAAGTGCGCGGCTTGCTGCTGGAGCACCTGGACGACCACTACCGCCTGTACGGCAGCGCCACCGGCGTGCGCAGCGCTCGCAAGCACATTGGCTGGTATGTGCGCGATTTGCCTGGGGGCGATGCCCTGCGCCGCCACACCAACACCCTGGACGATTGCGCCGCGCAAACCCAGGCCGTGAACGACTATTTTTTGCGCCTGGGCCAGCAGATGGAGCGCCTGCCCCAAGGCAGGCCTGCGACTGCACCGGGCGCAAACCCTTTGACTTTGGAGAAAACCTTGCAAGCTGTGATTGAGGGGGCCGCGTGATGGACCTGTCCACTCCCCCATTGACCACCCCGTTAGCCGCCCCGCTAACGGCCCCGTTAGCCACCCCATTAACCACGACCAGCCCTGCCGCCAGCCCCCATCCGGCCAGCGACGTGCAAGCCAGCATCCGCGCCAGCCTGCAAGCCTATTTTGACGACCTGGGCGGTGAAGCCCCCAGCAATGTGTACGACATGGTGCTGCGCCTGGTCGAACGCCCTTTGCTGGAAGAGGTCATGGCCCAGGCCGACCAAAACCAGTCCCGCGCTGCCCAGTGGCTGGGCCTGAACCGCAACACCCTGCGCAAAAAACTGCTCCAGCACGAATTAATTTGATAGCTGTGAGCGTTTGTATTTAAACGATTTAGGCAATATTTATCTTAACTTTATAGAAAAACCAAGCGATGAAAGCTCTTCTTTCCGTATCTGACAAGACCGGCATTGTCGAATTTGCCCAAGCCCTGCATGGCCTGGGCGTGCAACTGCTCTCGACCGGCGGCACCGCCAAACTGCTGGCCGATGCCGGCTTGCCCGTGACCGAAGTGGCCGAGGTCACCCAGTTCCCGGAAATGCTTGATGGCCGCGTCAAAACCCTGCACCCCAAGGTGCACGGCGGCCTGCTGGCCCGCCGCGACCTGCCCGCGCACATGGCGGCTTTGAAAGAGCACGGCATCGACACCATCGACCTGCTGGTGGTGAACCTCTACCCCTTTGAAGCCACCGTGGCCAAGCCCGGCTGCACACTGGCCGACGCCATCGAGAATATCGACATTGGCGGCCCCGCCATGGTGCGCAGCGCCGCCAAAAACTGGAAGGATGTGGGCGTGGTCACTGCCGCCGACCAGTACGAGGCCGTGTTGGCCGAGCTGAAAGCCGCCGGAAAATTAAGCGACAAGCTGCGCTTTGCCCTGTCCGTGGCCGCCTTCAACCGCATTGCGCAATACGACGGCGCGATCAGTGATTACCTCTCCAGCGTTCAGTTTGAGGACGAAAAACTCTCTGAGAACTACGTGCCCGAACGCGCCCTGTTCCCCGGCCAGAGCAACGGCCACTTCATCAAGCTGCAAGACCTGCGCTACGGCGAAAACAGCCACCAGCAAGCCGCGCTGTACCGCGACCTGTACCCGGCCCCCGGTTCGCTGGTCACGGGCGAACAACTGCAGGGCAAGGAACTGAGCTACAACAACATCGCCGATGCCGATGCCGCCTGGGAATGCGTCAAGAGCTTTGACGAGGCCGCCTGCGTCATCGTCAAGCACGCCAACCCCTGCGGCGTGGCCGTTGGCAAAGACGCGCACGAAGCCTATGCCAAGGCCTTCCAGACCGACCCCACCAGCGCCTTTGGCGGCATCATCGCCTTCAACCGCACCGTTGATAAGGCCGCCGCCGAAGCCGTGGTCAAGCAGTTTGTCGAAGTGCTGATGGCCCCCGATTTCACCGCCGAAGCGCTGGAAATCTTCAAGCCCAAAGTCAATGTGCGCCTGATGAAGATTGCCCTGCCGCAAGGTGGCAAAACCAACTGGGAGCAGGGCCGCAACGCCATCGAATCCAAGCGCGTGGGCTCGGGCCTGCTGCTGCAAACCGCTGACAACCACGAGCTGGCCCTGGCCGACCTCAAAGTCGTCACCATCAAGCAGCCCACGCCGCAAGAGCTGCACGACCTGCTGTTTGCCTGGAAAGTGGCCAAGTTCGTCAAATCCAACGCCATCGTCTTCTGCAAAAACGGCATGACCATGGGCGTGGGCGCAGGCCAAATGTCGCGCCTGGACTCGGCCCGCATTGCCAGCATCAAGGCCGAGGCGGCCAAGCTCTCGCTGCAAAACACCGTGGTCGCCAGCGATGCCTTCTTCCCCTTCCGCGACGGCCTGGACGTGGTGGTCGATGCGGGCGCAACCTGCGTAGCCCAGCCCGGCGGCTCGATGCGCGACCAGGAAGTGATCGACGCGGCCAACGAACGCGGCGTGGCCATGGTGTTCACCGGCGTGCGCCACTTCCGCCATTGATGGGCAGCCTCTCGCTTTGCTGAAATAGCAAAAAGGCCCGGCAGTGTTGGCTGCCGGGCCTTTTTTTATTTCACCATGACTCCAGCACCGAAATTCGCTGGACTACGCTACAGCCCGATACAGCAGGTTTATCAATGACTTAAGCGAGTTCAACATATGCCGGTGCTTTCCGAAACCTGACCTGACTTCCGACCGCCTGACTCCTATCCGGCCCTTGGAATCCAGGTCTTTCCAAGGAGTCATCATGGCTAAGATCAAACTCACTAAGTCCGCTGTCGATGCGGCGCAACCCCAGGCAGAGGCCGTCGAACTCCGGGACACGCTGGTCCCCGGCTTCCTGTGCAAGATTACCCCGGCGGGTCGCAAGGTGTTCATGCTCCAGTACCGGACGAACGCTGGCGAGCGCCGCAAGCCCTCGCTAGGACTGTACGGGGAGCTGACCGTCGAACAGGCGCGGTCGCTGGCGCAGGAATGGCTGGCCCAAGTCCGCCGAGGCGGAGATCCCGCCGCAGAGAAGGCGGAGGCGCGCCAGGCACCTACGGTCAAGGAGCTATGCACGAAGTTCATGGAGGACTACTCCAAGAAGCGCAACAAGCTCAGCACCCAAGCCGGCTATCAGGCTGTCATCAATCGCAACATTATTCCGCTGCTGGGACGCAAGAAAGTTCAGGACGTGAAGCGTCCTGAAATCGCCGGACTGATGGAAAAGCTTTCGTACAAGCAGACCGAGGCGAACAAGGTATTCAGCGTCTTGCGCAAGATGTTCAACATGGCCGAGGTATGGGGCTATCGGCCCGACGGTACCAACCCTTGCCGTCACGTCCCGATGTTCCCTGCCGGCAAATCGACTCACCTCATCAGCGACGAAGAAATGGGCAACCTGTTCCGACAGCTCGACAAGATCGAGTCGGAGGGGCTGGAGAACTACGTCATCCCTTTGGGAATCCGCCTGCAGTTCGAGTTCGCCGGCCGCCGCTCGGAAATCATCGCGCTGGAATGGAACTGGGTTGACTTGCAGAACCGGCGCGTCGTCTGGCCTGACAGCAAGACAGGCGGCATGTCTAAGCCCATGAGCGAGGAAGCCTATCGGCTACTCTCGACGGCACCCCGGCAGGAGGGTAGCCGCTATGTGCTGCCTTCTCCTAGCCACGCTGGCAAGCATCTAACCACGGGCGAGTATTACGGTGGCTGGAGCCGTGCGCTCAAGGCGGCTGGCGCTACGCACGTGGGCACGCACGGCATCCGCCACCGTTCGGCGACCGACATTGCCAATTCGGGCATCCCGGTCAAGGTCGGCATGGCGCTAACGGCGCACAAGACCGTCGTCATGTTCATGCGCTACGTCCACACCGAGGATAAGCCGGTGCGAGAGGCGGCCGAACTGGTGGCGAATCGGCGTAAGACGATCACCGGGATGCAGGGAGCCAAGGAGGTGGCCGCATGACCCGGCGCAAGGCATCCGTCTCAGCGCCAGCAGCGCCGCCCGCGCTGCTGGGCGACATCCGGGCACTGATCGAAGCGTCGCGCCAGCGCGTCGCCTCGGCGGTCAATGCCGAGCTGACATTGCTGTTCTGGCGCATTGGCCAGCGCATCCATACGGAAGTGCTTGCCGGGCAGCGGGCCGGGTACGGCGACGAAATCCTGCCGACCCTGGCGGCGCAGCTTGTCCGCGACTACGGACGTAGCTTCGCGGACAAGAACCTGCGCCGGATGGTGCAGTTCGCCGCCACCTTCTCGGACGAGCCAATTGTCGTGACGCTGTCACGACAATTGAGCTGGTCGCATTTCGTGGCGCTGCTGCCGCTAAAAGACCCGCTCCAGCGGGACTACTACGTGCAAATGGCCAGCGCCGAACGCTGGAGCGTGCGGACGCTACGCGAGCGCATCGACTCGATGCTATACGAGCGCACGGCGCTGTCCAAGAAGCCGGACGAGACGATCACGCAAGAGCTGGCGGCGATGCGCGATGCGCAGCGCATGTCGCCGGCGCTGGTCATGCGCGACCCGTACATCCTCGACTTCCTGGGCCTGCGCGATACCTGGCAGGAAGGCGACCTGGAAGCCGCGATCATCCGCGAAATGGAGTCTTTTTTGCTGGAGTTGGGCGCGGGCTTCTCTTTCCTAGCCCGGCAGAAACGCATCCAGATCGACGACGAGGATTTCCACCTGGACCTGCTGTTCTATAACCGCAAGCTGCGGCGGCTGGTGGCGGTGGAGTTGAAGATCGGCGAGTTCAAGGCAGCATACAAGGGGCAGATGGAGCTTTATTTGCGTTGGCTCGACAAGCACGAACGCGAACCGGAGGAAGCCTCGCCGCTGGGCATCATTCTTTGTACCGGCAAGAAGTCAGAGCAGATCGAGTTGCTGGAGCTGGACAAGTCGGGCATCCACGTAGCCGAATACCTGACGACCCTGCCGCCGCGTGCGGTGCTGGGGGAGCGGTTGCAGCAGGCGACCGAACGGGCGCGGTTGCAGATCGAGCAGCGGCAGCCTGGCGAGAAGTCCTGACAGCAGCATCTGTCCAACCGTACACCCAAACCACAGCACGAGCATGTGGCAACGGATCTCTTGCTCTATCGAGGCTCCATGCTAGTGTGGAATCGCCATAGGCCGATAAGGAACTGGCCTGCGGCTCAAGGATGCGCTGGGGCTAGTGGGCGCGAGCGCCCAATCACATGATTATCGCGGGCAGCAGCGCCATGTTCTATGCCGATCGCTGTTTTAATTAAATATCTCAAACTATAAAGTCAGTTAATTTTTTCAAAATATTCACGAATCAAGTCATCATTTTTTAAATACGAATCGAGAATCTGAAACAGAAAAAGATCCCCGCTAATATTTATATCAAACGGGATCATTGAGTTATCTATTTTGAATGTCTTTATTTTTCTATGCCCCTTGATGTTGGCATTGCTCAATCTTTCTTGATAGCTATCCAACGTATATACGATAAATTCGTGATCCAAGTGAGTTATAAAAAAATCATCGCCTTTTGAACTGTATTCAAGATGGATGACTTGCGTTACGACGTCGTCGCCTGCCACCTCAAAGTCCTCCATCAATTCTTCAAAAGTCAAACTTAGCTTCTCTGCGTCATGGTGAATCCATAGATTGTTCTCATATTTATCGGTGGAGTAGAACTTTGACAATCTAGGAAGGGAAGATATTTTCAATCGCAACGGAGCGCCAAACTCCATCTCCTCCATTGCAGGGACATAATCGGAGACGTAATCAATCCTGAATGCTATTTCGGACAGCATTCCTTTTTCAATGAGTTCCTCGATAGAGGTAAGCAGCTTCCTCGGAACTTTTATCCAGAAGTGTCGCCCTATGCGTTCATCGCGTATTGTCTGACTATCCTTGTCGTTGAATATCTGAATATTCTCGTTCAGGCTGACAAGACTATATTTAGAGAACTGAGCATCTTCCTTTCTTATGTCAATTCCAATTTTCTCGTACTCACGTTCAACTACCTTGGAATATTTTAGCTCCAGCATCTCAGCCCTCCCCATGATTGATTGGTGCTTGGAATAAAAAATGCAGCCAATGCGATAATTTGCGTAATTTTCTTTTATGTACGAAACACCATCTTCGTCATGGATATGCTTGTAGGAATTGTTGAGAATTTCTAGCGATCCCGGATACTCGTTGAGATAATTATTTAAGTAGTCCATTAAATGCTGGATTGTCTTTATAGCCAATCGCTTGTCCACTAGATCAAGCTGTGGCCCATAAAACTTGGCTGCGTTTGGATGGTCGCGTTTGGCTTCAAATTCTTTCAGAATGGCCGCCTTTTCATTCATGCAGCCCTCCGTATAAGCACGCATTACGTCTGCCTGAAAGCTCTCATTTGCCAGAGAGGTTTGGATGAGGGGAAGCAATTTCTTGACAAAGATCGGGTCTTTATTAAGAAAGACGTAGCAAAATTTCCCAAAGCTGAATAACGCGATTTTTTCCGAAGAAAATTCATTGATTTCTTCAAAGATATTTTTCATATTTTTTACTCAACTCGCCGTAGTCCAAATAGTAAGCGACGGAACCTTGAGCGTCTCCACTTTGTGGATCGCGCTGCTCCACGTTCGCTATTCGCTCATCCCTGACGGGACTGGCATTCGCCAGCCCTCCACGGCCCGACACTGTGATCCGGGCCTGCGCGCTCCGCTTGCATGTTGAGCTGGCGACAGCAGGGCATGCAGAGCGAGCCGCGCGCAGATGATTCAGCCAAACGCTAAACAAAGCTGTAGGGCATCCCATAGAGAGCGCGGTTGCGCTACTCGTGATTTCTATGGAATTTGATCGTATCCAAAACTGCATGAGGCAAGCTTGCGAGTTACTTGATACTCTTCGCCAGAATACTGGCGAACTCGACCTCGTTCCGAAACAAGGTGCAGGTTCTTCCTTGCCCGCGAACCAATGACATACAGCAATTTCATCGCGCTTTCTTGACCGTTCGGATCATTGAAATGCGGCACCATATCTTCTAATAATGCATAAGCGATCACTGCATCGAACTCGGCTCCCTTGACGCCGTGTATCGTCGAGATGGTGATTCCAGTCCTATGCTGAAATACCTTCCTGAATGTCTCAATATCGCCTATAAATTCGCTACCTTCACTCTTCAATCGATTTACCCGGGCTTGCGAACTATCGAAGAAGGCAACGTGATGCTCTTGAAGCAGCGTGAAAAGGCGAAAGTCGATTGCTAAGTTTGCAAACAGACGCTCGAAAAATGCGCTCAAGTAGGTAAGACCATCTGTTTCATCGATCTTAATTGCATTGCACTCCCTCAACAAGGACCTCCGCGTGAGCTTCGACACGCTAGCCCCGGCCGCCTCTAGGTCATTCAGAATCTCCCCGGCCCACCGCAGTCTGCGCACATACATTCCCGGCGATGCCTGAGTAAGTGCAATCTTAGAAAGCCTGTACCAGAAATTCTCTGTGTCCCGTGCAAAGGGAACCATACCGGGGCCATCGAATGAGTACTCCGGCATGCTGGCGACCAAACGACGTGTCATGCTTGCAAGATGCGTCCACTGTGGCGCGAGAATGCACACCTCGTGAGGTGAGATGCCCATAGTCTCAATGTTGAAACGGATGAGCCGGATGAGCTCAGCGTCCAGATCATTTTTGCTCACTGTGTCGTCGAATGAAATAAGGCTTGGGTACGCCTTGTCCTCGGATGCGGCTTCGATGCGTGTGTTGTGAACGTTGTAGTTTCCGAAGTACTCAATGATGCGCTCAGAAGAACGGTAGTTCCGCGACAGTTCGAGTTCGTCCAAATCGATATTGGCCATCGCCTTGAAATCCTCGAAGGCAATCGGATATCCGCCAAGCGATTGATAAATCGCCTGGTTAGGATCTCCGACAATAAAGGCCTTGGTCGCACCTTGACCAGCTTTCAGAATGGCGGTGATGATCGAATACTGAATTCGTTTGGTGTCCTGATACTCGTCGATCAGCACGAAAGAGAACAACTGTGCCAGAAGAGTGCTGATCGCAGGATGACGTGCGATCAGTTGGTACGCATAGTAAAGAATGAGCTCAAAGTCTAGCTGCCGACTTTCGTGCAGAATCTCAAAATACTTGCCCAATATGACGTAAAGACCCGAATGCTTCCAATCTTGTGGGCAGGAGAGCACATATCCAGTTTCGGTGTAATAAAACTCACAATCCCAGAATGTTATTTTTGGCTTCTGGTAAGGCTTGCACAATGCCTCCAGGATTTTCTCGCGCTCATGCTGATCGATCACACGGAAGCCTCGATCCAACGCTTCGTGATAGATGCCGTACGGTTTCAATATCCATTCAAGACAGAACGAATGTATCGTTCCTATCCATAATCGGGATGTATCCACCCCAAGGCTCTCAATGCGCTCGTGGATTTCGTCGGCGGCACGGTGCGTATAAGTGATGGCAACGACAAACTGCTTGTTCGATTTCAGCCTGGACAACTCATAGGCGATTTTGTAGGTGAGCGTGCGCGTTTTCCCGCTGCCCGGGCAAGCGATGAGAAAGACGCTCCCTGGCTTCAGAATGGCTGCTTCCTGCTCGGGATTCAGATCATCTTTGTTCCACATGAACATGATCAGAACACCGCGAGTACATCGTTGATGCGATCATCTGGGAACGTGGCAAGCATCTCGTTTCGGATGCCGACGAAGTCGATGTCTCCATTTCGGAAGGCCAGCAGCTTGGCCCTAAAGTCGTCGAATACGGCAGACGCAGTGAAGATATCTTCTGCATCGATGTAGTTCACGCGGTAGCTCAGCACGTTAAACCAGACTTCCTTAGTGACCACCGGATGCGCAAAAGCGATGGCGTCCAAGATGTACTTCGGAATGGCGGTCTGCGGATCGATCTTCTTTCCCAGCAAGATGGCAAACCATCCCTTGCCGTAGTTGTCCGCCATGGTCAATGCGCGCTGACCGAACAACGCGATGTCCGCTGATTCGAGCTCCGCCTTGGCCGTCGCGATGGTTGGTGCATCCTTGTAGACATCAGGAAGGATGCCGACCACCTTACGCGCATTGCCGGCGGCAATGAAGTCGACCTCGAAGGTATGGGGGGCAAAGAATGGAGAAACCCACCCGTTATCTTTGAAGGTGTCTTCCAATAACGCTTTCCTGGCGACCCCTTTTTCCTGGGATGCCTGATACTTGCCCTTGCGCCGGAGCAGCCCTTCGGAGTCTCCCGCCGCCGGCGTTGTGTCAATGATGGACTTGTCAAGGTCGGTGACGATGCTGCACCGCTTCCGGATTCGGGCATCATCGAAAAGAACCGCGACGTTCTGAAATCCAGTGCTGCGGATATTAATTAAACTGATGCCGAGTTCATCAAGGCTGACGCCTAGCACGTTCTTGATCAGGATCGGAACGAGAATTTCTTCTGCATCGCCCTCCACTAAGAGGACGCTCTTGGCAAACAACAAGTTGCTACGGACAGCATCCAGGTAGCGTTGAATGTTGCCGATCTCTTCTGGGTTTAGGCCAATTGCAGGCTGGTATGCCTCGCAACGATCACCTTCTCTGCCGAGGATGTTCACGTTCTGAACATTGCTGACCTCAGAGATGTGCGTCGAATGGGTCGAATAAATGATCTGTGTGTCGTCGTATTTGAGCTTGTCGAACAGTGTTTTCTGGATATGTGTGTGAATGTGAGCTTCCGGCTCTTCGATAAGCAGAAAGTTGGCGATCGACTGTTTAGCCTTTTGATACTTGAATTCAAGCAGTTTCAACGTGAGGAATATCAGGTTTGCTCCACCAAGGCTCAGCTCGTGGATCGGTCCTTCGTGGCTCTCCCCCGATTCGCCAACGAACAGCTTGAGCGACTGGAACAACTTGTCAGCTTCGTCTGGCAGATCCGACTTGATAGAAAGAGAAGACGGCGAATACGCCTCACCCGCCGCATCCTTGATGGTGTCTCTGATATCCGTCCGGACGACCTGCACGTCTGGCAACGCTTCGATGGAGTCATTCAATGCCTTTACCCCGTCGGTGATAGCCTGGAACGCCACGGGGTCGATATCGCCGCTCTTGCCCTTCAGAAGCGAAAAGAGCGGATTTGTCCGGTTGTTGTGAAATTCGGAGACGACGTCCCGTAGCGCCTGGACGAAAGTGAACGAAATTTCTTTGGAGACGGACAGCACGTTCGGAATCTTCGCGCCGATAACACGAAATTCAACCTCTTCATTGAATCGAACATTCGCGAAGTCGCCGACCACATCCTTATAGAAGGCCTCGTCGTTGAAGTCGGCTTCACTCCGACCTGTGAAAATCGTTTCATAGTCGTCGATGGTGACCGGGTTCAGGATGGCGTCGAGGCCTGCCTGATCACCATCGTTCAATTGAGAAAGTCGCAGCCTGATTTCCTTCTTCGGACGAAAGATCAGGTTGTAAGTGGCCTTGCCGTTCGCCTCTTCCTCAATTACGCCCGTCCCATGTCGGAAGAGCGCCTGCACTGATTCATCCGCAGAGATTTCCTCAAACTCAAGACTGATGATGATCCAATGTCCCTGCCAGCGCCCTAGGCCGCGATGAAAGTCGGTATGCTCCAGCCGGTAGGCAGAGCGAATCATGTTGTCATCAAGCAGCAATCTGATTGCGCGAAAGAGATTGGTTTTGCCAGATCCATTTTCGCCGATGACAGTGTTGATACCCTTCTGGAACAGCAGCTTCGTGTTGGGAAAGTTCCGGTAGTTGACCAGGCTGAGCTTGGATATATG
>JAANMY010002337.1_pt1 | contig 18265 bp, 18 predicted proteins | sample 7279691 | NCBI WGS metagenome assembly JAANMY01 (sample SAMN14094543, study PRJNA606508) | bioreactor metagenome | isolation source: A lab-scale SPAN reactor treating ammonium-rich wastewater day 388 | place: Ireland: Galway | collected 2018-02-07
GGTCGCCGGCGACGGGTCGGTCAGGTCGTCCGCGGGCACGTACACGGCCTGGATCGAGGTGATCGAACCGGTCTTGGTCGAGGTGATGCGCTCCTGCAGCACGCCCATTTCCTCGGCCAGCGTCGGCTGGTAGCCCACGGCCGACGGCATGCGGCCCAGCAGCGCCGACACTTCGGTACCGGCCAGCGTGTAGCGGTAGATGTTGTCGACGAAGAACAGCACGTCGCGGCCCTTGCCGCTCTCGTCCTTCTCGTCGCGGAAGTACTCGGCCATGGTCAGGCCGGTCAGCGCCACGCGCAGGCGGTTGCCCGGCGGCTCGTTCATCTGGCCGTAGACCATCGCCACCTTCGACTCCGGCAGGTTGTCGAGCTTGACGACGCCTGCTTCCTGCATCTCGTGATAGAAGTCGTTGCCCTCGCGGGTACGCTCGCCCACGCCGGCGAACACCGACAGGCCGCTGTGCTGGGTCGCGATGTTGTTGATCAGCTCCAGCATGTTCACGGTCTTGCCCACGCCGGCGCCGCCGAACAGGCCGACCTTGCCGCCCTTGGCGAACGGGCACATCAGGTCGATCACCTTGATGCCGGTCTCGAGCAGGTCGTTGGTCGCCGCCTGGTCCTCGTACGAAGGCGCCGGGCGATGGATTTCCCAATGGTCCTTGGCGGCGATCGGGCCGACCTCGTCGATCGGGTTGCCCAGCACGTCCATGATGCGGCCGAGCGTCGCTTCACCCACCGGCACCGCGATGGCGCGGTTGGTGTTCTCGGCGACCAGGCCACGCTTCAGGCCGTCGGTCGAGCCCAGCGCGATCGCGCGCACCACGCCGTCGCCCAGCTGCTGCTGGACCTCGAGCGTGATCTCGGTGCCCTGCACCTTCAGCGCGTCGTACACCTTCGGCACGCTTTCGCGCGGGAATTCGACGTCGACGACGGCGCCGATGATCTGGACGATCTTGCCTTGGCTCATGGTGGTTTCCTCAGTCTCTAGTCTTTTCAGTGCGTCGCGCCGGGGTCGTCAGACCGCCGCCGCGCCGCCCACGATTTCCGAAATCTCTTGGGTGATCGCCGCCTGGCGGGCCTTGTTGTAGACCAGGTTCAGGGTGCCGATCAGCTTGGTCGCGTTGTCGCTCGCCGCCTTCATCGCGACCATGCGCGCGGCATGCTCGGACGCCACGTTCTCCATCACCGCCTGGTACACCAGCGATTCCACGTAGCGCACCATCAGGTGGTCGAGCACCGTCTGCGCGTCGGGTTCGTAGATGTAGTCCCAGCTGTGGCGGCCGGCGGTCGCCTCGGCGGCCGGCAGCGGCAGCAGCGGATCGAACGCCGCACGCTGGGTCATGGTGTTGACGAAGTCGTTGTAGCAGAGGATGACGCGGTCGACGTTGCCGGCGTCGTAGGCATCCAGCATCACCTTGATCACGCCGATCAGCTGCTCAACGTGCGGCTGGTCGCCGAGGTGGGTGACCGAGGCCAGCATGTTGACCTTGATGCGGCGGAAGAATACCGACGCCTTCTGGCCGATGGTGACGATGTCGACCTCGACGCCCTGCTCGTGCCACTGGCGGATCTCGCCCAGCAGCTTGCGGAACAGGTTGTTGTTGAGGCCGCCGGCCAGGCCGCGGTCGGAGGAGACCACGATGTAGCCGACGCGCTTGACGTCGGTACGCTCGACCATCCACGGATGCACGTAATCGGTGCCGTTGGCCTGCGCCACGTGGCCGATCAGCTGCTTCATCGCGCGCGCATACGGGCGCGAGGCCTTCATGCGTTCCTGCGCCTTGCGGATTTTCGAGGCCGAGACCATTTCGAGTGCGCGCGTCACCTTGCGGGTGTTCTGCACCGACTTGATCTTGGATTTGATTTCGCGTCCGCCTGCCATGCTCGTCTCGTCTGCTGGGTGCCGATTCGCGCGGGCGCCAGGCCCGCGCGGATGTCGCCGCTGTTACCAGGTACCGGTCTTGCGGAAGTCCTCGATGCCCTGCTTGAAGGCGGCCTCGAGGTCGTCGTTCCAGTCGCCGGTCTCGTCGATCTTCTTCATGGTGTCGGCCACGCTGTTGGCGAAGTGCGCCTGCAGGCCTTCCTCGAACGCACCGATCTTGGCCACCGGCACGTCGTCCATGTAGCCCTTGTCGGCGGCGTAGATCGACAGCGCCTGCTGGGCGACCGACATCGGCGCGTACTGCTTCTGCTTCATCAGCTCGGTGACGCGCTGGCCGCGCTCGAGCTGCTTGCGCGTCGCGTCGTCCAGGTCGGACGCGAACTGGGCGAAGGCCGCGAGCTCGCGGTACTGCGCCAGCGCGATGCGGATGCCGCCGGAGAGCTTCTTCATGATCTTGGTCTGGGCCGCGCCACCCACGCGCGACACCGAGATACCGGCGTTCACGGCCGGGCGGATGCCGGCGTTGAACAGGTCGGTTTCCAGGAAGATCTGGCCGTCGGTGATCGAGATCACGTTGGTCGGCACGAACGCCGAGACGTCACCAGCCTGCGTTTCGATGATCGGCAGCGCGGTCAGCGAACCGGTCTTGCCCTTGACGGCACCGTCGGTGAACTTCTCGACGTAGTCCTCGTTCACGCGGGCGGCGCGCTCGAGCAGGCGGCTGTGCAGATAGAACACGTCGCCCGGGAACGCTTCGCGGCCCGGCGGGCGCTTCAGCAGCAGCGAGATCTGGCGGTAGGCCACGGCCTGCTTGGACAGGTCGTCGTAGATGATCAGCGCGTCTTCGCCGCGGTCGCGGAAGTACTCGCCCATGGTGCAGCCGGAGTAGGCCGCGATGTAGTTCATCGCGGCCGATTCCGACGCGGACGCCGCGACGACCGTGGTGTATTCCATCGCGCCGTTCTCCTCGAGCTTGCGCACGATGTTGGCGATGGTCGAGTTCTTCTGGCCGATGGCGACGTAGATGCACTTCACGCCGCTGTGCTTCTGGTTGATGATCGTGTCGATCGCGATCGCGGTCTTGCCGGTCTGGCGGTCGCCGATGATCAGTTCGCGCTGGCCGCGGCCGATCGGGATCATGCTGTCGATCGACTTGTAGCCGGTCTGCAGCGGCTGCGACACCGACTTGCGCCACACCACGCCCGGGGCGATGGCTTCCACCGGCGCCGAGGTCCTGGCGGTGATCGGGCCGCGGCCGTCGATCGCCTCGCCCAGCGCGTTCACCACGCGGCCGAGCATTTCCGGGCCGGTCGGCACTTCGAGGATGCGGCCGGTGGTCTTGGCCACGTCGCCCTCGCGCAGGTGCTCGTAGTCACCCAGCACCACCGCGCCGACCGAGTCGCGCTCCAGGTTCAGCGCCAGGGCGAAGGTGTTGCCCGGCAGCTCGATCATTTCGCCCTGCATCGCGTCGGCCAGGCCGTAGATGCGCACGATGCCGTCGGACACGCTGGTCACGGTGCCTTCGTTGCGCGCTTCCGAGCCCAGCTTGACCTGCTCGATGCGGTTCTTGATCAGTTCGCTGATTTCGGACGGGTTGAGCGTGGTGGTTGCCATGTTGGTTTCCTCAGTGCGCCTCGCCGGTGCGATGCGCGGTTTCAACTGTTTTCGTCGACCGTGCCGTCGCCGGCGCGGCCATGCGGATTACTGCGTCAGTGCGGCCGACAGGCGCGCGAGCTTGCCCTTGACCGAGCCGTCGATGACCACTTCGCCGGCATCGATCACCGCGCCGCCGATCAGCGACTCGTCGATCGAGGCCTCGACTTCCACCTCGCGGCCGAACCGGCGCTTGAGCGCGGCGGCCAGCGCGTCGACTTCAGCCTGGGTCATCGGCGCGGCGGAGGTGATCTTCGCCCGCACGATCTTCTCGGCCTCGGCGCGGAACTGCTCGAACAGCCCGGCGATCTCCGGCAGCAGCTTCATGCGGCCGTTCTGCGCCAGCAGGCCGAGGAAGCCGGCCACGCCTTGGCTGGCACCGGTCGGCGACAGCAGGGCGACGGCGTCGGTGCGCGACAGGCGCGGATCGCCCAGCAGGGTGTCGACGCGCGGATCGGCGGCGACGCGCGCGGCGAAGGCCAGGGCCTCCGACCAGGCGGCCGTGGTGCCGGTCTCGCGCGCGGCCTGGTAGGCGGCGCGGGCGTAGGGGCGGGCGAGCGTCAGCGTCTGGCTCATGTCAGATCTCGGCGGCCAGCTCGTCCAGCAGCGCCTTGTGGGCGGCCGGGTCGATCTCGCGGCGGATCAGCTTCTCGGCGCCGGACACGGCCAGCTGCGACACCTGCTTGCGCAGGTCCTCGCGGGCGCGGTTGGCACTGGCGGCGATGTCGGCCTCGACGATGGCCTTCTGGCGCACACCTTCCTCGATCGCCTCGTGGCGCGCGGCCTCGACGATCTGGTTGGCACGCTGGTGGGCCTGCTCGATGATCTCGTTGGCCTTGCTGCGCGCGGCCTTGAGATCCTCGTTCGCGCGGGCTTCCGCCTCGGCGAGCGCCTTCTGGCTGTTGTCCGCCGCGGCCAGGCCTTCGGCGATCTTCTTCTGGCGCTCTTCCAACGCCGCGTTGAGCGGCGGCCAGATGAACTTCATCGTGAACCAGACGAGGATCGCGAAGGAGAGCATCTGACCGAAGAAAGTCATGTTGAGATTCATGACGGGTCCTCGACAGTTTTCGGGTCGTCGCGACGGACATCCGCCGCGGCGTGTGCCGGCGGCGCGGTCACCCGCGCGCGCCGACGGTCATCGCGATGGTCAGGCGCCGGCAGCGGCGGTGACGGCGGTCAGCAGCGGGTTGGCCAGGCCGAAGTACAGGGCGATGGCGAGACCGATGATGAAGGCGGCGTCGATCAGGCCGGCCAGCAGGAACATGCGGCCCTGCAGCACCGGGATCAGCTCCGGCTGGCGCGCGGCCGACTCGAGGAACTTGGAACCCATGATGGCGATGCCGAGGCAGGCGCCCAGGGCGCCGAGGCCGATGATGATGCCGATGGCGATGGCGGTCATGCCCTGAACGTGCGAGATGAATTCCATGGTGGTTCTCCGAACGATGTAGTGAAAGGTGAAACGTTGAAAGGAAAAGGTGGAACGTGGATCAATGGCTCTCGCGGGCGCCGGCGATGTAGACGACCGTGAGGATCATGAAGATGAAGGCCTGCAGCAGGATGATCAGGATGTGGAAGATCCCCCAGGCGGCATTGGCCAGCACGCCCGGCAGGAAGGTCACCCAGCCCGCCATCAGGCCGGCGATGAGCATGAAGACCAGCTCGCCACCGTACATGTTGCCGAACAGTCGCATGGCCAGCGAGATCGGCTTGACCAGCCACTCGATGATGTTCATGCCCAGGTTGATCGGCGCCAGGATGATCTGCGCCACCAGGCCATGGGCGTGGAACGGCGCGGTCAGCAGCTCCTTGCCGAAGCCCTTGCCGCCCTTGGCCGCCAGCGCGTGGCCGATCAGCACGAAGAACACGCCCGTCGAGATGCCCAGCGTGGTGTTGAGGTCGGCGGTCGGCACGATGCGCGCGTAGGTGTGGTGCGCGGTTTCCTCGCCGGCGAAGGTCTGGACCAGCCAGCCGACCAGGTCGAGCGGCAGCAGGTCCATGGTGTTCATGAAGACCACCCACATGAAGATGGTCAGCGCCAGCGGGGTGATGCTGCGGCGGTCGCCGTGGTAGGTGTCCTTCACCTGGCCGTCGACGAACTCCATGATCATCTCGACGAAGGCTTGGCCCTTGGTCGGCACGCCGGACGTGGCCTTGCGCGCGTACAGCGCGAACCACAGCACGAACAGCAGGCCCAGCCCAAGCGCGACGGCCCAGCTGTCCCAGTTGAAGTTGCCCGGGTTCATCGGCTGCCCGGGGATCATCTGATTGTGGGTCAGATGGTGCTGGATGTATTCGGTGAGGCCGCCGCCGGATTTGCCGGGTTCAATCACGTCTACGCTTCCCTTGTGGAACTGCATTCGCGGCGATGTATGCCAACACCGTCGCCACCACGGCGGTGACCACCGGCAGCGGCGGCAGCCGGAAAACCCCGACCACGGCCAGCAAGCCCAGCGCCACCACGCCCCACTTCAGCACCAGGCCCGCCAGCAGCCGGCCCATCGCGGCCGAAGCCCCGCCGATGCCGCCGCCGAGGGCCACCACCAGCGCCAGCCACCCGGACAGGACGATGATCGTCCCGCCCGCGAGTGCCGCCAGGGCAGCGCGCGTGCCGCCCGCCGGAACCGCCAGCCAGGCCAGCGCGACCATCAAGGTCGCCGCCGATTGCCAGACCAACGCCCGCCGTGCTCGGATTCGGCTCGATGAGACCGGATGGGACACGACGGGAGGGTTCCTGCGAGGGTGCCAGGGCCGAAACCGGCCCAGTGAAGCCGCAAAAGTATAGCAGGCGTGAAAAAAACCGGGCAACCTTCCGGCCATTCAGGTCCGGGCCGGCCGCGGGGATTCCGCGGACGACGCGAATCCGCGCCTGCCCGGCGTTTACCCGCCCTTCTTCGGCAGGTAGAGGTCGGTGATGGTGCCTTCGTAGACCTCGGCGGCCATGCCGACCGATTCGCCCAGCGTCGGGTGCGGATGGATGGTGTGGCCGATGTCGGCCGCCTCGCAGCCCATCTCGATGGCCAGCGCCACCTCGCTGATCAGTTCGCCGGCATGCGGGCCGACGATGCCGCCGCCGATGACGCGATGCGTGGCCTCGTCGAACACCAGCTTGGTGAAGCCTTCGGTGCGGCCCAGCCCGATCGCGCGGCCCGACGCCGCCCACGGGAATTTGCCGACGCCGATCTTCAGGCCCTTCGCCTTGGCCTCGCTCTCGCTGACGCCGACCCAGGCGATCTCCGGATCGGTGTAGGCGACGCTCGGGATGACGCGCGCGACCCATGCCTTCTTCTCGCCGGCCGCGACTTCCGCCGCGAGCTTGCCTTCGTGCGTGGCCTTGTGCGCCAGCATCGGCTGGCCGACCAGGTCACCGATGGCGAAGATGTGCGGGACGTTGGTGCGCATCTGCGCATCGACCGGAATCAGCCCGCGCTCGCCGACGCTCACGCCCGCCTTCTCCGCATCGAGCTTGCCGCCGTTGGCGCTGCGGCCCACCGCGACCAGCACGCGGTCGAACAGCCTGGTGTCCGGAACGTTCTCGCCCTCGAACACGCATTCGATGCCCTTCTTTCCGGCCTTCGCCTCCACCACCTTGGTCTTGAGGTGGACGGCCACGCCCTGCGCCTTCAGGCGCGCGGCAAGCGGCTTGACCAGGTCGGCATCGGCGCCCGGGATCAGCTGCGGCGCCAGTTCCACCACCGTGACTTCGCTGCCCAGGCCGCGATACACCGTCGCCATCTCCAGCCCGATGATGCCGCCGCCGACCACCAGCAGCTTCTTCGGCACGTCGGCCAGCGCGAGCGCATCGGTGGAGTCCATCACCCGCGGGTCGTCCCACGGGAAGCCCGGCAGCTTCACCGCCTGCGAACCGGCGGCAATGACGCAGTGGGCGAACGCGAGGCGCCGGGGCTTGCCGTCCGCGCCTTCGATCAACAGTTCGTTGGGCGATGCGAACGTGGCCGTGCCCTGCACCACCCGCACCTTGCGCTGTTTCGCCATGCCGGCCAGGCCCTTGGTGAGCTGGCCGACGACTTTTTCCTTGTAGCCGCGCAGCTTGTCGAGGTCGATTCCGGGCTTGGCGAAGTCGATGCCGAAGTCCGACGCATGCGCGGCGGCATCGATCACTTCCGCCGCGTGCAGCAGCGCCTTCGACGGGATGCAGCCGACGTTGAGGCAGACGCCGCCGAGCGACGGGTAGCGCTCGACCAGGACGGTATCCAAGCCGAGGTCGGCGGCGCGGAAGGCGGCGGTGTAGCCGCCCGGGCCGGCCCCGATCACCACCATCTGGCATTCGATGTCGGCGGGCTGGCCGCTGGCCGGCGCGGAGGCGGGCGCCGGCTTCGCGGGCTGGGTCGCCGGCTTGGCTTCGGGCCGGGCGGGCGGCGTGGTTTCCGCCTTCGGCGCGGCCTCGGTCTTCGGCGCGGCGGCAGGCGCGGCTTCGGCGGCCTTCGGTGCGGCCGGCGCATCGGCGCCTTCGGATTCGATCACCGCCACCACGTCGCCCTCGGACAACGTGTCGCCCAGCTTCACCTTCAATTCCTTCAGCGTGCCCGCCACGGTCGACGGCACTTCCATCGTCGCCTTGTCGGACTCCAGCGTGACCAGGCCCTGGTCCTTGGCGATCGCGTCGCCCGGCTTCGCCAGCACCTCGATCACCGGCACGTCGCCGTGCCCGCCGATGTCGGGGACTTTCACTTCAATCGTTGCCATCGGTCCTGCTCCGTTGGGGTGGGTCGGCGTCCTGCGCCTCGATGTCCTTGCGGATTTCGCGCTCGGCATCCACCTGCGCGTCGTTGCGCGCGAGCCGCGCGCGTTCGGCCTCGCCCAGCGTTTCCGCGGGCGCGGGGCGCCGGGTGTCGGTGATGGGTGACGATGCGTTGGCCGGGTCCTGCCCGCGCAGGGCCAGCAGCGCGGCCTCGCCCTCAAGGCCGAACAGGCTGCGCACGTGCAGGTCGCGCTGCGGCAGCGGCAGTTCGATGCCGTGCTGCTTGAACGCGGTATCCAGTTCCCACAGGTAGGCGGCGCGCACGGCCACGTTGCGGCGCGCGGCGGCCTCGGTCAGCCACACGGCGAGCATGAACTCCACCGCGTTCTCGCCGAAGCCGACCAGCCACACCTGCGGCGCCTTCTCGCCTTCCATGCTCAGGGTGAAGGGCACCCGCGCCGCGGCTTCCAGCGCCGCCTTCTTCACCAGTTCCTTGTCCACGCCGTAGGCCACGCCGAACGGCACGCGGATGCGCCGGTTGACCGAGCGGTAGGTCCAGTTGGTGACGCGCCCGCTGACGAACTCGGAGTTCGGCACGAGGATGTCGATGTTGTCGTTGGTGGTGATGCGGGTGGCACGGATGTTGATCGCCTTGACCACGCCGCGCACGTTCTCGTCGAGCTGGACGAAATCGCCCACCTTCAGCGAGCGGTCGAACAGCAGGATCAGCCCGGACACGAAGTTGCTGAAGATCTGCTGCAGGCCGAAGCCCAGGCCCACGCCGAGCGCGCCGGCGAACAGGCCGAACTTGCTGAGCGGCAGCCCGAGCGCGTCGAGCGCCAGCATCACGCCGACCGCCAGCAGCACGTAATGGAGGATGCGCGAGAGCGTGTACAACGCCGCCTGGTTGCGCGTGGCGTCGCGCTCGCCGTAGCGGTTGATGGCGGCGCGCAGCAGGTTAGAGACCAGCAGCGCGCCGAGCAGGGCGAGCAGCGCACCGACCAGGCCGCCCACCGTCACCGAGAAGCCGCCGGCATCGACCAGGCGGGTGGACAGCAGCGGTTGCAGGTCGGCCAGCGCGCGGTCGCCGGCGTTGCCGGCCACGTCGCGGGCGCGCTCGGTGGCGCGCTCGATCTTTTCGCCGATCTGCGGCTGCCAGCTCATGCCCTGCTCAGAGCAGGACCCGGCGCATGTCGGCCAGCAGCTGCGCAAGCGCCGCGGTGAAGCGCGCCGCCGCCGCGCCATCGATCACCCGGTGGTCGTAGGACAGCGACAGCGGCAGCATCAGGCGCGGCTCGAACGCGCTGCCGTTCCAGACCGGCTGCATCGACGACTTCGACACGCCGAGGATGGCGACTTCCGGCGCGTTGACGATCGGGGTGAAGGCGGTGCCGCCGATGCCACCGAGCGAGCTGATGCTGAAGCAGCCGCCCTGCATGTCGGCCGGGCCGAGCTTGCCGTCGCGCGCCTTCTTCGCCAGCTCCGAGGTTTCCTGCGCGATCTGGATGACGCCCTTCCGGTCGCAGTCGCGCACCACCGGCACCACCAGCCCGTTGGGCGTGTCGGCGGCGAAACCGATGTGGAAATACTTCTTGAGCGTGAGGTTGTCGCCGGTCTCGTCGAGCGAGGCGTTGAACTCCGGGTACTGCTTGAGCAGCGACACCACCGCCTTCATCAGGAACGCCAACATGGTCAGCTTGATGCCGGCCTTCTCATTCTCTTTGTTGAGCTGGACGCGCAGGGCTTCCAGGTCGGTGATGTCGGCGCTGTCGAACTGTGTGACGTGCGGGATCATCGCCCAGTTGCGGGCGAGGTTGGCGCCGGAGATCTTCTTGATCCGCGACAGCGGCTTGACCTCGACTTCGCCGAACCTGGCGAAGTCCACCTTCGGCCACGGCAGCAGGTTGAGCCCGCCGCCGGCCGCGACCGCGCCGCCGGACGCCGGGCGCACGCCGCTTTCCAGCGCCGACTTCACGAATTTCTGTACGTCCTCGCGGGTGATGCGGCCCTTGTCGGCGCTGCCGGACACCTGCGCCAGGTCCACGCCCAGCTCGCGGGCGAACAGGCGCACCGCCGGGCTGGCATAGGGCACCTTGCCGGGCAGCACGGCATCGGCCTCGAAACGCACGGCCGGCTGGCCGGGCTCGACTTCGGCCAGGTCGGCGGATTCGCCGCGGGCGGAGCGGCGCGCGGTGAGTTCATCGACCGCCTCGCGCGCCTCGTGGGTGGCGATGGAGGCCTGGGTCAGCTTGTCGGGCGTGGCGGAGACCGCGACCGGTTCGACCAGGGCGCCGGTTTCGCTGGCCGGGACCTCGGCCTTTCCGGCCGCCGGTTCGGCGCGTGGCGGCGCTGCCCCGGCGGCGGCGTCGCCCGCGGCTTCGATCATCGCCACCAGGTCGCCCTCGGACAGCGTGTCGCCCAGCTTGACCTTCAGTTCCTTGACGACGCCGGCGAACGGCGCAGGCACTTCCATCGTGGCCTTGTCGGATTCCAGCGTGATCAGCCCCTGGTCACGGGTGACGGTGTCGCCCGGCTTCACCAGCAGCTCGATCACCGGGACATCGCCATGACCGCCGATGTCGGGGACGCGCGCTTCCTTCAGTTCCGCCATGACCGCTCCAGGGGATGTGTCGAACCCTATTGTGGCCGCATAAACCGGGCGCGAACAAATACACGGGGGCGAATGTTCGGCGTCCCGCGGATTTCATCCGGCTGATATTTCACGGCGCGACGACGCCGCTGAACCCCCCCGCCCGTGCCACCCCCGGCCCAGCCGACGTTCATCCACGCGTCGATAGGGTGCGAACCGCCCACTCCGCGGGCACCAGAAAAAACCGATAAAGGAGATCCCCCATGAACTTTCGCTCCCTGAGCCTCGCCATCGCCGCCGCCCTGCTGGTCAGCCCCGCCGCCTTCGCGCAGGAGACCGATGCCGCCAACGGCGGCACGGTGACCACCACCGACGCCACGACCGCCCCCTCCGCGCACAAGCGCTTCTCGGTCGCCGGGACCTACAACGTCATCAAGCCCAAGGGCGACGCCTTCAGCGACGACCCCAAGCGCGGCCTCAAGGGCGGCAGCCTGCCGGCCGTCTCCGCCGCCTGGCACGTGACCGACAACATCGCGGTCGAAGCCTGGGGCGCGGTTGACAAGTCCGAGCACAAGGTCGTCGGCCAGGGCGTCGGCGGCAGCGTCAAGGCGCAGCCCTACGGCGTCAGCGGCCAGTACCACTTCGGCCAGAGCGGCCAGGCCATCCGCCCGTACGTCGGCCTGGGTTATTACGAAGCCAACATCAGCGACGAGAAGGATGCCGCCGGCCAGCACTTCGGCATGAGCACGCCGAAGGGTGCGATGGGCACCGTCGGCGCCGACTTCAACATCAACGAGCGCTGGTTCACCCGCGCCGAGGCCCGCTACCTGAAGGGCAAGTCGGACGTGACCCGCGGCGGCCAGAAGGTCGGCGAAGCCCAGCTCGAACCGTGGATGGTCGGCGTGGGCATGGGCGCGCGCTTCTGATCGCGCCGCATCCCCGCCAGTCGGGAACGGGCCTTCGGGCCCGTTTCCTTTTGGGATGCCGGATCTTTCGGGGATATCGAATCCGGGCGAGGCGGCTCCGCTCAGCCGCGCGGCAGCCGCTTCAGCCGCGCGCGCAGCCCCCAGCACCAGGCGAAGTAATGGCCGAGCAGCAGTCCGCCCAGCGCGAACAGGCTGTCCGGGCGCAGGAACCACGCCTCCTCGCGCTGCAGGGGATGCAGCTGGAAGCCGTGCTCGGCCAGCTGCCAGAAGCCCAGCACGATGCGCCCGGCCACCAGCAGCGTCAGGCCCAGCACCAGCATCGCGTTCGGGGTGACGTGGAGCTGGCCGGCCTCGACCTCCGTGCGGCTGACCAGCAGGTTGAAGATCCCCAGCGCGATGCCGGCGGCGAATCCCAGCCCCGCCATCGTCACGGCCTGCGGCAGCCAGCGCGTCGCCATCCACGCGCTCAGGAAGAACGCCGCCACCGACACCAGCACCAGCCACGCATTGGCCGAGGTCACCCAGCCCACCACCCGGCGGCGCTTGCGCCCGAAGCGGTAGCGCTGGATCAGCGACAGCGGCAGCAGCAGCGCCCACAGCGCCACCACGGCGAGCACCAGCAATGGAAGGAGCAACAGCAGCGGCATCGACGGTCCGGCTCAGGGTGGGACGGCGACATCATGGCCTACCGGGGCGTCGCGCTCGCGCCACAGCAGGTAGAGGCCGCTGCCGACGATGATCGCCGCGCCCAGCCAGCTCATCGCATCCGGCAGCACGCCCCACAGCACCAGGTCGATGCCGAGCGACCACAGCAGCGCGGTGTATTCCAGCGGCGCGATGCGCGAGGCCTGGCCCAGCCGGAACGCCTCGGTCAGCAGCACCTGGGCCAGCGCGCCGAAGCCGCCGACCAGCGCCACGATGCCCAGATCCGAAGCCCGCATCGGCACCCAGCCGGGCAACGCCAGCAGGCCCGCGCCGGCGCCGAGCAGAAACAGCATCCACACCACCATGGCCTGCGTGCTGTCGGTGCGGGTCAGCATGCGCACAGTGATGGCGCCCACGGCATAGCAGACCGCCGCGCCCACCACCGCCAGCCCCGCCGCCGACAGCACGCCGCCGCCCGGTCGCAGGATCACCATCACACCCACCAGCCCGGCCGCCACCGCCGCCAGCCGGCGCGGGCCGACGTGTTCACCCAGGAACGGCACCGCCAGCAGCGTGACCAGCAGGGGCGCGATGAAGGTGATGGCATACGCCGTGGACAGCGGCAGCCGCGCGATGCCGTAGACGAAGCCGACCATCATGGCGATGCCGAGGACGCCGCGCAGCAGGTGCAGGCCGATGCGCACCGGCTTGAGCGATGCCCAGCCGCCGGTCGCCAGCGCCCACGCCAGCACGAAGGGCAACGAGGCGAAACCGCGCAACGCGCCGACCTGCAGCGGCGGGTAATGCGCGGACAGCAGCTTGAGCGAGGCATCCATGCCGGCGAACGCCGCCACCGCGATCAGCATCAACCAGGTGGCGCGGGTACTCGGGGCCATGGCGATGCGGGGCGTCGGGCGCCACAGGCTATCACCGGCATGCCGTTGGGCCGTGGGCTATCCTGCCTGCCCCTCGACATCACGGGATCGCCATGCCCTCCTTCGACATCGTCTCCGAAGTGGACACCCACGAACTCACCAACGCCGTCGACCAGGCCAACCGCGAGCTCGGCACCCGCTTCGACTTCAAGGGCGTGGACGCCGGCATCAGCCGCGAGGATTCCGTGCTCTCGCTGCACGCGCCGAGCGAATTCCAGCTGCAGCAGCTGCGCGACATCCTGGACGCGCGGCTGATCGCGCGGAAGATCGAGCCGCGTTGCACGGAAGCCGGCGACATCGAGACCAACGTGGCCGGCGCCCGGCAGAAGATCACGGTCAAGCAGGGCATCGAGCGCGAGCTGGCGAAGAAGATCCAGAACGAACTGAAGGCGGCCAAGCTGAAGGTGGAAAGCCAGATCAACGGCGACAAGCTGCGCGTCACCGGCAAGAAGCGCGACGACCTGCAGGCCGCCATCGCGCTGCTGCGCGGGAAGACCTTCGACCTGCCGCTGCAGTTCGACAATTTCAGGGATTGAGGCATCACATACCCGACACGGCCCATTATGTCGACGCGGTGGGCAGCCGCCATTCCGGCACGCCGCAAGTACGTCCATGTAGGCTCATACGCGGCATCCATGCCGCGTAAGGCCGGAATCACGACTACCCACCGCGTCGCCTTGCACCATCGCTCCTGACAGAGACATGGCATGAACGACATCGACAAACCCGCCATCGAAGCCGACATCCGCCGCTGGCTGGAGCGCGCCGTCATCGGCATGAACCTGTGCCCGTTCGCCAAGTCGGTCTACGTGCGCAACCAGGTACGCATCGTGGTGAGCGATGCCGACAATCCCGACGACCTGCGCGAGGAACTGGGCGAGGAGATGCTGCACCTGCGCGACACCGCGCCCGAGCTCACCGATACCACGCTGCTGGTGCTGCCCGCGGTGCTCGGCGACTTCCTCGACTACAACGATTTCCTCGACGACGCCGATGCATTGCTGGAGGCACTGGAACTCGACGGCGTGCTGCAGGTCGCCAGCTTCCACCCGCATTACCAGTTCGCCGACACCGACCATGACGACGCCGGCAACAACACCAACCGCGCGCCGTGGCCGATCCTGCACCTGCTGCGCGAGGACAGCCTGGACCGCGCGGTGGCCGCCTACCCGGAACCCGACGCGATCATCGAACGCAACATCGCGGCGATGGAAGCGCTCGGCAACGACGGCTACCGGAAACTGCTCGCCGACGATTGAGCGAAGGCGTGCGCCTCAGCCGAACAGGCGCGCGCGTTCGGCGTCATCGAGCAGGCGCCACGCGCCTTCCGGGAGATTGTCCAGTTCAAGCCCGCCGACGCGCGCGCGATGCAGCGCTTCGACATGGTTGCCGACCGCCGCGAACATCCGCCGCACCTGGTGGTAGCGGCCCTCGTGCAGGGTCAGGCGCGCGCGCCGCGGACCGAGCGCTTCGAGTTCGGCCGGCAGCAGCGGCGTCTGCTCGCTTTCCAGCATCAACGTGCCACTGGCGAAGATCGCGCCTTCGTCGCCGCGCAGGTCGTTGGCGAGGTCGGCGAGATACACCTTCGGCAACTTCGACTTGGGCGAGATGATGCGATGGAGCAGCTGGCCGTCGTCGGTGAACAGCAGCAGGCCCGAGGTGTCGCGATCGAGCCGGCCCACCGGCGACACGATGGGATCGCGCAGGCGGAAACGCTTCGGCAGCAGGTCGTAGACGAGGCGGCCCTGGTCCTTCGCGGAGCAGGTCACGCCGGCCGGCTTGTTGAGCATCAGCAGCAGGCCGGGTGCGGCGTCCAGCGGGGCGCCGTCGATGCGGATGTCGTCGTGGGCGCGGACGTCATCGCCATAGAGTTGTTCGCCCGCCGCGTCGGTGACGCGGCCTTCGCCGAGCAGGCCCAGCACTTCGCGACGGCTGCCGTAGCCGAGGTTGGCCAGGTAGCGCAGCAGCTTGACCTTGCCGCTCACCGGCGCGGCCCGCGGGCTTCGATCACCTTGTAGCCGCCGGCGTTGGCGACCACGCGGACTTCCGCGAAACGCTCGGCCAACATCGCTTCATAAGGAAGGTGGGCGTTGGCGACCATCCAGAACCCGCCGGTCGGCGCGAGCGCTTCCGCCGCCACTTCCAGGAAGCGCTGGCCGAGCGCATGGCGCGTGGACTTGCCGGTGTCGTGGAACGGCGGGTTGCTGACGATGAGGTCGTATCCCGGGCCCGCCGGCAACCCGGCGGCGACATCGTGCCAGTGGAAGCCGATGGCGCATTTTTCGCCGTATACGGCCAAGTTGCCGCGCGCCAGTTCGAGCGCGCGGTGGTCGGCTTCGAACAGGTCGAGCGCGGCGATGCCGGGGTTCTTCGCCAGCAGCGCATCGGACAGGAAGCCCCAGCCGGCACCGAGATCGGCGGCGCGGCCACGCAGGTTCGCGGGGAGGTGCTGCGCCAGCAGGGCGGAACCGGCATCCGCGCGGTTCCAGGCGAACACGCCCGGCCGGCTGGTGAAGCGGCCTTCGAGCACCGGGCGCGGCGCGTCCGCATCCCGCCACTGCGCGTGCAGTGCGGCATCGATGCGGGCATCGTCACGCGCTGCCCAGAAGACCCGGCAATGGAATTTGCTGAGCGTGCCGTCGAGCGCACCGGCCAGCGTGCGGAAGTCGCCTTCGAGCGCCTTCGCGCCTTCGTCGTTGGGCACGCTGGCGATGACGAGGCCACCCGGCGCGCAGGCATCGAAGGCGGCGGCGATCAGCGCCCGCGCCTCCTCGCGCTGGCGCGGCGGCAACAGCCAGACCTGGGGAAACGGGCCCGGAGGCACCTCCGACGCGACATCGAACCCCGCGCGTTCCAGCGCCTCGGCCCAGGGCTTGAACGGCTGCACGCAGGCCAGCTTGCCGCGCAGGCCCAGCGCGTGCAGCGCGGCGCCTTCGCGGGCACGCAGGAACAGCGCGCCGGGATCGGCCTTCAGCAGGCGGTTGGCGAACGGCAGCAGGAGCGCGTCGAGCGCGGCATCGGTTTTCATGCCGCGATTTTACGTGCGCTGCCCGCGGACGGCTCAGCGCCCCGAGAGCAGCGGGTACGGGTTGATCGCGGTGTAGTCCCACCACTTCTTCTCCGGCGTCAGCGCGCCGATGGCGAAGTGGAGGTGCGGGCCGTCCGGGTTGGCGTTGCCGGTGCTGCCGACATAGGCGATGACCTCGCCCCGCTTCAGCACCTTGCCTTCCACCACGCCCGGCGCGTAGCCCTGCAGGTGCGCGTAGTAGTAGACGTAGCGGCCGCTCGGGTCGAACTGGTAGAGGGTGGTGCCGCCGGCCTTGCTCTCGAACAGCTTGGCAACGGTCCCGTCGGCGACGGCCAGCACCGGCGTGCCATGCGGCGCCATGATGTCGATGGCGTCGTGGACGCGGTTCTCGCCGCGCGCCTGGGTGAAGGTGTCGATGAGCTGCGTGGCGGCGATGCCCTGCACCGGGATCACCAGGCCCGAAGGCGCGGCGACCGGCGCCGGCGGTGGCGGCGTGGCGCCCATCGGCGGCTCGCTGCCGTGCGGATCCACCACGATGGTGGCGGGCGCGGTATTCGACGTCGTCGCCGATGTCGGCGTGGCGTTCGGCGCCGGCAAGGTGGCGGCGGGCGCGGATGACGCGGCGCCGCGCGCGGCATCGCGCTGCATCCAGTAATAGACGCCGTTCGCGCCCACCAGCAGGCCCACGAGGAAGAGCAGGAACTGCCGGAACAGGCCCGCGCCACGACGCTCCACCACGCGGCGTTCGATCACCTGCGGTTCGGGCGTCCCGGGGGCGGGCGGGCTGCGGTTCTCTTCACTCATGGCATCGCTCCATGCAGGGGAATCAGGGGATCAGCGTGACCGGCGTGCCGCGGCTGACCGCCTCGGACACCTGCAGGACCGACCAGTTGGTCATGCGGATGCAGCCGTTGGAGTGGGTCTTGCTGATGCTGCCGGGTTCGGGCGTGCCGTGGATGCCGTAATGCGGCTTCGACAGCCCCATCCACATCACCCCGACCGGGCTGTTCGGGCCGGGCGGCAGGGTGGCCAGCGGACCGGGCTTGGCGCCCTTGAACAGCTTGGGGTTGTAGTTGTAGTGCGGGTTCCTGGCGACGCTGCGCAGCTCCCACTGGCCGATCGGCAACGGGTCGCGCTCGCTGCCGGTGGTCACCGGGAACTGCGCGTAGACCTTGCCTTCCGGGTTGATCAGCATGAGCAGCTTGGCGGCCTCGGAGACCACGATGCGGGTCGCATGCGGCAACTTGGGGATGTCGCGCACGTTGGGCACGATGATCTCGGTGCCGGCGACACTGAGGTCCTTGCCCGGATTCAGTTGTTCCAGCGCGGCGGGGCGGATGTGGAAGCGCTCGCCCAGCGCCTCGCCGATGCTGCTGTAGGACAGCGCCGGCAGCTTGGCCTTGCCGTACATCGTGCCGGGCATCGGGCGGAACGGGCCGGCGACGTCGGCCGCGGTCAGCGTGTACTTGACCAGCGCGGGGCCGTGCTTCTCCAGCGCCTGCCAGGTCGCATCATCCAGACGACCGGTCACGCGCAAGCCGGCGATGCGCTGGAAGCCGCCGATCGCACGGGTGGTATTGGTGCCGCCTCGGCCATCGACCTCGCCGGGCGAGATCCAGCTGCGGTCCATCAGGATCTGCGCGCGCAGCAGGCCGACAAAGCCGGTGCGGTCGTTGCGCAGGTCGGGCTTGACCGGGCCGACTGGCGCCGCCATCGGCTCGGCCGGGGCGGATGGCGGCTGTTCGGCGGCGGTGGGCAGCGGCTTCTCGTCCTGGACCGGCACCATCTCCTCGGTGGGCTTGGACGGCGGCGCGGGGGGCGCCTGCGTCGACACCGGATCCGGCGGCGTCTGCGGCGGAGTTTGCGCATCGGCCGGTGGCGGCTGTACCGGCGGCGGCGTGGCCTGCG
>JAANMY010002338.1_pt1 | contig 18263 bp, 19 predicted proteins | sample 7279691 | NCBI WGS metagenome assembly JAANMY01 (sample SAMN14094543, study PRJNA606508) | bioreactor metagenome | isolation source: A lab-scale SPAN reactor treating ammonium-rich wastewater day 388 | place: Ireland: Galway | collected 2018-02-07
CGATCTTGCGATATCGTCGTTCCCGCCCACAGTCGAGCGGTTCGAGAGGCGCGGTCTACGAGCGGAACTCCACCGTCTGGCGTTCGATCCGAGCGTGCAGGACCGGCTCGGTGAGCCGGATCGAACGATACCCGTCAGTTTCGTGGGATCTCTGCACGGGGTACACTCCAGCCGCATCGGATGGCTGGAACGAGTCGCGCGACACGCCGATCTGCGCATCTGGACATCGACCCCTGAGGCGCTGCCATCAGGATCCCCGCTTCGCGAGCGCGTGCAGGGGAAGGCCTGGGGATTGTCGATGTATCGGATCCTGGCCGCCTCGAGAGTTACGCTAAACCACCATGGCGATATTGAACCATACTGCAACAACCTCCGCCTCTTCGAAGCGACCGGCGTGGGCGCGGCCCTGGTCACCGATGCAAAGCCGAATCTGTCCGACTACTTCGATGCTGGCCGCGAGGTCGCGGACTATCGAACGGCAGATGAATGCGCCGAGGTGGTGGCGAACCTTCTGGCGGATGATGAGCGCCGCGAAGCGATGGCCTCCGCCGGTCAGGCGCGCACCCTGCAGGACCATAACTGGCGGGAACGGATGGAGACGCTTGTGGGCAGTCTCGAGCGGCTCTGATCATCAACGATGATGACGCGATCGGAGCAGGCTACCTGGGAAGAGGCCGTCCTCTGGCTTCGAAAGCAGCCGGGCCTTGGCCATGTGGTGCGGGAATCGTATCTCGGCCACGATGTATTGGCCGAGGCACGGCGGTTCGCTGCGAGTGATGAGTTCCGTGCGGTCGTGCGGCTGCTCCAGCTGGAACGGTCGACGCGTTCGCGTACGGTACTCGATCTCGGCTGCGGCAACGGCATCGCCTCCTACGCGTTCGCACGCCTCGGCCACACCGTCGCGGCCATGGACCCCGACCTCTCCTCCACCGTAGGACTGGGAGCTGTGACATCCGTTGCATTCGATGTCGGTTCGGGCACGCTGCTGGTTGCGGGCGGAGGAGCCGAAGCGCTTCCGTTCGCCAACAGCGCCTTCGATGCCGTCTACGCTCGGCAGGCCCTGCATCACTTTCGCAGCCTTCCCGCGGGCCTTGCGGAGTGCGCCAGAGTATTGAAGCCCGGCGGACTGATGCTGGCAACGCGGGAGCACGTCGCCGACGATGACGCGCAGCTCGAGGCCTTCCTGGGCAGCCATCCCCTCCATTCGATGTACGGCGGCGAGCACGCATTCAGGCTGGACGAATACCAGGATGCGGCTAGCGCGGCGGGTCTGGAATGCCGTCATATCCTGGGCCCCTACGATTCCGTCATCAACTACTATCCGAAAACGGCTGCGGGAATCCGCGGGGAGGCGGTCGCCAATCTGAGCCGGAAGATCGGCGCCATGGCGGCTCGAATCGCGCTCTCGTGCAGGCCGGCGCTCTCGGCGTATTTGAGGCGGATGTCGCATTTCGATCGAACCCCGGGGCGGCTGTATTCGTTCCTGTTCGTCAACAGAGGTGCGCATCCATGAGCCATCGTCGTTTCCGTCTGGCCCTGGGTCCGATGAGCGAGCAATGGACAGGCGGGTTGGAGTACTACCGGCTGTTGCGGGCGGCTTTCGCGACGTTGCCGGAGCCGGAACGGCCGGTCACGGGGTTGATCAGCTGGGATGACGCAGGCGATGCGCGCCGAGTGGGCGACCTGGCGGACGAGTTGATCGTCATCCCTGCGGGCAGTTCGGGCCTGTCGCTCGGGCGACGGGCGCTGAACCGGGCTGGAAGGTCCGGATTGCCGGTGCGGGCCGTGTCGACAACGGAAAAGGCCCTGCGCGACTGGGGGGCGGATGCGCTGTTCGGTACGCAGGTTTTTCCGGATGCCGGACCGGTCCCGTTCGTCGGCTGGATACCCGATTTCCAGTATGCTCACGTTCCGGAGGCCTATTCGCCCGAGGGCGCTGCCCGGGTTCATGATTCGTCCGCGGCCATCGCCTTGAGCGCCGATGTCCTCGTCATGAGCAGCGAAGCGGTGAAGGCCGACCTCGCCCGGCTCTTTCCGGAGGCAGCAGCGAAGGCCCGAGTCGTCCGGTTCGTCTCGCCGATGCCCGATGGGATCTATGATCGCGATCCGGCATGGGTATGCGACGAATACCATCTGTCCGACCGTTTTTTCTACACGCCCAACCAGTTCTGGGCGCATAAGAACCACCATCGAGTTCTGGAGGCGCTTCAGATGGAGCCGGCGCGAGAGGCCGGCGTGATCGTCGCATGCTCCGGCAATGCGCATGACAGCCGGAATCCGACGTTTTTCGGTGAGCTCCTCGCGGCGATAGCGCGGGCCGGCATGCGCGACAGGTTGGTCATGCTGGGGTACGTTCCGCGCGCGCATGTATTGCCCCTGATGCGCCAGTCGATAGCGCTGCTCCAGCCTTCGCGGTTCGAGGGCTGGAACATCGGCATCGAGGAGGCGAAGTCGCTGGGCAAGAGCGTCCTGGCCTCCGATCTGCCCGTCCATCTGGAACAGGATCCGCCGAGAGGTGTGTACTTCGGTGTCGACGATCCACACGATCTCTCCGAACGGCTGGCCGCCGTGTGGGCGCGAGGCCGATCCGGTCCAGATGCCGAGCTTGAGCGTACAGCCCGCGCGAACCTGCTCGAGCGGATGCAATCCTTCGCAAGGGTGTTCCTGGACGCGGCGCGCGAAGCGGCCAGCCTCGCCCGGCGCCGCTGATGGACCGCAGCGCACTGCTCGACAGGCTTGCCACGGCAGCGGGCAGAACGGTCGTCGTGCTCGGAGATATGATGCTCGACGAGTACATCTACGGCATGGTCTCGCGCATCTCTCCCGAAGCCCCTGTGCCGGTTCTCGAAGCCGATCCGGATCGAAGAACGTACACACCGGGCGGTGCGGCCAACGTGGCAGTGAACCTGCGGACTCTCGGGCTGGATGTGCAGGCGTTCGGCATCGTCGGGTGCGATCGGGAAGCCGAGCTGTTGAAGGGGCGCCTCCAGGCGGCGGGAATCCCTGTCGATGGTATCCTGTATGATCCCGATCGGCCGACGACGTCCAAGACCCGCATCGTCGCCCACAATCAGCAGGTTGTTCGGGTGGATCATGAGTCGAGAAAGCCCTTGCCGGAGGATCTGCGAACCGCTCTCTGGGAGCGACTTCGAGATCGGATCCGCGACACGGTCGGCGCACTGGTGATCAGCGACTACAGGAAGGGCGTCGTCGCAGGCGTGATGACTCCAGAGCGTGTGCGATACGTGCGGGAGCGCGGCGTGATGGTGACCGCCAACTGCAAACCCGCTCATCTCGCACACCTGCGAGGCGCCAACCTTATAACGATGAATGAACACGAACTGGCCGAGGCCGTCGATGAACCGGGCGCGACCGCGCCTTCGGACGCCGCCGGCAGCCTGCGGCGTTCGCTCGATATCGACACCCTGATCGTTACGGGCGGTGCGTCCGGGCTCTGCCTGTACGCCGCCGACCCCGAGCGGGTGCATCTTGACGCCGTGCCGGTAGAAGTGTATGATACTGTCGGCGCCGGAGACACCGTGGTGACTGCGGCCACGGCCGCCCTGATGGCAGGGCTTACGGTGGTCGATGCAGCGCGCGTCGCTAACTGGGCCGGCGGCGCCGTGGTCCGGAAGTCCGGCACCGCATCGGTGACCCTGGACGAGATCCGCGCAGCAGCGCAGCTGGATGGGGCCGTGCATGAGTGATGGAAACAGGCGGACGATGACGATGGCACCCAGAATCACCCTGATCACCCCGTCCTATAACCAGGCGCAGTACGGGAAGGAGACAGACCTCTCAGCTCCGGGAAGGTCATTTCCGCAGGGCGGAGGCCGTGTCGTCGCGCGCGGGCACATGGAGAGGGGCGGTGCCTCGGGGTGAGATCGATATGCGCTTGAGCGCATGGCGTGCGCGCCTGCGCCCGCACTACCATGCTTGCGTCCGGAAGCCCGCACTGCGCGCATTCACGGCTCTGCTGCGCAGGCTACCGATCAGCTCGACGGTCTACGGACCGCCCAAGGGCATCGTCCCAACCGCGAAGCAGTGGGTCGAGGAGTGGAACGCGAGGCCTGGCCGCCGGAGGGCGGAGTACCATGAGATCGCGCCCGCCGAGGAGATAATGCTTCGGCCGGCGCAGACGGTGCAAGAGCCGCATCCGGTGTTGGATGATAAGCGCGTCCGCTTTGCACCGATGTACGTTGCCGAGATACCCTATGGACGCGCACTTGACTGTAATGGCAATGTGATCGGGCCTGACGATCGGATTATCGGTGATCTGTCCTATGACTGGATTCCAGGGAGGTACATCGAGGGATGCCACACGTTGCTCTCCAGGACACGGTTGCCCGCCGTCCACCACGTTCGCGGCACGGTCGCGGTGCTCCGCACGCCGCTCGAGGAGTTCTACGGTCATTGGATCCTTGACGGGTTGCCGCGACTTCTGGCCCTTGAGGCGTCAGGCCTAGCGCTCCACGATATCGGGACAATCATAGGTCGTGGATCTCAGGACGGTGCGCGCATGGCATTGCTACGCCAGTTGGGTGTGCCAATGGAACGGTTTGTGGAGAGTACGGCGTCACCGCACGTTCGTGCAGAAACGCTCGTCATAGCGTCGCTAACTGCAGGACCTAACGGCACCAGCCCGGCGCGAGCTTGTTTGCTGCGCAACTGTTTGTTGCCGTTGGCACGGACGGTCAATGGACCGTTCCCGGCTAGGATATATTGCACGAGAAGTCACACCGCAAAGCGTCGCCTACTGAACGAGCACGATGTATTGCGGTTTCTGAACAGCCTGGGCTTCCGATGTATTGTCCCGGAGGACTACACGATCATTGAGCAGGTAGCGCTGTTCGCCAATGCAGAAGCCGTGGTTCTCCCCCACGGCAGTGCCGGAGCAAACTGCGTGTTCATGCCGCTGGGCTCGAAGGTAATCGAGTTGGTCCAGCCGAGGTACGCGTGTCCTTCGACGCGCATTGCCTGTGCTGCGGTCGGTGCGGAGTACTACTATATCACTGCTAGAGGTAGTGACACAACTACTGACGCGTGGGCCGAGGACATCGTCTGCGACCTGGATGTGTTACGTCAGACGCTGTGCTTGGCTAGGTTGGCGTAAAGGGACTTTGACTTCACCATGGATGCGCGATGTAGCATACCAAGCGCCTGTATCAGATGATCGAGACGCGAGGTTCTAGAATGCTGACATATAGCCGTTGGGATGATCATACTTTCGGCGTATGCATCGCCTCCTATCCGGGCGACCTTCGGTTCGCGCTGGGCACGATTGAGAGTGTGCGCTTCTTCCTGGGCGACGTACCGATCTGCATCGTCTGGGATGGCCCAGGAGACCTGCTCGCTCTTCGGCGAGCTTATGGCCTGCAGGTTCTGCATCGCGGCAATACGCGGGTTCCGTGGCTCCGCGAGCATAGCTTCGGGTTCGGCTGGACCAAGATGGTGGCGTTCTGGGAGGCTCCCTTTCAGAGGTTCCTCTACTCTGACGCAGATGCAATCCTATGGGGTGATGTCGTCAGTTGCGCCACCCATGAGCATGGCAACTCGTGGGATGTCATCTTCGACAAACCGGGGTCGCCCAATACACCGGATGACATGGACCGATGGTTCCTCCATCTTGAACCCGCGTCGCGTCTCATACCGGGTTTCGACTGGCGCGCCCATCTGCCCGACTTCGCCAATACGGGTGTGTTTCTTGTTCGCACGGGATCGCTGGACTTGTCTTGGTACCGGACCGTCAAGCAACTGGCAGTTGATCACCCGGAGCTCTTCTTCGCAGGTGAGCAGGGGGCGCTGAACTACATGGCGTGGTCTGAAGCTGACGTCGGAGCGCTTGCTGTGCGCTCTATGCGCATGATGACTATGGCGCTGGACCATCCCATCGATGAGCTCGCAACTCGTTTTCCCATCGGGCCGAATGGGCCTCTGCCGTCCGATGAGCCGGCCGGCTTTCTGCACTGGCCGCTGAAGAAGCCCTGGTCCGTTGCGACGGATGTGTACACGGCGCCCATGACCCACTTCCGCGAACAGGCGTTCGCGCGAATGCGTCCGTCGCTGGCCCCCTGGCGTGCGCAGATCATCCGACTGTCGGACCGTTGGGCGCTGCTGCGACCGCGGCTTCGGTGGAGCCGTATGCCGGCTGCGGCGAATCGCCGATTTCGACGTCTCCTCGGCTTACCCGCACGAGAGGAACAGGGCCGATGACGATGGCACCCAGAATCACCCTCGTCACCCCGTCCTATAACCAGGCGCAGTACCTTGAGGCGACGGCTCAGTCGATCGTTGAGCAGGACTACCCGAACCTCGAGTGGATGATCGTCGATGGGGGGAGTACGGACGGCTCCGTCGAGATCATCCGCAAGTACGAGGGGCATCTGGCATGGTGGGTCAGCGAGAAGGACAAAGGGCAGACCGACGCGCTGAACAAGGGGTTGCGGCGGGCCACGGGCGATCTATTCGCGTTCCTCAACTCCGATGACCTGTATACGCCGGGAACGTTGCATGCGGTCGGCGAAGCGTTTGCGTCGGATCCGTCCCTGACGATGCTGCTGGGCAGGTGTCAGTATATTACGGCGGACGGCTCGCCGATGGATGAATGTCTCTATGCAGGCGATCTGAGCATCGAGGACTTCATCGCCTATAATCTGGTCCCCCAGCCTTCGCTGTTCCTCCGGTTGGATGTCTGCCGAGCGGTGGGCGAGTTTGACAACGGCATGCAGTACGCCTTCGACCATGATTACTGGCTCCGGGCGATGCTGCTCGGGCATCGGATCCGGGGGATGGACCGACTGCTGTCGCTCTACAGGCTCCACGAGGCGTCGAAGACCGTCACCGAGCGCTACAAGCAGGATCTGGACATCGTCGCGGCCCATCGCAAAGCCATGCGGTCCTTGCCTGTTCAGGATCCGCTGCGGCAGGCGCTGCAGAGGAACTCGGCCCGTTTCTGCAGGCGTGTCGCGATCGAGCACTATGCTTGGACGAGGAATCCTTCGATAGCGCTGCGGTTTTTCCGACAGATGCTGGCGCTCGATCCGACTGTGTGCGATATGCGCATGCTCAAAGTAGCGATCAAAGCCGCGCTGCGCATCCCGGCGCCTTTGCCAAACCTGCCCGGCCGCGCATAGATGTCTTCGGTACCGTGCGTGAGCATTGTCACACCCTGCTTCAACGTGGCTCCCTATGTGGAACGCATGATCCAGAGCGTCCAGAGTCAAACGTTTACCGACTGGGAGCAGATCCTCGTCGATGACGGGAGTACCGATCATACGGCGGAGGCGATTCGGGCTGCAATCGGAACGGACACCCGTCAACGGCTGATCACCACGACGAACGGCGGCGTGTGTGCGGCACGTAATCGTGGATATGCCGCGGCGACCGATGGTACGAAGTACGTCTACTTTCCAGATCCGGACGACACCCTCGCGCCCGATCTGCTGGAGACGATGGTTGGCTATATGGAAGCGCACCCGATGGTTAGCATGGCTTACTGTGCGTTTCAGTGGGTCGACCTGAATGATGAACCGTTGACGACCCCAGCGGGCGCACGATATGTGCCGAGCGGTCTCGGTGTTCGGGCGCTGCACGATGATGAACCCGAAACACCGTTCGTGAGCCTGTATTGCTGGGCTCCGGCGCCGGAACCTGTCGCCTTTATTCGACGATCCGCCTACGATCGCACGACCGGGTGGGATGAGGCCTTTGGTCAGCACGGTGAGGGGGTGATCCTGTTTCCCCAACTCACGTTCTACGGCGATGTGCACTATGTCCCCAGGCGCCTGTACCGGTATCGGGTCCGACCAGGTCAGAGCTCACGTATGGCCGGTAAGCAGGAGCGCGCCGAACGACGCGTCGTCGATTGGTGGCGCATGGCCGAATGGCTGACTGATGAACAGCGCAGCACGGTGCGGCAAGCGGAGTGGTTCCGATACTACCGTCTGGACCCATGGAAGGGTATCAGGACGGCGTGGTCGGATGCACGGTCCGGAAGGGTGCTCAGAGCAACTCGTTTCACGCTCGGAGCGCTCCGACGGTACGCGCAATCGCTCGTCACCGGTTCCGGAGCCGGCCGGCGCAGGGTCCATTGCGCGTAGCCATCGTTTCGTCGGCCTACTGGCCGATCATCGGAGGGCAGATGATCTACGCTCGTGATCTTGCCCAGGAGTTGGTGCGGCAGGGGCACGAGGTCACGGTGGCGACACGATTTACATCCCGTCTTCGGACGAGTACCTGGGAGAGCCTCTCGGAAGTAGACCCGGAGGCAGCCTATGATGAGGACGGCGTCCAGGTGCGGGTCCTCTGTCCGCGGGGATTGCGGCGCCTGGCTCTCCTGCCGGTCTGTCGGCTCCACTGGTACTCCTCGACAGATCGGGCGGCCATCGCGCTGTTCCGGTACGCCCTGCTGCCTGCGCTCCGGCGCGCAGTACCGGCCTGCGACGTGATCCACTTCAACGGGGTCGGCAGAGAGTTGTTTGGCTATGCGGCCCAGGCTCTGGCGCACGAACAAGGCGTCCCGTTCATCATGACCACCCACGTCCATCCAGGAACATGGGGCGATTCCCCCCTCGACTTCCGGCTGTATTGTAAGGCCGACCGAATCCTGGCGCACACCGAGTGGGAGAAGGCGTTCTATGTCGCAGGAGGCGTTCCAGCGAGTCGTGTGGAGGTCGTCGGCATCGGCGTCCCTAACCTCGGCGCCGGAGACGGACTCCGCGCCAGGGAGAAGCACGGACTCGGCGACCATCCAATCGTCCTCTTTGTGGCTCGCAAGGCCCACTACAAAGGCTACGGGCTCCTGCTGGAGAGCGCCCCCATCGTCTGGGAGAGCTTCCCCGAAGTTCGGTTCGTCTTCGTTGGGCCAGATCAGGACGAGCCAACGGCATCACAACGACGGCTGCTGGAGGACGCCCGGATCATCGAGCCGGGGCCGATCAGCAACGACGATCGCGAGGACCTCTATGCGGCGTGTACGCTCCTGTGCGTGCCTTCGCAGGCTGAGTCGTTCGGCCTGATCTATCTTGAAGCCGGGCTGCACGGCAAGCCTGTTGTGGCTCTCGACATCGGCCCGCTGCGGGAGCTGATCGGAGCGTCAGGTAGTGGGATCCTCGCAGAGAGCTCAACGCCGGCGGCAGTCGCTGCGGCTATAATGCGACTGCTGAGCAGCGCATCCCTGGCTGCTGCCATGGGCGCGGCAGGCCGGCAGAAAGCGCGTGCCTACGGCCCTGAGGCGATCGCACAGCGCGTTGTGTCGCAGTATGTGGCCGGACGCGAGGGATGCAGGGCCAAGGATGGAGGTTGGGCGACGTGACGATAAGCGCGGCAACAGACATCGGAACAGCACTCATCACCGGCGGCTGCGGCTTTCTGGGCTCGCATCTGGTGGAGGGGCTGGTCGCGGACGGGGCAGCCGTGACGGTGCTGGACAACCTCAACGGCGGGAGGCGAGCCAACCTCACAGCGGTGGCGGATCGGATCAAGCTCGTTGAAGGCGATGTCCGGGACCGCGACGCCCTGGGCGATATCCTCGCTGAGGTACGACCCGATGTGGTTTACCATCTGGCCGCCAACGCCTCGGTGCCTGGTTCGGTGGATGATCCGCTGCAGGACTTCGAAGCCAACGCCGTCGGAACGTGCGTACTGCTGGAGACCCTCCGGAAACTGGGGATGACGCCGAAGGTGGTGCTCGCATCCTCCGGTGCGATCTACGGCCAGCCGGATCGGTTTCCCATCTCGGAGGATTTTCCGCCCGCCCCGATCTCTCCGTACGGCGTCAGCAAGCTCTGCGCAGAACACCTCGCCCGGATGTACCTGGAGGTATTCGGCATCCCGACCGTGATCGCCCGGATCTTCAACAGCTACGGACCCCGTGTGCCCAGGTACATTGTGTTCGACTTTCTGCGGAAGCTCGAGCGGGACCCGACACGGCTGGAGATCCTCGGGGACGGCAAGCAGCAGCGGGACTTCACCTATGTCGCGGATACGGTTGCGGGGCTGAGGCTGCTGGCCGATCGTGGCGCTCCGGGCGAGGCCTACAACATCTCCTCCGGCCAGAACCACTCGGTGACGGAGCTGGCGACCATGCTCGTCGATATTCTCGGCCTGCGAAACGTCGAGTTCCACTATACCGGCGCAAGCTGGGCAGGCGATGCGCAGTACTGGAAGGTGGACGTGACGAAGCTGAAGGCGCTCGGGATGGGCGAGGGAGTCAGTCTCGAGGAAGGGCTGCGAAGAACCGCAGAATGGTTCAGGGGCGGTGATGGAGGCGGGTCATGACCGCTGAGTTCTGGCGCGATCGGTCGGTCCTGGTCACGGGCGGCACGGGCCTGCTGGGTGGTTGGCTGGTCGGTCGTTTGCTCCGATCGCATGCGTCCGTCGTCACGCTGGTTCGGGATCGGGTGCCGGGGTCACGCCTGTTCACCGAACATCTGGACCGGGTAGCGGTCGTCGAAGGTGACGTCTGTGATCAGGCTGCAGTCGAGCGCGCCATGGCCGAGTACGAGGTGACCGTAGTGTTCCACCTGGCCGCCCAAACGATCGTCGGTATCGCCAACAGGAACCCGGTATCAACCTTCGAGTCGAACGTTCGGGGGACCTGGACGGTCCTCGAGGCCGCCCGACGGAGCCCTCTGGTACGTGCGGTGATCCTGGCGTCGTCCGATAAGGCTTATGGCGCTCAGGCCACTCTCCCGTATAAAGAAGACACTCCGCTGCAGGGGCGACATCCGTACGATGCCAGCAAGTCCTGCGCCGACCTGATCGCGCAGTCGTTCGCCGCAACCTTCCAGGTTCCGGTCGCCATCACGCGATGCGGGAACTTCTACGGGGGCGGCGACTTGAACTGGAATCGTATCGTTCCGGGCACCATCCGCAGCGTTCTGCGTCAGGAGCCGCCGGTTATCCGCTCCAACGGGCTGGGCACCCGGGACTATCTATACGTCGAGGATGGAGCCGGCGCCTACATGCTGCTGGCTGAGAGGCTGGTGCACGACCCGAACCTGGCAGGCGAAGCGTTCAACTTCGCCAACGATGCGCCGATTACGACGATCGCTCTGGTTCAGCGAATCCTTGCGCTCATGCATTCGGAGTTGGAACCGGTCATCCGCGATGAAGCCCGCCATGAGATACCGGACCAGTATCTCTGCTCCGACAAGGCCCGCTCCATTCTCCGATGGGAGCCGGAGTACGACCTGGAGCAGGGATTGCTGCAGACGATCGATTGGTATTCGCGGTACCTTCGCGCACGCACCTGAGATATCGGGGGTACGGCCTCACTCCGAAGGAGCGTCGCGACGGGGTCCGTAGCCCTCCGAGTAAGGTACCCTTAGATACGCTATACGGAATATTGTAATCGCGAGGGAGGACGGAAGTTGGCGACCAATCCGATCGAAGGCGTTCGCGTGATTCCTCTGAAGGTGGTCTCGGATGAACGAGGCAGCATCATGCATATGCTCAGGTCGGATGCGCCCCATTTCGAGGAGTTCGGTGAAATCTACTTCTCGACCGCCTATCCTGGTGTCGTCAAAGGCTGGCACGACCATACGCGTCAGACTCAGAACTACGCGGTCGTCTCGGGCATGATCAAGCTGGTGCTCTATGACATGCGCGAGTCGTCGCCGACTCGCGGCGCCCTCATGGAGCTGTTTATCGGTGACCGCAACTATTGCCTGGTAACCATCCCTCCGGGGGTGATCAACGGCTACAAGTGCATCGGCGATCGCATGGCTATCGTCGCAAACTGTGCGACAATACCGCATGATCCGGATGAGATCATCCGGTACGATCCCAACGGTCCAACGGTCCCTTACGATTGGGACATTGTTATGCGCTAACCCATGCGGGTCTTGATCACAGGGGCAAGCGGCTATCTCGGCTCCGCTCTCGTCCATGCTCTCCTGGAGACCGAGCACGAGCCGGTCGTAATGGTTCGGCATCGGGAGCGGTTGAACCCCGATTGGCGGTTGACCGAGCGCCAGGTCCTGGAATGCGACATCACAACCAAACGGGCCGTCGATCTAGTGCAACGATCCCGGGCCGATGTGCTCGTCCACACGGTATCGCTCGACCATACCCGATCCGAGGTTGCGGCGCAGGCATTGAGGACCAATATCCTTCCCCTGATGAGAATGACCCGACTCACACGATCGAACGGAGCGCCCCAGCGCGCGATCTACTTCTCAACGCAGCAAGTCTACGGTCGATTAGAACCGGGCGAGACGGTGACCGAGGACCGGGAAGCCAGACCGATGAACGGATATGGATGGACCCATCTTGCGTGTGAAACTCTGCTCCGGAAATGGGAACGGACTGAAGGCGTACAGGGCGCCAGCCTGCGGATATCCAACGGCTACGGAGTTCCCGTATCCTCATCGGCCGGGTGCTGGCAACTCGCGATCCAGGACTTCTGCGTTCAGGCGGTGAGGCAAGGGCGGATTGTGCTGAAATCCGATGGGTCGCCTCAAAGGGACTTCGTCCATATTTCCGATGTGACGCGAGCGGTACGCGCCGTGATCGAGGCGGATTCGCCGCCCTCGACGATCAATATCGGCAGCGGTGAGACGGTCACGATTCTGGAGGCGGCGCGCATCGTGGCAGAGGTATATGAGAGCGTGTACGGGCATCGCATCGGCATCGAGCGGCCAAACCAGTCGGCGCCGCCCACAGGAGCGAATCCTTCGCGATTCCTGTACGATGTAAGCCGAATGAACGACTTGATCGGACCGATACGAACATCGATGAGAACCGGGATCGCCGAGCTGCTCCAATATATTGCCACGGGTTCCTGCCAGCCAGCTCGGAGGTCCGACGCGTGAAAGTGGTGATCCTGGCCGGCGGGTTGGGTACCCGTCTCGCAGAGGTTACGAGCGAGATTCCGAAGCCCATGGCGCGGGTCGGCCCTGAACCCATGCTCATGCATATCATGCGCGTCTACGCGGCCCACGGGTTTACGGAGTTTGTGATCGCACTGGGCTATCGGGGCGAGGTGATCCGCGATTACTTCACCTCCTATCGGGCCATGCATTCCGATTTGACCGTACACCTCGACACCGGCGCCGTGGAATACCATCGATCACCGGATGTGCCGTGGCAGGTGCACCTCATCGATACCGGCGCTTCGACGATGACCGGCGGGCGTATCAAACGGCTCGCCCCGATTCTCAAGGATGAGCCCTTCATGTTGACCTATGGGGATGGCATCGGCAATGTTGATCTGAACGCGCTGCTCGAATATCATCGAGAGCATGGGAAATGGATAACCGTTACGGCCGTGCATCCCGTCTCGCGGTATGGAAAACTCGTGATCGAAGCGGACGGAACGGTGTCGCAGTTCGTCGAGAAGCCGCAGTTCGAGGACGATTGGATCAACGGCGGCTTCTTTGTCATGGAGCCCGACATCCTCGATCACATCGATGGTGACGACACCGTGCTGGAGCGGGAACCGCTGGAACGTGCCGCTAGACGCCGCCAACTGCAGGCCTACCGGCACGCGGGGTTCTGGCACAGCATGGATACCCTTCGCGATCTTCAACAGCTCAATGAACTCTGGCGTTCAACGACCGTACCGCCGTGGCTTTCCCAACCATAGCACGACCACACCGGCAGCTCTGGGCATGACTAGCGGAGATCGATCCGTGCAAGATCCGGACCCGACAACATCAACCAACGCACCCCTGTTCAGCGTCATCATCCCTACGTGTGACCGCAATGAGATGCTGGCGCTGTGCCTTGAGCGACTCGATCCGACGGTTCAACACTATGATCCGAACCGGTATGAGGTGATCGTCACGGACAACGGAACGAAGCGCCCGGCGGAGGGGCTGATCCAGGAACGGTTTCCATGGGTGACCTGGGTCCGGGGTCCAGGCGGAGGCGCCGCAGCAAATCGGAACCGCGGCGCCATCGAGGCGAGAGGCGAGTGGCTGGTGTTTACCGATGACGATTGCCAGCCGGACACCGGACTATTACGAGCCTACGACGCCGCCGTGCGCACGATCCAGGCGGATGCCATGGAAGGAGCGGTTCACCCTATCGGCGATCCCGATCTTGACATGGCTGAATGCCCGATCAACCTTCACGGCGGCTTGTTCTGGTCGGCGAATGTCGCCGTCCGAGCCGCGATGTTCCATCGTCTCGGTGGCTTCAATCCCCGCTACCCGCCCGCCGGCCACGAGGATGAAGACCTGTACCTTCGTCTTCGTGAGCATACTCCGGTCCCGTTCATCGCAGATGCGCGGATCAATCATCCGATTCGGATATTCAACGTAGGTTCCGCAGTATCTCGGATTCCGCTCCGCGCGCAGTCCACCGGCCTGTACTATTCCCTGAACGCTCAGCGTCTCGGCATTCGACGTTTCACTACCCTTGTGCGCTGGATCTACAAGCCGCGGCTGATGGCGTTCCTGAAGGATCTTGTTCGCGGACGGCCTCGATCGGCTTTTGTAGAACTCCTCTGGGTACTCTATGGTAATGCCCTAGTCCTTCGATGCTGGTTTCGCGAAACCAGGCAACTCAGCCGTGAGGCTGTCGCCTGATGCTCCGGAATCCCGCCTGGCGTCATAGCCCGATTCGAACAGCGGCACGGTGCGCATGGTCCCTTGTCCTCAAGCGCTTTCCGCCGGACAGGCCTCTGATCGTTCCCTTCGACGAAGGTCGTTCGCGGATCTATGCCGATATCGGGACCGGCTTCGGACGGTTTCTCTATCGGTTTCGAGACGCAGACCCGGATCTGGCGTTCATCCGTTCGCTGCTCCGGCCAGGCGACGTCTTTATCGATGGCGGCGCACATGTCGGCATGATGTCGATCGTGGCCTCGCGTGCGGTGGGACCCGAGGGCGTCGTACACGCCTACGAGCCCAACCCGGCGACCTTTGCGAACCTCAGCCGCAATATCGAGCTGAACCGGTTTGCCAATGTCGTTCTGCATGAAGAGGCGCTCGGCGACCGGGTCGGCGAGGCGCAGTTCACCGTGATGGATGGCGATCGTGCGCCATGGAGCCATCTAGGAGGGGATAACGAGGAAGTCGATGCGCGTTCCGTCCGAGTGTGCATGACCGCGCTCGACCAGAGCGTTCCGCATGAGCTCTGGGAGCGCGTCCGGCTGATCAAGCTGGACCTCGAAGGGGCGGAGCTGTACGCGCTGAGAGGGGCGGCTGCATTGTTGGAGGCCGTCCATCCACTGATCCTGATGGAGTATGTGCCGGGCCACCTCAAGAGCTTCGGCATCGATCCTGAGGAGCCGCTGACCCTTCTCGAGTCAAGGGGCTATCGTATTCGCCGGCATGCGGCCGGGGCGGCCGCATGGGAGGTCTGCAGTCGGGACGATGCCATGCATCTGGATAGGGACAGTCCCAATCTGCTGGCTGTGTCGGATCTCGATGACCTGAAGGCCGGAGGCGTCGATGTTCGCCTCCGCTAAGCCGCCCGCTCCGGCGGTCCGGAGCAAGAACCGGAGCACGATGATGCGTCATGCCGTCGCGCCGCACGAGAGCCTTCGGTGCCTCGCCTGACGCCGCTTCGGCTATATCGGGCGATCCGATGGCGCGTCCGCAATCGCTGGCTGCTCTGGAGACTGAAGTCACGATGCGCGAGACTGGAGCTCGGTACAGGCATCCGCATCTCCGGCAAGCTCAGCATTGTCGGTCCCGGGACGGTTCAGATCGGTGATGACTGCGAGTTTTCAGGAGAAGCCGGCGGTACGACCACGCTCATCACGTCCTCGCCTGATGCCGGGATCACCATTGGGCCCCGATGCCGATTCAATGGCACGTACATCTTTGCCGCCAGCGCCGTCACCATCGGCTCCGATTGTCTCCTGGCTGATGCTTACCTGTTCGATACGGATCACCATGTCGGTGACTACATACTGCGTGAGCAGGGCGTCGAGCCGGTACCGCGGCCGGTCTCCATCGGCGACCATGTCTGGATCTGCTCTCGCGCAGCCGTTCTCAAGGGTGTGAGCGTCGGAGACGGCGCCGTTGTCGGCTATCGTGCCGTAGTACGCCGCGATGTGCCCGTCCGCGCTATCGTGATCGGTAATCCTGCTGAGGTGGTGAAGCGGTTGGACGAGATCCATGCACCGCCAGCCGCGATCCGATGACCCTCTCCGTCGTAATCCCGAGCTATCGCCGACCGGATGCGCTCGCACATCGATCTCTGGCCCCGGTGACCGTATGGCTTCCGGGCCGGTCACCCCATCCGTGCGGTAGCCGCCAATGAGATTCTCCATCGTAACAGGGGCGTTTCCTCCCGCTCTGGATGGCATCGGTGACTACACCGCGCTGCTCGCTAACGAGCTGGCCGGCGCGCACCAGGTTGCGGTTATCACAGGTACATCAAACCCGGACGCCTCCCGGATATATAGCGTAAGCTGCGGATTTGACTGTACGAAAATATGGTCCACTCTGAGGCTCGTTCAGCATGTCAAACGCTTCGGACCGGATTGGCTCTCGATTCAATACTGCCCTTTTTCGTACGGCCGATATGGATGGAATCCATTCTTGCCGCTGGCGCTAACCCGATTGCGTCGAGCGGCGCCCGAACTCCGAATAGCGCTCACAGTACACGAGGCCATGGCGTGGCCGGTGAACTGGAAGCTCCGTACCATGAACCTGTGGCAAGGACCGCTCCTGCGGATCCTCACGGGTCTCTCGACCGTATCGTTTGTCGTTGTCGGCAAATGGCGGACGGTGTATCGACGCTGGCTGCGCTCCAACAGAGTCGTGCATCTACCTGTAGGATCCAACATACCGGCAACGGGAAACAGCGTGTCGAATGCGCGAAAATCCCTTGGTATCTCGGACGATGTACTGGTACTGGGCGTCTTTGGACAGGGGCATCACTCCCATGACTGGAGCAAGGTGGCCACGGCGGCACGCAGTATCGTGGCCAAAGGGTATGATCTACTCTTGCTCCACATGGGCAGCGGCAGCGACCGAGCTCATTCTGAGTTTCAAGGATTACCGAACCGTGTAACCGGGAGGCTCAGTGCGGCGCGATTATCCGAGTGTCTGATGGCAAGCGACATTTTCGTGGCGCCGTTCGTTGATGGCGTGTCGACCCGACGGGGGACCCTGATGGCCGCTCTGCAACACGCGCTGCCCGTTGTGGGCACACACGGTGACGCGACGGACGAGGCGCTCTCGGACGCAGACGGGAAAGCTCTGCTCCTGGTGCCGTGTGACGATCAAGATGCGTTTACCGATGCCGTCCTCCGCTTGATCGCCGACGCCCAACTACGAGCCCATCTGGGCGACGGAGCGCGCCGCCTGTACGAGGCTCGCTTCTCGTGGTCAGTGATCGCCCAAACCATGGTCGAGACGCTTGAAGACACACCCCCGTACCATAGCGGGGGTCGATCCATATAGTAGAATAGGTTCGGTGGGATCGACGAGCCTGTGAATCCTGCCCTGGAGCGGATATGCCCGGACCGGACGAGGGACTAGAACAACATAGCGGCACCAAGGTCATCCTGCTGATGGTGATCGTCTTCTTCGGCGGGTTGCTCTGGACACTACGCACGGGACAGCAGACCGTGCTCCAAACGCACGTCCTTGCCACACTCATCCTCGTAGCCCCCGCATTCCTCCTCGCACACTCGGACAACAAATACCTGGTGCCCTATCTCGTGCTCGTCTGGGCGATCAGCCCGGAGGTTCGACGAATCGTCGACTGGATGCAGGGGGAATACCATCCCCGATCGTTGATCTCGGTTGCGCCGATCGCGGCGACCATGGCCCTCTCGGTCCCTGTCACGCGTCAGCGGATCGTCGTCCCTCAGATCCTGTACAAGGCGCTCGCCAGCCTGGCTCTGGCGATGGCCTACGCCGGCTTCGTGGGCTATATCCGCAACGAGCTGCCCGCGGTCTTCGAACTCGCCGGCACCGTCGCCCCGTTTGCGATCCTGTTGTACGCCGCCGGGCGTCCCAATATCCCGGGCGAACGGGATTTCTGGGTTCTCTCCATCGTTTACATCGCTCTTGGGGTCGCTGCCTACGGCTTGATTCAGTATGTCTACGCCCCGGCATGGGATACGATGTGGATGCGGGCCGTCAGCAGGGAGTTCATCGCGATCGGGCGCCCGGAACCCTATGAGATCCGCGTCTTCTCCACGTTCGGATCGCCCCTTCAGGCGTCCCTCTTCCTGTTGACCGCGCTGATCCCCATGCTCGTTGAACCGAAGTGGCGACGCGGGATCAGCTATCCCGGCGCGGCGTTCATCGGTTACGTCCTCCTTCTGACGATCACCCGTACGGCATGGGTCG
>JAANMY010002339.1_pt1 | contig 18253 bp, 16 predicted proteins | sample 7279691 | NCBI WGS metagenome assembly JAANMY01 (sample SAMN14094543, study PRJNA606508) | bioreactor metagenome | isolation source: A lab-scale SPAN reactor treating ammonium-rich wastewater day 388 | place: Ireland: Galway | collected 2018-02-07
CCGTACTGCGGATCGGCGATCGTGCCGCCGTGGCAGAACGGGAATCCGAAGTGCTCGCCCGCACGCGCGGCGCGGTTGAGTTCGTCGGGCGGCAGATCGTCGCCCATCCAGTCGCGGCCGTTGTCGGTGAACCACAGCTCCTTCGTGCGCGGATGCCAGTCGAAGCCCACGCTGTTGCGCACGCCGCGCGCGATGACCTCGTAGCCGCTGCCGTCCGGATTCATGCGGCCGATGTTCGCGTAGCGCTCCGGATCCGGGTCGCACACGTTGCACGGCGCGCCGACCGGCACGTAGAGCTTGCCGTCGGGTCCGAACGCGATGAACTTGCGGCCGTGGTGCCCGTCGGTGGGGAATCGCTCGGTGACCACGACCGGCGCGGGCGGATCGTCGAGTCGGCGCTCGATGCCGTCGTAGCGCAGGATGCGGCTCACCGCGGACACGTAGAGCGCGCCGTCGCGGAACGCGACACCGGCCGGTTCGCGCAGGCCGCGCGCGATCACGCGCACGACCGCCGGACCGCGGGCCGGCATCGACACCGCGTGGACGAATCCGTTGTTGCTGCCGACGAACAGCGTCCCCTCGCTGCCGAAGGTCATGCCGCGGGCGTTGGGCACGCGCGCGACGAGTTCGATCGAAAAGCCCGCAGGCAGCCGGATCTTCTCGAGCGGCAACGGCGACTGCGCGAGCGCGGCGCCGCAGCCCAGGACACTGGCAAGCAGGGCGGCGAAGCGGGAGCGACGCATGACCCCTCCTCGAGGCGCGATGCCGCCATCATCGCAGCACGCCATCGGCGCCGGCAACGGTGCTATGCTGCCCGTTCCCGCTAACGCCCTGCCCCACAGGCGATGAACGCTCCCGACCGCCGGCTCGACGTCCCCGAGGCGGGCGAAATGGCCGTGCGCGACGCCCGCGACCTCGCGGCGTGGGACATGATCGTCCGGCTCGTCGCCTTCGACACGACGAGCCGCGAATCGAACCTCGCGCTGATCGAGTGGGTGCGGGACTACCTCGCGGGCTTCGGCATCGCGTCCTCGCTCACCTACGACGACACCCGCCGCAAGGCGAACCTGTTCGCGACGCTGCCCGCGCGCGACGGCAACGTGCGCGAGAACGGCATCGTGCTCTCCGGGCACACCGACGTCGTCCCGGTGGACGGGCAGCCCTGGGACACCGATCCGTTCACGGCCACCCCGGTCGGCGATCGCGTGCACGGCCGCGGCGTCACCGACATGAAGAGCTTCTCGGCGACGGCCCTCGCGCTGGTTCCGCTGTTCCTGTCGAAGCCGCTCGCGCGCCCGCTGCACTTCGCGCTCTCCTACGACGAGGAGGTCGGCTGCATCGGCGTGCGCCGGCTGATCGCCGAACTCGCGCCGCAGGGCGTGCATCCGGCCGGCTGCATCGTCGGCGAGCCGACCGGCATGCGGCTCGTCGTCGCGCACAAGGGCAAGAAGAGCTGGCGCTGCCGGGTGCGCGGCCACGAGGCCCACAGCTCGCTCACGCCGCACGGCGTCAACGCGGTCGAGATCGGCGCGAGGCTCGTCGCCCGCCTCGCCGACATCGCGCAACGCTTCCGCGCGTCCGGCGGTCGCGACGAAGGCTACGACGTCCCCTGGACCACCGTGCACGTCGGCACGATCCGCGGCGGCACCGCGCTCAACATCGTGCCGCGCGACTGCACGTTCGACTTCGAGGTGCGCCATCTGCCGTTCGACGACCCCGACGCGGTCTTCGCCGAGATCCGCGACTACGCGCAGACCTTCCTGCCCGAGATGCACGCGGTCGCGCAGGACACGGGCATCGCGTTCGAGACGCTCTCCACGATGCCCGGCTTCGACACGGCCGACGGCACCGAGGTCGCGACGCTCTCGCACGCATGCAGCGGCGCCGAGGGGACCGGCAAGGTCTCGTTCGGCTCCGAAGCGGCGTTGTTCCATGCCGCCGCCATCCCGACCGTGATCTGCGGCCCCGGCCACATCGCGCAGGCCCACCAGCCGAACGAGTGGTGCGCGGTCGAGCAACTCGCGCGCTGCGAACGCTTCATGCGCCGGCTCGCGGCGCGGCTGCACGCCGCGTGAAGGCGGGTCCGGCCTCCGGCGCCGGTTCGCCGCCGCCGTTCACGGGCACGCCGCCGATCGAGATCCCGTTTCCCGACCTCTCGCGCTGGGCTGCCGGCAACTCCGGCGTGCCGTTCGTGTGGACGTTCTCCGCGCGCGAACCCGGCCCCCACGTCGTCGTGCAGTCGTTGACCCACGGCAACGAAGTGTGCGGCGCGATCGCCGTCGACCGCCTGCTCGACGAGGGCCTGCGCCCCGCGCGCGGGACGGTGAGCTTCGTGTTCGCCAACGTCGGAGCGTACCGTTCGTTCGACCGCGCCGACCCGTTCGCGTCACGCTGCCTCGACGAGGACTTCAACCGCGTCTGGTCCGCCGAGGTGCTCGGCGGCACGCGCCAGACGCGCGATCTCGCGCGCGCGCGCGAACTCCGTCCGGTCATCGACCGCGCCGATGCGCTCCTCGACCTCCACTCGATGACCGACCCCTGCCCTCCGCTCGCGCTCGCCGGCACGCGCGACAAGGGTCTCGCACTCGCGCGCGCGGTCGGCGTGCCGCCGTGGATCATCATCGACGCCGGCCATGCCGCCGGGAAACGCCTGCGCGACTACGCATTCTTCGACGACCCCGCCGACCCGCGCGCGGCGCTCCTGGTCGAATGCGGCCAGCATTGGGAGCGCGCCGCTCCCGAGGTCGCGCTCGAATCGACGCTGCGTTTCCTCGCCCACTTCGGCACGATCCCGCGGTCCGCACTCGATGCGCGCGTCGGCACAGCCACGCCCCCGCCGCAGCGCGCGATCGCGATCACCCGCGTCGTCACGATCGCGACCGAAGCCTTCGCGTTCACGCTGCCGGTCCACGGGCTGATGGTCGTGCCGACAGCCGGGACGGTGATCGCGCACGACGGCGCGGAGGAGATCGCCACGTCGCACGACGACTGCGTCCTGATCATGCCGACGCGCCGGCCGAAGATCGGCGAAACGGCGGTACGACTCGGCCGGTTCGTCTGATCGGGGGTTCCGGCCGACGGTCGCCAGTCGATCCGCGGCGCTGCTCGTCGGACTCAGCGGATCACGTCCGCGAGCCGCGTCGCCGCCGCGTCCACGCGCATCCCCGCCTCGACACCGCGCGCGAGCGCCGCGGCGTTGACGCGCGACAGCACGCCGCTCCCCCACATCGAGCGCGCGTCGCCGATCCGCGCGCTGCGATGATCGACGCAAGCTGCGGGGATGCCCCGTGCATCGAGCACCGGCAGCCGCGAGCATCCGGCGTCGTCGCGGCCGATGCCCGCGTCGTGGAAGAACGCCGCTGACGCGTCGACAGGAAGCGCACTGGCCGGATCGCCGCCGTGCAGGCCGCCGTGCGAGCCGATGACGAGCACGCAGCCGGCGTCGGCAGCGACGACACCGCCGATGGAATCCAGGCCGACGATGGCGCACCGATCGGGACGGCCCTCGGCGAGCACGACGCGCGCTTCGCGTTGCGCGGGGAGCGAGCCGCTCGGCATCGCCGCCGCGTGCAGGTGCGCGATGGCATCGCGACAGGACATGCCGGCGCCGACCCCGAGAGCGCGCGCAGGTGCATTCGCGTACGAGATCACCCCGCGTTCGAGCGTGTCCGCGGCGACGGCGATGCGCGCCGACGTGTGCGCGACGGCGGCAGCGGCCATGCCGGCGTCCTCGAGCGCCTCGATGCCGGCGATGCCGGCGTCATCGAGGCCGCATCCCGCGTCGTTGAAGATCGCCGCGCGCACGCCGGCCGCGAACGCGTAGTGCGCCGCGATCAGGCCCCCGTGCGACCCGGTGACCAGCACCGCGCCTCGTGCACGCGAGGGCAGCGCGGTGACGCTGTCCGCGACGACGAGATCCGCGGTCATTTCGCCGCGGCCGGCACCGGGATCGCAGCCTCCCGCGTCTCGCGCGACAGCGCGACCGCCCGCTTCGCCGCGGCGACGAGATCGGCGCCGATCACCTGCTCGCGCATCGCTCGCGCTCGCGCGGCGGCAGCGGCGAACGCGTCGAACCCGGCGCGCGTCAACCGCGTCTCGCCCATGCCGGCGGCCACGAGTTCGCGCTCCGCGGCCGCCTCGCGCGCCTGCGCGCCGCTCTCGCGCGCCACCGCCCGTGCAGTCGCGAGCGCGCTCGCGCGCTGCGCGTCGGTCCATCCGTCCCACACCGGCCGGCGCACCGCGAACAGCATCGCGTCGCCGAACGCGCCGAGGTGCGCGAGCTGGCGGTAGCCGGTCGCGGGAAAGCGCGCCGCGACGAAGCCGGTCGCCATGCCGTCCTGGCCGTCGAGCTTCCCCGCGGCGAGCGCTTCCTGGGCCTGCAGGAAACTCATCGCCTCCGGACGCGCGCCGAGCGCGGCCAGCGTCTCGATCACCGGTGCGCCGCCGGTCACGCGCAGGCGCAGTCCCGCGAGGTCGGCAGGCGCGCGCACGGCGCGATCGACGGTGGCCAGCGCGCGGTGTCCGAGCGGCGCCATCGCCACAATGACCACTCCGGCATCCACCGCGCGCTTCATGACGATCGCGGCGACCTCCGGCTCGGCGACGAGCGCGGCGAGGTCCTCCGGTTCCGGGGCGATCCAGGGCAGAGCGTAGACGCCTCCCGCCGGAAACTGCGCCGACCACGCGAGCGCGGAGCCCACCGCGAGGTCGGCGCCGCCGTCGCGCAGCGCGAAGAACTCGCGCGCGGGGTCGCGCTGCGCGAGCGAGGCGCCGGGATGCGCCTTCGCGACGATGCGGCCAGCGGACGCAGCCGCCATCGCCTCCACCCACGCCTTGGCTGCGGCACCGAGCGGAAACGCCGGCGCAACCGCAACCGACAACTTGAGTTCGGGCAGGGACGGGTCGACCGCCTGCGACTGGCAGGACGAGGTCGCGAGCATCAGCACGATAACCGCCATCGCCCGGGTCGGGCATCGATTCCATCGTTTCCGTGCTCCCATCCGCATCCGCGGCAGTCTAGCAGTCGAGCGCCCGCGTTCTCCCTGAATTAGACTGTCCGCGCGATCGATCGTATCGCGCCGCCATGCTGCCCCCCGACCTGCCGCTCCCCGCGTTCGCCGGCCGCTGGACGCCCGAGTCGCTCGCCGCGGCGAGAACGCTGCTCGACGCGACCGTCCGTGCCGCGCGTGCCGGCGGGGCCGCACCGATGCTCGAAGGCGGCACGCTCCTCGGGCACGTGAGACATCGGGAGGCGGTCATCCCCTGGGACGACGATCTCGACCTCGCGGTCGACCGCGAGATGTTCGAGCCCTGCGTCCGGGCGATTGGCGGGGAACCTGGCCTGTCGGTGCAGGTCGTCGCCAACGCCCGCTACGGCACCTTCGCCCAGGTCCGGCGCTCCGGGGCCGGTGCCGCGGGCGCTGGAGCGCACTGGCCGGCGGTAGACCTCTTTCCTTTCGCTGTCGAGGGCGCGAAGGTCCGGTTCTACGCGAGCGGCAGGGCGACGCTCGCGGTCGAACGGAGCGATGTCCTGCCGCTGCGTGACGCGACCTTCGAAGGCGTGATGGTCGCGTGCCCCGCGCGAGCGGACCGGGTGCTCGACGCGATGTTCCCGAACTGGCGCATCGAGTTCGATTCGGGCGGATGGGATCACCGCCACGACCGTCCGCGCGAGAAGCGGCAGCTCGTCCGCTGGAACCCTGCGGCGAACCCGCCCATGGCCACCACGCCGATGCCCGGCGCACCGATCGCAGCGCTCTGCGGGCGCCTGTTCGCATCGGGGCTGTTGCAGCGGCTCGCTCTGCCATCGTGGCGGCCGAGGCGTGCCAGGCGCGGTCGCGTCGTCTACACCGACATGTGCGCCGATCTGTTCCACGCGGGCCATGTCAACTTTCTCCGACAAGCGCGCGCGCTCGGCGACTGGCTCGTCGTCGGCATCCACGACGACGCGACGATCGCGGGCTACAAGGGTGCGCCGGTGCAGACGCTCGAAGAGCGCGTGGCGGCTGTTGCCGCCTGCCGCCACGTCGACCAGGTGGTGCCCGGCGCCCCTCTCGAGGTGTCGCCGCGCTACCTGGACGCGCTCGGCGTCGATGTCGTGTGCCACGCCGACGAGATCGACGCGGCGGCGCGCGATCGCATGTACGGCGAGATCCTCGCGTCTCACGGGCTCGAACTCGTGCCCTACACCTCAGGAATCTCGACGCGAGAGCTGCGCGCGCGCGTGCTCGCGGCCGCCCCTCGGGACCCTTCCGGGAACGGCGACCGTTCACGCCAGTAGCGGGCGTCGGCCGCGCGCGTGCGCGCGACCGCGGACAGGCCGTCCGCTCCCGCATCGAACGCGACTGCGCCGTCGCGGTCCGTGCGCGCGATCGCGGCCCCCCTCCCGACGTAGCGCGCCACCACCTCGGAGCGCGGATGCCCGAAGCGGTTGCGGTAGCCCGAGGCGATGACCGCGAGCACGGGATCGACCGCCGCGACGAACGCGCGCGTCGACGAGGTCCGGCTGCCGTGATGCGGCACGACGATCGCGTCGGCGCGCAGCGCATCGCGGTCGGTGGCGAGGAGCCACGCCTCGCTCCGCGCCTCGACGTCGCCCGCGAGGAGCACACGCGCTCCGGCGGTGCGCACGCGGAGCACGCAGGACAGGTCGTTGGCCTTGACGCGCGGATCGTCGTAGCGGGCGGGCGGCGGATGCAGCAGGTCGAAGTCCACGCCGTCCCACGACCAGTGCATCCCGGCGACGCAACGTTCGCCACGAAAGTCGTCGGGAAGCGGGGACGACCACGACGGATGATCGGCGGCGAGCGACGAGAGCATCCGGGACACCGGGACCATCGCGAGCAACGAAGCTGCGCCGCCCGCGTGGTCGGCGTCGCCGTGGCTCACGACGAGCGCATCGACCCGCGCGACACCCTCGCGCCGGAGGAACGGCGCGACGATGCGCGAGCCCGCGTCGGCGATCTCGGTCCAGCCCGGCCCGGTGTCGTAGACCAGCGTGCGCGAGCGCGTCCGCACGACGACCGACAGCCCCTGACCCACGTCGAGCACGGTGATGCGCGCCACGCCCGCCGGCGGCGGCTCGGGCGTCACGAGCGCGAGCGGCGCCAGCCACAATGCGCCCAGCGCACGCCCCGGCACGCCGCGCGGCGCGAGGAGCCAGAGGACGCCGACGGCTGCGGCGGCGAGCGTCCAGCCCGCGGGAGCGTGCTGCACCCACGCGGCGCCGGGCATGGCGGCGAGCGCGGAGAGGAACGCCATCAACGGCACGAGGAAGACGTGCGCCGCGTGGAAGCACGCGTCGAAAGGCAGGAAGATGCCCGCGACCGCGAACGGCACCACCGCGAAGGTCACGACCGGGATCGCGACGGCGTTCGCGACCGGCGAGACGACCGACACCTGCCCGAACAGCGCGAGCGCGAACGGCACGAGGCCCACCGTCACCGCCCATTGCGTGCGCGCCCCTTCGCGCAAGGTCATGGCCGCACGAGCGCGCCACGACGCGGGCCGGTCGGGTGTCACGCGGCCGGCGCCGGCGTAGATCAGCACCGCGACCGCGCCGTAGGAGAGCCAGAATCCCGGCGCGAGCACCGCCCAGGGATCGAGCAGCAGCACGGCCGCGAGCGCCCACGCCCAGGCCACGGCGAAGCTTCCCTGTTGCAGCAACAGGAGCGCGCAGGCCCCGGTCGCCAGCATCGCGAAGGTGCGCAGCGCCGGCACCTCCGCACCGGCGAGCAACGTGTAGACCCCCGCCGCGACGACACCGGCGATCGCCCCGACGCTGCGGGCGGGCAGCAGATCGGTCAACCGCACCGACCATCGCGCGATGCGGGCGACCGCGAAGGCCGCCAGCGCGGCGAGCGCGGTCACGTGCAGGCCGGACACGCTCACGAGGTGTCCGACGCCGGTGCGGTTGAACACCGTCCACTGCGCGTCGGTGATCGCCCGCTGGTCGCCGATCGCGAGCGCCGTGACCACGCCTGCGTGCGGGTCCCCTTCGAGCGCGGCGGCGATGCGCGTGCGCACGCGTTCGCGCGCGCGCTGCACGAAGTCGCGCGGACGCGCCGCGAACGGGTCGAGCCGCTCGTTACCGCTGCTCGTCCGCACGTAGCCGGTCGCGCGCAGATTGCGCTCGAGGAGCCATGCCTCGAGGTCGAAGCCGCCGGGGTTCGCGTAGCCGTGCGGGCGCTTGAGCCGCACGACGAGTCGCCAGCGTTCGCCGGCCGCGACCTCCGGCGCGTCGTCGCGCGCCTCGATGTCCGGTCCGGTCGCCGTCGGGTGTGCGCGGGCCGCGCCTTCGCGCATCTCGCCCCGGAGAGCCCGAGCCCTCGCCTCGACCTCGCCCGCGGCCATCCACGACAGCGAGACGCGCGACGGCACGATCGCGTCGGGCGTTTCGACCCGCTCCACCGCGAAGGCGAAGCGCACGCCGCGCGGCGAGACGTCCGGCAGGTCGTCGACGACACCGACGATCGCGACGTCGCGGCCCTCCCACTCGGGCGCCAACGCGTCGGCGAGGCGCGTTTCCGCACGCCACGCCGCGTAGCCGAACCCCGCGAGGCCCGTGGCGAGACAGACGGCGACGACGCGCAACCCGCGGCCGGACTCGCTTCGTTCGAGCGCTCTCGCGGCCAGGATCGTGGCGATGGCGACGCCGACGCCCGCCGCGAGCCACAGCCACGGCGCTGTCGGGAGATCCGCGCAGGTCTGCAGGACGCCGACGCCGCCTGCGAATGCGGTCGGTACGGCTGGAACCATTGACGCGGGCGCGCCGATCTGCGATATGCGCATGGCGCGATGCTCGCGCGACGGGGATCCAGTCGCGATCGTCCGAACGGACGACGCGCTTCTCGAACTTCTCCGGGGTCATGATGGTGACGTTCAAGCAACTCGAGGCGCTGCACTGGGTCTGTCGACTGGGGACGTTCGGCTCCGCCGCGACCAAGCTCAACACGACCGAGTCCGCGATCTCCAAGCGCATCGCGGAGCTCGAGCGCTTCTTCGGCGTCGAACTGTTCGATCGCAGCAGGCGCACCGCGAGGCCCACTGCGGAAGGACGCAAGCTCCTCGAACTCGCCGCGGATGCCCTCGGAGCGCGTGACCGCCTGCTCGAGCAGATGGGCCGCGAATCCGCGGTCGTCAGGCGTTTCCGGATCGGCGTCACCGAACTCGTGGCGCTGACCTGGCTTCCCCGACTGGTGCAGACCCTGCGCACGCAATACCCCGATGTGCTCCTCGAACCGGAGATCGACCTCAGCACGCAGTTGTGCCAGAAGCTGGAACTCGGCCAACTCGATCTGGTGATCGTGCCACCGGTGTTCCAGCGGGACGGAAGCATTTCGGCTCCGCTGCAGGAGATGAAGCTCTCGTGGATGTGCCGGCCCGGGCTCGTTCGCAGGTGCCGCCGGGTGCCGCTGGCCGAGGTGGCCCGGCACCCCATCCTGATGCAGATCGGAGGTTCCGGCGTGGACGTCGTCGTCGATCGATGGTTGCGGCACCAGGGACTGAGCATCCGGCGCCTGTATGCCGGCAACAGCCTCGTCGCGCTGGGTGCGCTCACCGCATCCGGTTTCGGGGTGAGCTTTCTTCCGGCGCTCTATTTCCACGACCACGTCGAGCGGGGCATTCTCCAGACGTTCGAGACCGAGGCGGCGCTGCCGCCGATCCGCTACTACGCGGTCTACCGCAACGAGGGGGGAGCATCGTCGTTCAATGCCAAGGTGGCCCGGCTGTGCGTCGACCATTGCGATTTCTCCCGTCCCCGCCTGGACGCCTCGGACGACGGGCGTCGCGCCCGGAATAGATGACTTGCAGGAAACAATTGAGGGGAAATTAACTCTCTTTTTTTCCTGCCTCACTCTCGCGATACTTCGGCGTCATGACGCCGCGAACCATCGCCGAGAAGATCCTGTCGCGCACGTCGGGGCGTCCGGCGCGCGCCGGCGACTTCGTCGTCTGCTCGCCGGACCTCGCCATGGGCACCGACGGTTCGGTACCCATGGCGCTCGACGGCCTCGCTGCGATGCAACGGGAGCCGGCCGGCCTCAGCCCTGCCTCGCGCTTCCTGTTCGCCCTCGACCACTACGGCCCGACGTCGGGGTCGAAGGCGCAGGCACTGCAGTCCCGGGTCCGCGAATTCGCCCATCGACACGCGATCCAGCTGGTCGAGGTCGGTGAGGGCATCGGCCACCAGGTCCTGCTGGAGCGGGGCCTCGCCCGCCCGGGAGCGTTGATCGTCGGCGCGGACTCCCACACGGTCACCTACGGTGCGGTCAACGCGCTCGCAACCGGCGTCGGATCTTCCGACCTCGCCGGCGTGATGTTGTGCGGACAACTGTGGCTCCGGGTGCCCGAGTCGGTGCGGGTCGAGCTCCGAGGTGCGCTCGCGAGGCCAGCCGGTGCGAAGGACGTCGCCCTCCACCTCGTTCGCGCGTTCGGCGCAGGGGGCGCGAACGATCGCGCACTCGAGTTCTGCGGTCCCGGCGTGGCTTCGCTGGACATGGACGACCGCATGGTTCTCGCCAACATGTCCGTGGAAGCGGGCGCCATGGCGGGCATCTTTCCATGCGATGGCGTCACGACGTCCTGGCTCGCGAAGCGGGGCGTCGTGTCACCGGGCGGCATCGCGGCCGATCCGGGCGCCGGTTACGCGGATTCCATCGACGTCGACCTGCGCTCGATTACCTCACAGGTCGCTCTGCCCCATCGGGTCGACCGCGTCGTCGCCGACAGCGCGTTGCCGCGCACGAAGATCGATCTGGTCTATCTCGGCACGTGCACCGGCGGGCGCTTCAAAGACTACGCGGACGCCCTGGAGGAGTTGCGGGTGGCCGGCGGCGTGGCGCCGCACGTGAAGCTGGTGGTGACGCCGGCATCGGCGGAGGTCGAGGCGAAGATGCGCGCTTCGGGACTCCTGGCCGAGTTCGAGCGTATGGGCGCCATCGTCCAGCCTCCCGGCTGCGGCTCCTGCTGCGGCACCGCCGGCGTGGTGCCTGGCGACGGCGACAACGTGCTGTCGACCGCCAACCGCAACTTCCGTGGCCGCATGGGAAACGGCAAGGCGTCGATCTTCCTCGCCTCTCCGCGCCTGTGCGGCCGCGCGGCGGCCTCGGGTTTCGTCGGGTCGGACCGCACCGGGCCTCCCCGGCCTCCGGAGGGCCGGTGACCCTGTTGCCGCTTTCGGGACGCGCGCGCGTGCTCGGCGACGACGTCGACACCGACGCCATCGTTTCCTCCCGGCGAAAGAAGGACAGCATCGACCCGGACCAACTGCGACGCTTCCTCCTCGAAGGAATCGACGCGAACTTCGCATCGACCGTGCGGCACGGCGACATTCTCGTCGCCGGTCGGAACTTCGGCTGCGGATCCGCCATGGAGGTCGCGGCGACCGTGGTCAAGGCCGCCGGGTTCGCGGCCGTCATCGCGGGAAGCTTCTCCCGGACCTACCTGCGCAACGCGATCAACAACGGTCTCCTTCCGCTGACCGCCGACACCTCGGACATCCGGGAGGGAGACCCGCTGCACCTGTCGATCAATCCAGCGGGCACCCCGGAGCTGCGAATCGGCGCGTCCGGGCCGATCCGCTGCGAGCCGCTTCCGGGCTGGATGTGGACGATGCTCGAAGTCGGCGGACTCGTCCCGTACCTGCGACAACACGGCCGATTCGCCGCTCCGGGCGCTCCGCCGCCACCCCTCGCGTAATCCGATGCAACAACCGAACCCAAGGAGGCCTGTCTTGAAATCGACCAGAACCGTACGTCGTGCGATCGCGATCCTGCTGGGCCTCGGCATCCTGTCGACGCCGGCCGCATTCGCGCAAGGAGGGGAGACGACCGGCACCTTGAAGAAGATCAAGGACAACAACCTGATCGTGATTGGCTACCGGGAGTCGTCGGTTCCCTGGTCGTACATCGGCGCGAACCAGGAGGTGGTCGGCTACTCCTACGAGGTCGCGCTGCGGCTGGTCGACGCGATCAAGCGGGAGCTCAAGCTCCCCGACCTGCAGGTGCGCAAGATTCCCATCACCGCGCAGAACCGGATCCCGCTGATGCAGAACGGGACCATCGACCTCGAATGCAACGCGACCACCAATACCGCCGAGCGGCGCAAGCAGGTCGCGTTCTCCTACACCATCGCGCTGACCCAGACGCAACTGCTGACGAGAAAGGATTCAGGCGTGCGCGAGATCGAGGATCTCGAAGGGAAATCGGTGGTCGTCACCGCCGGGAGCACGTCCGAGCGCTATCTTCGTCGCTTCGTCCAGGACCACAAGATGAACGTGACCATCGTCAGCGCCCGGGACCATTCGCAATCGTTCGTGATGCTGCAATCCGGCCGCGTCGCCGCGTTCTTCATGGATCGCGACGTCCTCGGCGCCCTCCTGGCGAAGGCCAGGGATTCCGCCGACTACGTGGTCACCGGAAGACCGCAAACCAAGGAAGCGCTGGCGTGCATGTTCCGGAAGGACGATCCGCAGTTCAAGGCGTTCGTCGACCGGGAGATCGCCGCGTTCGAGACCTCCGGCGCGGCCGAGAAGCTCTACCACCGGTGGTTCCAGCAGCCGATCCCGCCCGACGGCGTCGTGCTGAACACACCGCTGAGTCCGGAGATGAAGGCGCTCTTCGCGAAGCCCAACGACGAATCCTACGACGACGCCCCGAAGTAGCCCGCTCCGGGGCCGGACGCCTCGCGCGCCGCGCACCCGGCGCGTGCCGACGACCGTCCCGGGACATCGACCCGACCCGCTTCCGACGAGACACGACATGCTGCGCATCGCCGACAGGCTCCATCGCATCAAGCCGTCGCCCAGTTCGATGGCTGGACAACGCGCGCGGGAACTGCGCGCGGCCGGCCGCGACATCATCGGGCTGACCTCGGGCGAACCCGACTTCGACACGCCGGAGCACATCAAGGAAGCCGCGAGCCGCGCACTGTCCAGGGGCCAGACGAAGTACACGGATGTCGGAGGCTCGCCGGAGCTCAAGCACGCGGTCACCGAGAAGTTCCGCCGTGAGAACGGACTGGCGTTCGATCGCCGCGAGATCATCGTGGGCGCGGGCGGCAAGCAGGTCATCTTCAACGCCTTGATGTGCACGATCGAGGCCGGCGACGAGGTCGTCGTTCCTGCGCCCTACTGGGTGTCGTATCCGGATATCGTGCGGCTCGCGGGAGGAACGCCGGTGTTCGTCGCCTGCGACGCGGCGGGCGGATTCAAGCTGCGCCCGGACGATCTCGAACGTGCGCTGACGCCGAGGACCCGCTGGCTCGTGCTCAATGCGCCGAACAATCCGAGCGGAGCCCTGTACAGCCGGGCCGAACTGAGGGCGCTGGCGGACGTCCTGCTGCGCCATCCCCAGGTCTGGGTGATGACCGACGACGTCTACGAGCACATCGTCTACGATCGACGCGAGTTCGTGACCATGGCACAGGTCGCGCCCGACCTGAGGGACCGCACGCTGACGATCAACGGCGTCTCCAAGGCCTACGCGATGACCGGATGGAGAATCGGCTACGGCGGCGGACCGGCCGAGTTGATCGAACCGATGACGAAGCTGCAGTCGCAGAGTACGTCGAATCCCTGCTCGATCGCGCAGGCGGCGGCAGTGGAGGCGTTGACCGGACCGCAGTCCTTCATCGAGGAGCGCACCGCGGCCTTCCAGGCCCGCAGGGACAGGCTCGTCGCCCGTCTGAACGCGATCCCGGGGATTCGCTGCCACGTGCCCGAGGGCGCCTTCTACGCCTTCGCTTCCTGCGAGCACCTGCTCGGGACGCGCACCTCCGACGGGCGGGAGGTCGCCGACGGCGACGCGTTCGCGTCGTATCTGCTCGACGCGGAAGGGCTGGCCGTGTTGCAGGGTTCGGCATACGGCGTCCCGTCCCACTTCAGGTTGTCGTTCGCCACGTCGATGGAGAAGTTGGACACCGGATGCGATCGCCTTGCGCGCGCCTGCGAACGCCTGCGGCGCTGACCTTCGGTCGCGGAAGCCCGGCGCGACGCGTGCCCATCAACGCCTGCCAGATGTCGGAGTAAGAACATGACGATAGGATTTCGAATCGCGGTCGCCGCGGCGCGCGCCGACGACGGGCTCCTGGACCGGTTCGCCGAAGTTCCCACGGCGCACGCCAGCGACTGCATGCACCGGATGTTCGCCGGAGGCGCCGCGCTGCGGCCGATGCACGGCGGCGGGAAGCTCGTCGGAAGTGCGCTCACGGTGCGGGTGCGCCCGGGCGACAACCTGATGGTGCACAAGGCCATCGACATTGCCCGACCACGCGACGTGATCGTCGTCGATGCGGGCGGCGACCTGACCCAGGCGATCGTCGGCGAACTGATGATGCGTCACGCGCAGAAGCGCCTGGTGGCCGGGTTCGTCATCCACGGGGCCGTACGCGACAGCGCGACGATCCGGAGCGACTCGTTCCCGGTGTATGCGCTCGGGGTCACCCATCGAGGTCCGTACAAGGACGGTCCGGGCGAGATCAACGCGCCGGTCGCCATCGGAGGCATGGTCGTCTCGCCGGGAGACGTGATCGTCGGGGACGAGGACGGTGTGGTGGCGGTCCCGCTCGCGCAGGCCGAGCAGGTCCTCGCGCTGGCGGCGAAGCACCGGGAGCGCGAAGATCGCGTGATGCGCGACATCCTCGCCGGAACCGTCGACCGTTCCTGGGTCGATGCCGCGCTCGAAGCGCGCGGCCTGGGCAGGTAGCAGCAACGCCGGATGGGAGCGCGGCGCCCACCTCGGCGTGCCTCGTGCCGGGGCTCCATCAGGGCGCAGCGCCGAGCCACCGGGGCGTTTGCCGCCCGCTGATCCCACGCCCCCTCGAGCCGCATGAACTATCACTGGCATTGGTCGGTCTTCCTCCAGGAACCGATGCCCGGTACCACCTACCTCGACTGGCTGCTGTCGGGACTGGAGTTGACGTTGACGATCGGCCTCGGAGGCTGGCTGATCGCCCTCGTGCTGGGAACATTCCTCGGCGTGCTGCGCACGCTCCCCGGCCGCCTGGCATCGGGTCTCGCCGTCGCGTACGTCGAGTTGTTCCGCAATGTTCCGCTGCTGGTGCAGCTGTTCATGTGGTATTTCGTCGCTCCCGAGTTCCTGCCTGGCGATCTCGGACAACGCGTCAAGGCGCTGAATCCGCTGATGCAGCAGCTCCTCGCGGCCATCCTGTGCCTGGGCATGTTCACGGCGGCGCGGATCTGCGAGCAGGTGCGCGCGGGCATCGAGTCCGTGTCCGGGGGACAGGCCCTCGCCGGTCTCGCGCTCGGCCTCACTCGGGTCCAGACCTACCGGTTCGTGATCCTGCCTGTTGCGTTGCGCATCATCCTGCCTCCGCTGACCTCCGAGTTCATGACCATCTTCAAGAACTCCGCCGTCGCGTCGATGATCGGGTTGCTGGAACTCGCGGCCCAGGGCCGGCAGCTCGTCGACTACACGTCGCAGCCCTACGAATCGTTCCTCGCGGTGACGCTCCTCTATCTCGCCGTCAACATGGGAGCGCTCGCCACGATGCGCTGGGTCGAGAGGAGGAGCCGCATTCCCGGCCTGCTGGGCACGCGAGAGCGGTGATCCGATGGCCTACCAGCTCGACTTCAGCAAGATCGACGCGAACACCCTCGCCCTGCTCGGGGAGGGCATGCTGGTATCGCTGAAGATCACCGGCGTCGCGGTGCTGGTCGGGGTCATGCTGGGGACCGCCATCGCGCTGATGCGCCTCGCGCCCTGGACCGCGCTCTCGGCGTCGGCCAAGCTCTACGTCAACACGTTCCGGTCCATACCGCTGGTGCTGGTGCTCCTGTGGTTCTTCCTCGTCGTCCCTCAGGTCCTGCAATCGGTGTTCGGCCTGTCGCCCACCACCGACGTCCGGATGGCGTCCGCGCTCGTGGCGTTCTCGCTGTTCGAAGCGGCCTACTTCTCGGAGATCATCCGGGCGGGCATCCAGAGCATTCCCCGCGGCCAGTTCCATGCCGCACAGGCACTCGGGATGACCCACGTCCAGGTCATGCGGCTGATCGTGCTGCCGCAGGCGTTCCGGAACATGACCCCGCTGCTCGTCACCCAGGTCGTGGTCCTGTTCCAGGACACCGCCCTCGTCTACGTCAGCGCGTTGGCCGACTTCTTCGGGCGCGCATACGGCATCGGGGAGCGCGACGGACGGATCGTGGAGATGCTGCTATTCGCGGGCGCAGTCTACTTCGTCATCTGCTTTGCCGCATCGACGTTCGTTCGGACGCTTCAGCGCGGAAGGGCGCATTGATCGACCCGTTCGTCGGGCGGAATCGCTGCAGCGGGGGCGCGGTCCGGGCTTCGGCTGCCACAACATCAATGACGTTCGGTCGGAAACTACGGTTCGCTATCGCCGCGACTCGAGGAACGCCCGCACGACTTCGATCTGCGCCGCAGGCACGAGCGTCGGCGCGTGCCCGACGCCGGGCAGCGTGACGAGTTCGGCCTTCGGTCCCCGCTCGGTCATCTGCCGCGCGGTGTCCGCCGACAGGAGATCCGAGCGCTCGCCGCGCAGGACGAGCGTGGGCGCGCGGATCGCGTCGAAGATGCTCCACAGGTCGACGTCGCCCGGAACCGCGAGCCCCGCGCGAAACGGGATCGCGATCGCCGGATCGTAGTGCAGCGTCCAGGTGCCGTCGGGACGCCGCACGAGGACGTTGTCGACGAGGAAGCGCCACTCGTCGTCGCTGTGCGGCCCGAACGGTTCGCTGATCGCGCGGATCGCCGCGAATGCCGCATCGTAGTTCGGGAACGACGTCGCGACGCCGACATAACCCGCGATGCGCTCGAGCGCGGCGCGCGCGAGCACCGGCCCGGCGTCGCTCACGACCAGCCGGCGGATCGGCGTGCGATCCATCGCCGCGATCGTCATGCCCATCAGCGCGCCGAGCGAGATCCCGACCCAGGCGACCTCCTCGACGTTCAGGCGCGCGAGGAGCGTGATCGCGTCGGCGACGTAGGTCGGCACCTGGTAGAGCATCGGATCGGCGAGGCGGTCGCTCGCACCGCGCCCGGGCATGTCGGGCGCGACGACCCGCCAGCGGGGGCCAAGCGCGCGCGCGAGCGGCCCGAAGTCGCGCGAGTTGCGCGTCAGCGCGTGGACGCACACCGCGACGCGCGGGTTGCCCGGATCGCCCCACTCGCGGTAGGCGAGGCGGTGGAGCTTCCCGCCCGCGAGGCACTCGACGTGCCGCGCGCGCGAGCCGTCGCCCGACACCGGACCGCCCGTCATGCCGCGCTCCGGCGCGGCGGCAGCACCATCTGCGTGCAGCGGAACAACGCGAGCTTCGCGCCATCGGCCTTGCGCGTCACCACCGCGTCCCACACCTGCGTCGTGCGGCCGAGGTGCGTTGCGGTCGCGACGCACGCGAGCGTGCCCTCGCGTGCCGTCGACAGGAAATTGCACTTGAGTTCGACCGTCGTGAAGTTGTGGTCGTCGTCGGGCAGGTGCGCGAGGCAGCCGAAGCCGCACGCGGTGTCGGCGAGCGCGATCACCGTCGCGGCGTGCAGATAGCCGTTGGGCGCGAGGAGATCGGGACGGATGTCGAGCTCGGCGTCGATCCGGCCCTGCGCCACCGACACGAACCGGTAGCCGACGAGTCCCGGCAGGCGCCCGTCGCCGCGGTTCCGGAGGCTCGCCGCCATGCGGGCGAAGTGCGCGTCGTCCATGTGATCGTTCCCGGGAACTCGACCCATGGAGGATACCGGACCGGCGCCGCCGATCAGGTCGCGGGGCCGTCGAGGCCGCGACGAACGCGGCGCAACGCGAGGGCGAGCGCGAGGGCGACGATCGGAATCGAGGCGCCGACGGCGAGTTCCGGTTCGACCGGCACGCCCAGCGCCTTCGCGGATTTGGCGAGGTACCCGACGAGCCCCGCGACGTAGTAGGTGATCGCCGCGATCGAGAGGCCTTCGACCGTCTGCTGCAGCCGCAACTGGAGGCGCGCGCGGCGGTTCATCGACTCGAGCAGCGACCGGTTCTGCCGCTGCAGCGCGACCTCGACCTTGGTGCGCAGCAGTTGTCCCGCGCGCGCGATCCGGGCCGAGAGTTCGTCCTGACGGCGCGCCGCGGAACTGCAGGTCGCCATCGCCGGCGCGAGCCGGCGTTCCATGAACTCCTGCATCGTCTGCACGCCCGGCAGGCGCTCCTCGCGCAACTCGGCGATGCGCTGGCGCACGAGGTCGTGGTAGGCGTGCGCCGCGCCGAAGCGGAAGCGCGTCGCGGCATCGCGTTCCTCGACCTCCGC